>JGI26470J50227_1000559_pt1 | contig 14938 bp, 10 predicted proteins | sample FreactTroBogLake_FD_50227 | JGI IMG/M metagenome (IMG submission 50227) | reverse complement strand
CGTTTGAATTCAAGATGTCACAACCGTCTGCGAGCGCCGATTTCACGCTCTAATCAAGTGCGTTGTGAGGGACTCGAACCCCCGACCCGGTGATTAAGAGTTAGCAGTTGAAGGTCCTGTAACTCAATCCTTTCCATGTTTTCGATAATTTTAGCTCATAAATCCTCACTAGAGACTCTGCGGGGTAATTTTTATTGCCAACCGGTTGCCCACCTAATTGGAGGACCGGCAACCTCATCCGGGCCTAGGAATTACGTTTGAAGCTTGTCCGCTATTTACCGCTCTCACCCACGGTAACCCTTGTCATATGGCTTGAATGTGGCACGATTAATTGCTGTTCAACTCGGACTCTTCTGCTTTTGCCCGAAAAGAGGTGGCGACATCATGCGGCCTTTTGGCACGGCTTGGCGAGNGGTTCAAGCTTTCGCGCTGGCCAGTCTCATGTTGGTTGGACTCTCCTTCTCGGTTGCCAACGCGTCAAATACCTGGACTCAACAAACATCCTCTGCGAACGCTAACTGGAGCCATATCGCAATGGATGCAAGCGGCTCGATAATTGCCGCGACCGCGGATGGGTCCGATATTTACATTAGTAACACTGGCGGAACTTCATGGTCCGACTCAGGGATACAAGCATCGAGTTGGGCCGGCATCTCGATGAGTAATTCTGGCGGAGTAATTGCGGCCGCATCTATGGATGGACAAATTTGGGTTTCTTCAGATACGGGTACGACATTTCGACACGTCTACTCGGTGGCAAACACGTATCCACCACAAGCCAATTTCCATGCATGGGTAGGCATTGCCGTTAGCGGCGATGGAAACACCATGGCCGCGGTGGCTAGCGGGGGAAGCCAAGGCGATTGCTTAGCGTATTCGCACGATGGCGGTACAACTTGGACAGTCTCTGAACCAGTGGGATTTCAGACTGTTGCAATTAACAATGACGGCACGCACATGGTGGCTGCGCAACTCAGCGGAGATTTGTTTCTCTCAACCGATTCAGGCGTTACCTGGACTGACACGCACCAGGCCAGCCGCTACTACTACTCGGTGGCTTCGGACTCGAGCGGTCAACATTTGGCCGCTGTTACACGCCCCGGATACCTTTTAGTTTCATCAGATTACGGAAGCACTTGGACTGCCAAAACCAGCCTTGGGTCAAATCAATGGCGAAACGTGGTGATTTCGTCAGACGGTAGTCGAATCGAAGCTGCAAATGGAATCGGTGCAAGTGGTGGAGGCCTTTGGACGTCAGTTGATTCAGGCGCCACATGGAGTTCGGATGCAGCGGTGAATTCAGGCGGCGGAGGATTCGGGTGTAATCGAGTCACTGAGAACTCAAGCGGAACTTATATTGCTTGCGCTCTCTATGGTGGCAATATTTATACGGCCCTAGTTACGCCTTTGGCGACGGCGCTGACACCAACTTTCGACAGCCCCGTATCTNCCCTCGATGGCTTTACGGTTCATATCACCAACTTCGACTCGGCTTACAGTTGGAGCGAAACGGTTAGCGCTGGCAGCCTCGTGGTTAGCGGCACGGGGTCGGTAACGGTCAGCGGCCTAGCCCCGGGCTCTTCATCGACCCTAACCGTGACAACAAATCGCCTTGCATATTCATCCGGCTCCTCGACACTTGTGGGCTCCCCAATAACGTGCCAAAACGGGGGACGATGCGCAGTCGGCAATACGGGTCCTGGCGGCGGAACTGTTTTCTATGCTGGCGCCGCCAGTTTCAGTTGCGGATATGACGACTCATCCACCTGTCATTACTTGGAGGTCGCACCATCTAGCTGGCATGCGGGAGGTGACCCACAGGTACCTTGGGCTCAAGGCCAACTCGCCTATTCAGAAGTGTTGGGTATGGTGGATGACAGTTACACCATAAGCAACGCCGCGAGTGGTATTGGTCAAGGACTTCGAAATTCGCAGCTAGTCATCGAGCAAGGTAATGGCAGCTCAACTGCCGCCGGTTTGAGCCGAAGTTATAACGGCGGAGGTAAAACAGACTGGTACCTCCCCGATGAAGTGGAACTAAATCAACTTTGCAAATATTCAACGAGTCAAGCATGGGTATCGGCCTCCACTGTTTGTGTTGGAAATTCGTCTCCGTCGCTTGGAATGAAATCTGATTACTACTGGAGTTCGACTCAAGGCGGATACGACTTAGCCGATATTCAAAATATGAGCAACGGCAACGAGCAGCTTTATGGAACAAAGAATTCAGCAATTTATGTGCGTCCCATTCGCGCCTTCGATTCGAGCGACAGAGCAACACTCAATCCTGCCGTCCCACAGAGCCCATTTGCCATTTCGTCCTCAGACACGCAAGTAGCAGTTGGTGCCAGCGAAGCCATTACTACCTCTGGCGGCTCAGGAACGGGATTGGTCACATATATCGTTACAGGAACTTCAGGCGCTGGATGTTCATTAACTGGTAACACTCTGACAGCGACCGCGCCAGGCTATTGCTATGTATACGCTACAAAATCTTCAAGTGCTGGTTATATTTCTATAACCAGTGGTATCAAAGAATTTAAGTTTTACCGGTCGAATATTGCGGTAACTTGCTCGATGGGTGGCACTTGTACCATTGGCGACACAGGTCCAGGAGGCGGAGTCGTCTTTTACTCCTCTATGAGTGGGTTTTCATGTGGCATTACTGACACCAATACATGCCATTATCTCGAGGTCTCGCCGGAAGGGTGGAATTCTGGTCTGGACGCCCTCGCCTATTGGTCCCTGAGTGCGTATCAACATTCTTCGGTCACGGGCTTAGTAAATGATAACCAGGTACCGGACAACAATTCATCGACAATTGGTCTGGGATTGAAGAATTCAGTTGCCATTCTTAATCAAGGAAATGATTCGACGACAGCGGCTGGAATCGCACGTGGCTATCTGGGCGGCGCAAAGTCGGATTGGTATCTTCCGGACACTGCCGAGCTCAATCAACTGTGCAAATTCGCAGCGGGCCAATCGTGGCAATCGGACAACACGCTATGCACCGGAAATTCCACCGGGGAAGTTGTTTGGCCCCTGGGTTTGCAAAGTATGTATTGGACTTCCTCTGAATCTGATTCTGATTTAGTGCCGGTTCAGGGCTTCTCTGACGGGGGCCAGGGGATGAGTACAAAATCTGTAGTAAAAGAATTTGTTCGACCAATCCGGGCTTTCAGTTCGCTTCCAGACGGCATCACACCTGCTTTTGATTCACCCAACGCTACGGCGGACGGTTACACGGTTCACATAACTAACTTTGATAATCACTTCACCTGGGCGGGAACCGTCGACACAGGTAGTGTGACTGTGAACGGAAGTGGGTTGGTAACCGTTTCCGGTGTTTCACCAAGCGCAAACGCGACAGTTACTGTAACTACCACTCGCTCGGGATATACCCCTGGTAATTCAACACTAACGGGAACAGCGCTGCACTCGCGGCTGATTCCTGCTTTTAATTCACCTAGCCCAACGCCAGACGGATTTACCGTTCAAATTTCCAATTACGACCCCCTCTACACGTGGCTGGCTACAGCTAGTACGGGAAGTGTCTTATTGAGTTCGAGTGGATTGGTGACTGTCACAAACGTAACTCCAAACACAAGTGCAACGGTCACAATTGCCACGTCACGGACTGGTTATGCGCCTGGCAATTCCACGGCAACTGCTACGTCGCTCATGTGGGTTAATGCGCCTACTTTTTCCTCAGAGTCAGCGACTGTCAATGGATTTGTGGCATATGTGAGTAACTACAACTCGACTTTTACTTATTCAGAGACTGCAACGGTGGGAACTTTAGCGGTAGGCACGCCTATAGGCGCAACGTTCCCAATCACAGTTACTGGCGTTCCAAGAAGTTCATCTTCTTCCGTTAAGGTGACTATAAGTAAATCCGGTTATGCGAATAACTCGAGCACATTTACGGGAGCTCCACTTTTCGNCCCCGTGGCCAATCCGAATGAGCAGCAAACACTAATCGATAAGAGCTACGGCGCGGCTGGGGTTGAAACCCTAACTGTCAACTTACCTGTTTCATCGAGTTTGTTGCAGGCCGATGGGAAAATTGTCGTTGCATCAAGCTTTGTGGGAATGACGTCGTGGCAAGTTGAGCGCTTGAATGCGGATGGGACACCTGATTCCAGCTTCGGAACATCGGGCGTGGCCTCACCCGATTTGGGAAGCGTTTGCCGTATTTCAGGTTTTCCAGGCAACGTTTGTGATATCGGTGCTGAGGCGATTTACCAAGATTCCAACGGTAAGTTACTCGTCGCGGGTCAGATTGGCACGCATCCCGCAGTCGTCCGTTTGACTTCTTCTGGCGCATTAGACACAACTTTCAATGGAACTGGTTTTTTTGAACCATCAGAACCCGGATACTTTACCGGACTGAAGATTCTTGGAAATAAAATACTTGCGTTTGGTGAGTTTAACGATTCGCTTAATGCAATGGTATTTAGATTAAATGCCGATGGCACCTCAGACAACACATTTGGTAATGCGGGTTCTGCCACCTTTAATTTTGGCAAATGCGAAACAGGTATCACTAATTTGACTTCCTCCGGGTCCGGAGAGTATTTACTATCCGCTTTTGGAAGCGATTGCTTAGGCGTTTCGCAAATCGTTGTTGGGGAAATGAAAAATAATGGACAGTTAGATTCGAGCTTTAACGGTGACGGGNATACCGTCGTCTCGTTGACCGGAAATGACTATCCAAGTTATATCCAACAGTTAGCAGATTCTAAAGTCCTAGTGGGTGGCTCTACGGATAGCGGTTCTTTCATTTCACGATTTAATGCAAATGGAACTTTGGATACGACATTCCATGCGTCCGGATGGATAACAAGCCAGTTTGGCGGCTCGGATTTTGTCCCCGGTGCTAACGGCGACGTACTATCAATCTCGCCATCACAAACTTCCAACTCTTGGACATTAGCTGAATTCACAACGGATGGATATTTGGATACTAATTTCGACGGCGTCGGATATTTAGTCGGTGAGTCCGGCGTATCAACTCCATCACAGTTCGGATATGTGAGCCCACCTTTGGTGGCAGCAAACGGTTACTACCTGCTCAATTCCTTCAGCTCAGAATTGACTATCACCAAGTTGAAAATCACGGAGAATGCAGCTGGTCTTGTACCTTCATTTGGAACGGCGAATCCAACGGCTGACGGATTCACGGTTCCAATAACGAACTACGACTCCAGTTTTGCATGGGTGGTCACGAACTCTGCCGGTGGCACTTCAACCATCGGCTCAACAGGTGTGGTTACGGTTAAGGATTTGCAACCATCGACATCTTCGACAGTAACTGTCCAATCCAGCCGATACTCCTATAAAAATGCCGTTGCGACCAGCGGTCCCGTGACTTCAAATCCAGCACCAGCACCAGTTGTGTCGTTTGGAGGCGGCGGTGGAGGAGGGGGATTCGTTGCCGCTCCCGCTCCCACGCCAACTCCTTCACCCACGCCAACTCCTTCACCCACGCCAACTCCTTCACCCACGCCAACTCCTTCACCCATGCCAACTCCTTCACCCACGCCAACTCCTTCACCCACGCCAACTCCGACCAAATCCCCAATTCCTTCCCCAACGCCGAAACCGCAGCCAAGTCCGACCCCGGTGAAATCTTCTTCAAGCCCCTCGCTCCCAACAATTTCTCCTACGACGCAGAGTGCACTTCAGAATGCGGGTCTAGCTGAAGCTACTAACTCGCAAGTTAAATCCGCGATTGCAGAAGCGGTCACAAAACTCGGAACAACCCAAAAGAATGCTCCGAGTGTTTCAGTGACCATTGGAAAATTTATTTCACCGCAAGTTGCCGCTCAAGCACCAAATACTAAAGAGAACGCTGCGATAGTAGTGAATGGCAAAACGGTGCAGCTGGGTTCATTCGTCACGTCGAGTAAAGGAGNGCTGTCAATTCCAGCATTTAGTGCTGCGAAGGCGGGAACCTATACGGTCGTTATTACTGGCAAAAACGGAAAGCAATCTTTCTTGCAGATTAAGGTGTCTGCGAAGTAATTACTTAACGGCTTAATGAATCCAGCTATATCGATTTTTGAGTTGGTCCATCACTTGGGGCAAAGCCTTCATCTGATTAACCTGATTTTGCCAAGTCCCTGAGAAATTAGTTGCCCACAATGTCGCGGCAATCGGCGTGGCTATAGATGTTCCAGCTACACGGGTTGCCACCATCGAACTGCCGGTAGCAGCAACTGGCATGTTAACCGTGGTGGAACCCAGGGCTAGCAGCTGAACTCCGGTACCTAAATTCGAGAAGTACAACGGAGCACCTTGCGGCGAGGAGGCTCCTACGCCAATAACATCTGGCGAACAAGCAGGGAACGCAGTGTGGTTTTGAAGGCCATTATTTCCAACNCCGGCCAAGACCGGGACATTCGCTGTTTTTAAAATTTCAACTGAAGCTGTCAGTTTGGCATCGACTCTGCAGCTTCCATCTGCAAAAACTGCCTCCTGAGAAATCGAAACAACATTTATTCCGTACTGCTTATAGTTGCTCGCCACCCAATTCATTGCATTATCAATGGACGACAATTGTGTACCCATCACCGGCTTGCCTAGGNATGTCATTACATCCGCAATGCGGATAAAAACAATTTTTACTTTGGGGTTAGCCAAGATTGCACTACCAACAACTTGTGCCCCATGGTTGATGGTATTTGCTGGAAAATAGAAAGCAGGGNCTCCTGCGGCGCCTGGGCCGTCCATGCTCGCTTGGTTATTTGGGCAGTCTTCGCTGTATGTGAAACAAACTTCGTGAATAACATTAGGAAACTGTGACGAATTAATCGTCGTGTCGATGATTGCCACAGTAGGAGCATTTTGCATCTGGGCCGCATGAGAACCAGCGGGGATGCAGGACAGAACTGCTATAAGTGAAGCCACCAAGCGGATTTTCGAGTGATTGCGCATGGAATAAGTGTCGCAGGCAATGATAGAAAATCAAAGCAACACCTTCGAAGGTTGTCGCTCTCTTCCGGCGTTAACTCTCAAAGCAGCGCTCTTTTTGGGGGTCGAACCCCTGCAGGGTACACAAAAGTAAGTCGGAAGCGACCGTTGTAGAGATGACCAGAGCGGTTACCAAGTTGACCAAGGTGGGNAATTTGCTCTATTCAATCGAGACGTTTTATTGCATAATTCTGTCATGTCTGGAAATTCTTTGTTCTGCGAGTGTGACGTACCAAATTTACGAGAGGACGGCGTTTGTCGTAAATGCGGCGCAAGAAAAATATCCGATTCAACTCCCCTTTGGGGCAAAGATGCCCCCAAGCAAAGTCCGCGGGATGCAAAATCTCACAATAAGGACTCGAAAGTGCCATCCTCGCAAACCACCCCTTCGCTAAATCAACATATAGCGTCTAAATCACCAAGTTTCGGAGCACAGCGCGAGATTCCTGCGCCCTATGAAACTGCAACATTGAAAGAATTGGTCGCCGCTCAGAATCGAACAACGCATGCTGTTCGCTCGTTAGCTATAACGTTTGTGGCCGCGCCTGTTGTGTCACTACTGGTGTTCGTAATCATTGCGCTGGCGGTGAAGAGNGGAAATATTGCGGTAGTTGTCGTAGCGGCCATTTTCGGTTTGCTGGCTCTGCTTGGAGTGCTAGTTGTTTCCTTGAGCGAACTTCGAGCCAGTCGACTATAAAAGCTCCGCTTTTGAACATTCTGCCCACATCCTTGACCCAAAAGCCCGAAATACTCGAAAATTCTCAAACTCCCAAGTTTTCATCTCAAAATGCGTTAAATGAGACTACCAATTGGCAAATAATTACTGAATAATTTATTTATGGGACAAATTTGCTCAAACTGTGAAAAAAAGATTGCCTTTTATGAGAAATTCATATGGGTAAACATAGGTGGAAAACAACACGCATTCTGTAGCGAGGATTGTGCTCAGGTCTACTCTGGCAAAAAAGCTAAAAACCCTGATTTAAAGAGTGGGGTTTCTCTCTCGAAGCTCTCCGAATCCAGTAGCGATTCGGCTCGAATAACCGTCCAATCGGCTCGAATTGTGAACGGATATGGCAGTTCACTACAAGTCATAGGCGTAGCGCTAGGTCTGCTAACGGTGGTCGGCGGATTTATTCTTTCACACACCACCGGTTCAAGTGCTTTCGCTTGGATTGGTGTTGTTTTCGGCGCTTTAGAAGTTTCAATTTTTACGGTTCAAGGAGCGCTTTTTAGAATGCTTGCAAACTATGTAATCGCTCGGCTAGAGCAGCAAGCCTAGGTATCTGTAAATGGCGAAGAGCAAGTGGTGCTACAAGTGCCATGAACCCGTGAAGATGGTCGATACCGTATGTGAAAATTGCGGAAGTGAGTCATTCCTGCATCAACCTCCAGATGGTGTCAGCGTGCCTGACCAGGACGAAGATTCTCTAAGTGACTTGTTTCAGCGCGAGGATGCTGGTCCGAGTAGAGAAGGTGGGTTTCGAGTATCAACGGTTAGTTTCCCGAAGGGTAACTTTCCCGTATCAACTTCTAATTTTATTCCAGGGCGAGAAATCGATTCTTTGGTCGGAGTCGTATTCAGTTCTTCGAATCGGCGCATGGGTTTAACGACCACCAATTTGGCGAGTAATACATTTAAGGACGCCTATCAAGACATTCAATTGAAGGCAAAGCAGATGGGTGCGGATGCCGTGATTTCACTTTCAGTTTCCATCGAACGTGCCGGACCTAGTGCCGTGAGCTTCAGTCAGACTGTCACTTTGGTCGGAACGGCTGTCAAATTAGTCAAATGACTTGCAGCCGGTGAGCATACTATTTTGAGTTTTGTGAGATTATTTGGCTATGAAAGTTAGAGCCGTTTTTGTTGCTCTTTGCCTAGTTTCGTTAAATTTATTAGCCACTTCGGGCTCCGCGAACGCTGCAACATGTGTGCCTGATTGGCCTGAGAGTATTTGGGACCCGACTTCTTTGCAGAGCTATGGCCCGGGCACAATTTTCGGCCCAGGTGCATTGCCGATTTCATCAGGCACCGTATATGAAGTTGACGCGCCGCGGTTGTCGGNAGATTTTCTATCTAAAATCCGCGCGGCGGGAAAAGACANTGCCGTAAGTCAATCCATTTCAATTAAAAATGGAGTTGGGGACCCAGAGGCAAAGGCGGGATTAATTTCTAGTTCAGATGCCCAAGTCGATGCGGGGGNATTGGATGAAGAAGCAAGGGGNGATTTTCCCGGCTATTACGGATTTAAGTCTTATTCTGGTCAGTATTCTGGAAGCGACTACAACCCGGGAGAATTTAGCTATTTTCCCGGAATCGGCTTTCAGACGACACTTACAGTGGCTCAGCCAGGTTGTACACCGCGAGTCTTCATATCGCCAGAAGTTGATAACCCAAATTATACACCGCCTTCGTGGGATTCTCCAGAAGTTCAAAAATGGGCAGCCAGTCAGACGACCAACTTTCAAACGTTAAACGATTTGAATAATTGGATTCACGGCTTTACAAATCTGACATTCACCGGACCCTACTTTGCTTCCGATTTCCTGGGGAAAAACCGCCCTCACCTTTCCATTCCGATAAGTGTGGTGTTCGATGAACGCTCGTGTACCTCCCTCCCATACACTAAAAAGTACGACTTTCATTTTGTTCTTTCCGGACCCACTCAAGACTGCTCCATGCCGATATATGTATTTGGCCCCGGACTAATGGCCCAGGCGTCATCGGTTAATATCTCTCTGCCCTCTTCTTGGGACGCACCAGGGACTGGAGCGAGCCCAAGTCCTCTCATTTCCTCCCCAGCCGACAGCCGGCAAAGCATCGCCTCCGAATTCACGTCCAAAAACTACGTCTTGGTTATGCATCAAAGGAAAAACAAGCATAAAATTTGTTGGTCCAACTAAAGTGTGCCCGCAAGGTTACAAAGTACGCTAAATCTTAAGCACAACATTAACCCCCTGATTGATAGTCACCAGCTCAGCGGTGGACTGAAAATTCATCAATTAGTTCTGGTTTACTCATAACTATTGGTAGATAATTTCATTATGGACCTTCGAGGCTTTGAGGACGAGGACGAATACTGGGAAATTGGTACTTCCGCTTCTCCGAAAAAGAAGGTAGTAATCCCAGCATTGTGCTTATCTCTAATCGCTGCGTTGCTTGTTTTTCGAGGAGCATTCGCCGCTAACATAGGAATCAATTCGGCTACCAATGTTGAATTTGGGCAAGGCGTAACGATTGCCACTTCCTGCGATAGCCAAGTCACCCTTACCCCGTACGCTAGTTTTGTTAATAGTGGCTCTGGCGCCGGAACCTTCAAATTTTCAAGCTTCAAGCTGAGTAATGTCAATGTTGCTGCTTGCAACGGAGTTACATTTACGCTCAAAGCGTATGACTCATCTACGGCTAACTCCCTTACTCTCTTTTCAACAAATTCCAGCGCGTCTGTGATAGACACCAATACATCTTTTTCAGTGGCACAAAATCAAAGCGGACTTAACCTAATTGATACCGCTNCCTCCGGAGCATTTACTGCACAATTTTCTAGCCCTGCTGCAGCCGCATCAAGCGTATACAAATTGACCATCGAGACTTCTGGAAATGGGGCTTCATCAGTTTCCTCAGTCACAGTTAGCACATTCACATTTTCTTCAATTGCTGCTGGAAATGGATTTGTTTGCGGATTGACTACGTCAAGTGCAGTTTGGTGTTGGGGCTACGGTGCAAACGGACAACTCGGGAATGGATTAAGCCAAAATAGCTCAGTTCCCGTTCAAGTACAGAATTTAGGAACGGTTACCCAAATTTCCGTAAGTGACGGTACGGCCTGCGCATTAGCTAGTGATGGAACTATTAAATGTTGGGGTGATGGCGGAAACGGAACTTTAGGAAATGGGCAAGACAACATAACTTCATCCACTCCAGTTTCAGTTCAAAATATTAGTTCTGCAATTTCCGTGGGAGTTGGCGGAAGCACAGCTTGTGCGGTGATTTCTGGAGGAACCATTAAATGTTGGGGATACAACTATTGGGGNGATGGTGGAAATGGCACTGATGGTGGAGCAGGAGTTAATCCCGTCATCCCCTATTCTCACATTGTAAACCCAACCTTAGTCTCAGGAATTACGAATGCGACTTTTGCGTTTGGCGGTGGGNGTGCTCTTTTGAGTACTGGCTCCATTAAGTGTTGGGGCTATGACGGTAATGGTCAGTTAGGTGATGGTAATGCGGGATTTACAGGAACCACGATGTCAAATGTTCCAGTTTCAGTTTCGGGNATTTCAACAGCAACCAAAATTGGAAGTGGTTACAACGGAGGAGCAAGTAGATGCGCACTCGTAGCTTCAACTGGTTCAAACCTTAAATGCTGGGGTAGCAATCAACAAGGCCAACTTGGAAATGGGAATACGAATAATTCAGCCACTCCTGTAACGGCTAACGTAACAAATGTAATTGACTTCAGCACAAATAATCGCGCTGGCGATACCTGTGTAATTGTTTCTGGAGGAACTGTTAAGTGTTGGGGGNGGTACGGACCTATCGGGATGCTAGGCACTGCAGTAAATTCAGATTCTTTAACCCCTGTGATAATTAATGGGATTTCAGGAGCCACTCAAATTACAGTGGGAGACACGTTCGCTTGTGCGTTGGTTAGTGGTGGAAAAGTAAGTTGTTGGGCACAAAACGATTATGGACAGTTCGGTAACGGAACTACAAACAGCTCCGCTACGCCATCCTAAATAATCCGTTTTATATGGTTAACGCTCAGTTGGCCTTTAACCCCAGGTTTTTAAATCAGATTTAGCTTGGTAAGTACTATTCACAGAAACATTTTTCCTAAGTAATATTGTGATGGCAAAAGCCATTTGGAAAGATGCACCTGGCTGCTTTTTTCTTGCTTTTTCTGCCACACGGCAAGTTTGCCTATGAGTGCTAACAGAGGCAATGTGAGCCACTGAATCNCTCTTAGTTTTGCCTCGGTCGCAGAGCGAATCGGAGCTTTATTGCCCGGAATCGGGGGCTAATAGCCTCGGCTACTGCATTCAGTTGGCTTATGCCGCTGTACATAACATCGGGTATCCGACATCTTGCAAGGTCTAGTTATCTGCTAACAAGCAGTAACTATCGCTGCGTCTTGGCTTTTACATAGAACTTAGGAGCCTTGCGCTTGGGCTTTTCAGGCTTGTACTCCGGAGCTTTCAGCGGCTTACGGCCAAGATAGTAGTTGGCTATATCGTCGCTAGATATGACGGGCCCGTACATTCCCATGCTAAACCCCAGCATTTCATTGCGTATGAGGCTTTCGATGGTACCCAGTGGCTTGCCCAATGCCTGAGCCGCCTCTTCTATGGTGTAGGTGCGCTCTGAGGATGTGGGATTTTTATACATGTTCACTCCTTATCTAAGTGGTCCGTTTGCGTAGGTATAGTCGATGTAGTCACCGTTCTTGCGTTGTTCTTGAAATTCGCGCAATTGCTGAGGTGTTACGTATCGTCTATGCCCTACCTTTTGCCCCCTCAGTTCTTTGCGCGAAAGCCAGGCGTATACCGTGCTGGGCTTAACTCCACAGATGATTCCTACCTGGGCGGGGGTATACGAGCCTCTCTGAAGCTCGCTTGAGGCTAAATGCATATCTGCCTTCCTTCTGTATGGTTTCTGCGCCCCATGCCTTCGGCAGCAGGCGCGTACATCGTGTCTTTGTTCCTCTATTGGATTACTAGTCATGCGTTAGGGATTTTGGCGCTCGCAAACCCCTTCAACGGCCCGCCCCTCACAGCGGTTTCCACTCCTTGGGGTTAGCTGAGGGCGGGCCATTGAAGAGATTGCTCGCGCCTCCGGCGCTCTTAAGAGACCGCGTTAATTAGTCAGTCCATTCAGGGCGTACGGATGTGAAACCCCCTTGTCCTTTCGGACAAGAGAGTCATTGCTTCAGGTATGTACGTAGTGTGTTTGCAGTGAGCAATAGCTTTGATTAGGAATTAACTAACCAACAGGGCCGGTATTCGTGAGTTCCTCCATCTTGAACGTTACTTCAACATCTTTTTACTTGGTGCGCCGGGCCTGCCTTGACCGCACGGGGTATCACACGGAATCTATGAACTGTTTTTCTGGCATGGTAAACAGGTTCATAGGTTTCTTTAGCTGAGCCTCTTGCTACGCCCGGTAANCCTGCCGGTGGTACTGACTTTATGTGAGACGGCGTACTCCCGCTTATTGCCACCCGATTTACTTTGTTTCACAACAATATATTTCTGGCTTTAAAGAATCCTGGCAGTTCTGGCCTTATAACCCTGATGGGCGGCGGAACTAATGCCGGCTGCGGCGCCTGGAAAACTCTTAGGTACAAATTATGACGAAAACTTGCAAGGTTAAAAGGCTAAACGTAAATATATTTTCAAAATCTATTGGGCTACTGCCTAAGATTTTTAATCTGGGCCGTGCCTGGGGCCTGGACCCTCTTGTTTTTATACGCTGCCTAACCTAGGGGGGGGGTAGAAATCATGTAATCACACTAAATACCTCCCGAAAGGATGGATTGGCGCATTTCTTCGAGCCCGGCAATCGCCGTGGCATCCGCGAGGTTCGTGGAAGTCGCGTAGTGGCTATAAACGGTCGAAATATTTGAGTGCCCAGTGAATTTTAAAATCGTCGACTGGGGGGTGCCTAGATTTTCAAGAAGACTGATGGCCGTTTTTCGCATTTGGTACCGCTGATAGTCCGGCACCCCTGCGCGCTGGAGCAAGTCTTTCCACCACTTATGGTCGCGCTTGGCATCGAGAGGTTTGCCCACTGTATTTGGAAAAATGAGACCCTCATCGGACTCCCATTGAGCTTTACTCATCTCTTGGTAAGTTTGGTGAGTTTTGAGCACGGCTAGTGTTCCTGGACTCAGGGGAATAGTGCGACTCTTTTTATTCTTGGTCTGGCGGAAAACAAGGCCCTCATTTTTCACCCATTGAAGCTGTCGTTCGACAAAAACCGTTCCTGTTGACCAATCAATGTCCTCCCAGCGCAAACCTAAGATTTCCCCTGGACGTATCGGCACAAACATGCCTACTTCTATGCGAGCATGCGAGTATGGGTGGAGGGAGGCCGTTTCGTAAATGGCTCTGAAATCATCGAACGGTATGTGCGAGGTGGGGTTGAGATTTCGTTTAGGCGCATCCACGCGGAGTACAGGATTGCTTGCAAGTTCGCCTAGCTTTATTGCCTTGTTGTACGCAGCCCGTAAAACGGCATATGCATTTGCAACTGTATTCGCACCATATTTTGAGGCAAGAGCATCGATTAAATCTTCGATGTCTCTAGGCGTTAAGTGTGCAGCCGGAAGGGCCCCAATTTCTGCGTTGATTCGAGCCGCAGCGCCTTGGTAATTTCTCAGAGTTTCCGGAGCCTTCTTCGAGGTGTAGCGACTTATGTGCGCATCTAGAAAATCGCGGACCGTAAGGGTCTTATTTATAAGAGTCGGAGTCAATCCGTTTCGCGAGTTGTGATTGATACTTTCGAGGAACGCAAATGCATCTTTGCGGTTACGGAATTTCTTGGTTTTTCGAGTTTGCTCGCCACTCGAGGGGTTTAGTTCAAAGTATTGAACAGCCCATACAGGGCCGTCCTTGATTTGATAGACGGTGCCACTGCCGTTTGGTCTCTTTAAGCCTTTGCGACCCGATTTTGCTGCAGATGTTTTTTCCATGAGGAGCTCCTTGTGGTGTCCCGATGGAATGGACTAAGGAACAAGACCTCATCTTTTTTATTCGCAATGGCACACAGGCCCAATGTCTTGTAGAGGAAATAATACAGATTCCCATTTTTGACTAGGGNCGACACACCGAATAACTAGTTGCACACTCGTTGCCCACCGCGTTTGAATTCAAGATGTCACAACCGTCTGCGAGCGCCGATTTCACGCTCTAATCAAGTGCGTTGTGAGGGACTCGAACCCCCGACCCGGTGATTAAGAGT
>JGI26470J50227_1000555_pt1 | contig 15037 bp, 12 predicted proteins | sample FreactTroBogLake_FD_50227 | JGI IMG/M metagenome (IMG submission 50227) | reverse complement strand
ATGATTAACACCATGAAGCATCAGGGTTTAAATGCTGCGGTTCAAAAACTTTATGCTCACATGCAAAAACTAGACGCAACTCCCGCAAATATTAAAATGATGCAAAAGGCGGGATTAAGCGATGCCGAAATTTCCGCTTGGTCGGCAGGCTTGCAACCCGGTAGCGACATGCAAACCGCTGTTATGCAGAGAGCAATGACCGCAATGTTTGGTGGTGGTCGCCAGGCTATGCCGTTGATGACTCTTTTGCAATCCGCTGGAATTGATACAAGCAAATTGACAAAAAACTTTAAGGGCGCCGACCTTGGAAAAGGTGCTACTTATCAAGAAATTTTAGACTCAATTAACAGAAACAGTACGCAATCAAGGTATAAAAAAGATTTAGCAGTTGCCATGAACACCCCTGCGGTTCAAGAACAAAAACTTCTTCGCAGTCTTCAATGGGACCTTATCCAATTTGGTAAAACAATGACTCCAGTTTGGATGGAATTTCTTCGTGGAGCTAACAGCGTTATTCAAGTTCTTGGCAAATTTAAACTTTACCTTGTTGAAATTGGCGTTGTTGTTGGAGGAATTCTTGCTCTTGCGGCTGGAAAACAAATTGGTAAACTTCTTGTGGCTGCCAGAGATACTGCTGGCGGTGCTAAATACTGGGGACAACGTTTTTCTGGTGCAACTTCTATCAAAGAAGGAAGTTGGGCTGATAAATACGCAAGTAAGCGTGGGCTTAAGTACAGCAGTGCAGCCGTTGCCGCTGAGGAGCAAATAGCCGTCGCCAAAGAACAATTAGCCGCTCAAGTTGCTTTACTTGAAATTGTTGAAGGTCGTACCGATTTTTCTCCATTGATGCCCGGACAGAGCAGAAGATTATCTGATTCCATTCATCGTGGAGAACAAATGCTTTCTCGAACCCCTTGGGCNGCCGGTGAAGAAAACCTTTTGCCACATAAACGTTACGGTTATAATGGCAAATGGGATACCACAATGGCTATGCGAGATGCGGTAAGTAATGACCCATATGCTGCAATCAATCGTCGCCTAAAAACTTATAGCGCAACGTCTTCGGGACTTCTGGTTCGAGATGCTGAAAAAATTGCTAAAGCCGATGCCGTCAGAGCGGCAGAACAAACTGCCGTGAGTGGAGGAGGAGGCGGTCTGTTGGGCAAAATGGGCGGCATGTTCGGTGGATTGTTTGGCGGGGGTGGCGGTGGCGCTGCCGCTGTTTCCGCTGATGTTGCCGGTGCCGCTGGTGCCGCTGAAAGTGCGGTTGGGGGAGGACTTCTAAAGGGTGTTCTCGGCGGCGCTTTGGGAATTGCTGGTGGTCCATTAGGAATGACAGCATTGACCCTTGGGCCAATTCTTGCCCCCACGCTTCTTAAATTTGGCACTGCCGCCGTAAAAAGCATTGGAAGCATGCTTGGCAACATTTTTGGATCACATAATTCTTACGCCGTGCCCGCAATGATCGCCGGAGTTAGCGGACCATCGGCAATGCCAACAACTACCCCTGGGGGAAATAATCGACCAGTTCGCATCGGCGCAGCGGCCATGTACGCACAAGTCAACAAGTTGCACGCTCAAGCGCAAAAAGCCCTTAAACAGGGCGATATGGCAAGGTACGATCAATTAGAAGCACAGGCTTTAAGTGCTTTTTATACCGGCAACACATTAAACACCGGAACCCCAGACCAAAGAAATGCAGCTTCCGCCGCTTACACTAAAAAAAAGCAAATTAACGACCTTGCTTATTTAAAAATTTTACAAAATCGTATTGTAAGGGGACGAAACGGCGCCGTAATGGGTTTTAGGGGTTCTGACGGAATGTTACACGCCACGCAAATGGTGGATGGAAAAGCAATATTACCAAGTGACCTTAAATCCACAATGTGGAAACTTCAAACCGCCATTAATCCCGGCAGTCCCAATGATCCCAATTATAAAGAATTTTTAAAACTTGAAGGATCTATTGAGAGAAAACGATTAAGTCGCGGAAAATACGAAGAAGTATTTAAATCTCAAGGTCCTGGCGGCGCAACGGTCAAGGGGATGTGGATAGGTTCGGGGGCCAATAAACAATGGGTTACTCCGCAATCAATGGGATATAGGTATGACCCAAGCGGTTCAAATGGTCTTAATCTAAGCAATAGCATTTTTGGTAAAAAGTTTTATGGTAGCGGAATGATTACATCGGCTGGCGTGCGGGGTCAAGGGGATGTGGCTATTGTTAATTCAATTGGTGCAATGCTTAAATCAACCATGCAAGGCAAAGAAACGGTACGAGGTAAAGCAAATGTTGAAACAGCCCTTGCTCAGGCGGCAATAGATACCAAAAACGCGGCCAAAGAAACCAAATCCTCTCAAGCAGCCGCAGCTGCGGGCAATTTCAAAGCGGCCACGGCTCATCAAAAAGCCGCTGCAATTCTTGAACAAGATGCTGGAAAACTTACAGACGCTGCAAAAATCATGAGAGACAAAATGAATCTTGCTGATGCGTCTGCCAATAAGATTGGTAATGAAGTTGGTAAAGCAATGAGGGCTCAGGGTCTGACCGGAAAAGATATTGGCACCGCTCTGGCGGCATCAATGGGCCCGGTTATTGCCTTGGCGGCTAAAGGCGCATCGGCAGGTAAATAATGGCTCCTAAAATTGTAACAATTACACCACTTAACAACAATGGAAATTTTACTGCAATTAATATAGGACTTGCCGGATCGGCAGTCTACACGCCTTCCTCGGGTTCGGGGGGTTGGCAAATTGTTGATAGGCCCAAACGAACCGCAGCAACACAATGGGTTGATCGAGCTCCTTGGTCTATTTCATTTGAAGGTATTATTAATCATCAAGTTACCAACAACAGCAGTTTTAGTACTCAAAATGAAAACATCATTCAAACCGTTGAAAATGATTGTACTCGCTTGGAAAGCTGGACTTCTACCGTTCCTGGAACCCTAGAACCCCCTGTTTTTCAACTTACGGGACCAATCCCAGGAATTCAACATGCGTGGTGCCTTTATACACTTGAATTTGGGGAAGCCCTGCGTGATAATAATAGTGGAATGCGCTACCAGCAAAATGTTAAATTTACATTTTATGAATATGTTCCTCCTTTTTCAAATTCAACAATTGCTTACGCTGGGGGCATAAGTCCAACCGACACTTATTATTACACCAATGAAACAATTACTCAAACAGCACCAGCATTTACAACTTATGTAGTCAAACAGGGAGAAACCGTAAATCAAATTACGGCAAAGTTTAACCTTGGAAAAGATTCATCGGCAAAACTTCTTTCAATTAATAACATTCGCGACCCCCGCAGCCTAGAAGCGGGCATGACAATTCTTATACCAAACTAATGGCAGTAGTTCCAGCACCGGGATTTAGTCCTCTTACAATTTCAGATATCACAAGCAACGGCTCTGATCTTAATTCAGACTTTAAAAATGCCATTACTAATGTTATTGTAACCAGAACAATGGACTCGGCCTCCACTCTGATTATTCAATTAACCGACCCAAAACGTTCCCTTTTGACGCAACCCGGGCTTTTGGGGCAGGGAAGTTTAGTTGAAATTCCAGACGGTTTTGGAAATTATTTACAATTTGCTTTTCGCAAATTATCAAAAGTATCTGATCAATTGGAATTTACATTTGAGTCAAGAGTAATTAACGATTTACGAAATACAATAAATATTGTGGGAACTTCAGACATTACCGACGTAGGCACTTTTGTAAAAAGTATTTGCGACAGTAGGGGAATCCCTTTTGTTGGGCCAATCAACAATCCTTACATTCAACCAACCCTTTTTGCGGGTAGTAGCGGAACGACCACCTACCCCAACGAAGACGCTTGGGCGTCAATGTTTAGAATTGCTTCCGCACTTGGATGGCGTTGTTGGGAGTCGGCCGGAACAATTTTTTTTGGTCCTGACGAATATTGGTATAACCAACTTTATGAATTTGCCAATCCGCCGGTTAATTCTTATTATCAACACGGAGTTCCCGATCTTGCTGAATTTACTGAAAATATTCAACTTATGGATACGGATTGGGACGTTGGCTCAGCTTTTGGAGACATGACAATTACTTGCATGTCGCATTTTTGGGAATATAATCCCGGAGAGGTGTTAAATATTACAGGAATGGGTCCAGCAAGTGGCGGTTGGCTTGTTTCCGGAATGCAAAGAGATTTTGTAGATCCCGTAGGAACGATCACGGCAACCATGCCAATGCCAGCGTACCTCACGCTCAACCCTCCTTTGTTGCCAATTGTTGGCGGAAGGGTGTTTTAGGACAAATCATGAGAAGTAACGATCCACAGCTTATGACCCAAGTAATGCTCAATGAACAAACGGGCGGAAAATACAAAACTCAACAACACGTTGGTTCTTACGTTGCTTACGTTGTAGACAATCACAAAAACAACCCACAAATTCCTCTGGGTACTGCAAAATTTTTCATTGAACAATTTGGAGCGGATAACGCCTTTCCCCCAGCTCCATTTCCTGGAATTTTTGATCCTCCAATTGGAACTCAATGTGTAGTGACTTTTGAAGGTCCATTTGGCAATCAGCCAAGGATTGTTTCGTTTACTGAATGGCAATCGAATATGGTCACAATTGGCGCAACGGACCCGCAAGGAACAACATACTACCCACAGGGATACGCCCCCTCTGTTGGAGATTTTTGGATTGACACATCAACATGACTTATCCCGACCCCTCACCTGTAACGGAATTACAAGCAAGTTGGATTTCTCCATCGGGATCAACTCAAGAAACACCGGGTATTAATCTTTCCTGGAAAGAACCGGTTGTTCCGGCTGGAGATGGAACCATTGGTGGATATAACGTTTATGTGTTGTTGGCCAACGATTCTACCAATGCTATTCAAGACCAATTATTTGCTTCCGTTGGGTCAACGGTTGAAAAAATTCCATTTTCTAATTCTTATCAACTTGTATCGCCAGCAACGACAATCTTTTTTCCATTCTCTTGGGACACCCCAACAAATTATGATTACCCGTCGTTTGCAAGCGATATCGAATCTGGCGGAAGCGACGAAAATGTTGAATATTTACAATCTGCCGATGCTTATTCGTTTCGTGTAGAAGTGTTTTTGACGGAAAATGAAAATATAACCAGCACCAAAACGGGGGTAACCATTTTTCGCCCCAATTCCACAAACAGCGGACAGATTGTTGCTTCTCATTTTAATCCAAGATTTACAATACAATCAACGTCAAATTTTAATAGTTTAAATCAATATTCTCCACCGGGAAACGTAGAAGTATTTAAACAAGATTCTTACGAAGATGTGGCTTCTTGCGTTGAAATGATACTTAATACTCCCAAGTATTACAGAACCATGGTCCCTGATTTTGGGATAGACGACCCAACTTTTACTACTAATTTAGATGGACATTCAATAGAAATGGCCGTTTCTAGGTGGGAACCCAGGGCGGGCGTAGAAGTTTCAATTAACAACAACTTGACAAACAATCCCAACGAAAATTTTGATTCCGGTCAATCTCAAATTAACGTAAAAATTATATCGATTGAAAAGACAAAAATCTAATGGCTACAATTAATAACGGATATTTAAATTTAGAATTTAATTCCGACAAAGACACCCTTATACAATCGGCTTTGGCAAACATTGCAAAAGCGGTTCCCGGATGGCGTCCTCGTGAGGGCAACCTTGAAGTACTGCTTCTTGAACAATTTGCAGAAATGGCGGCAGAGGCCGCTTCAGTAGCCGCTCAAGTTCCATTGGCTATTTTTTCTTACTACGGTTCACTCCTTGGACTTTCTCAAAACGGAGGAATCGCTGCGGTTGTAAGCACCACCTGGAAACTGGCCGTTCAATCAGTCAACCCTACAACCTTTGTTGCGGGAACAAAAGCTGCCGCTCTTATTAATAACGTGTATTACCAATTTGAACTTATTGAAGATTTGGTTATTCCGGCAAATACAAGTTCTGCTACTGGAAATATGCAAGCTACGGAATCGGGAAGTTCCTACAATGCGGTTTACAATTCTGACATTTACGTCACTAGTTATTTGCAACCGCTCTACAGTATTTCTAATCTTGCTTCTATTCAAATTACAAGTTTGATTGCTTCTGGCGTAGACGCAGAAAATGACACAAATTATTTTAACAGGCTTGCTAATTCTCTTTCTCTTTACACCTCTTGCCCAATTCTTCCAAGCGATTATGCCGCTTTGGCTACGCAAGTGGCTGGAGTCGGCAGGGCGACTGCTTACAATAATACAAATGCTTTTTTTAATCAATTTTCTTACGATGAAGCGTTTCCGCAAACAACTGGTTGGTTTTCGGCTGGTGGAACTGTTGTGGCTAATTCGTCAAACCCTGCTGGCGTAAAAATTACGATGCCCTCAACCATGGCAAACGCTTCTTTTACAAGCGGTCCGGCTGTGGTCGGCCAATCCATTATTCCGCTTGTTACTACCTCCACAACGGCTGGGGCAACGGTTACGGCTGGAGCAACGACAACGGTTGCTATTACATCTTCGACCGGGTGGGGAACTTTAACAAATGGCGGTGTTGGGTTTGTGTATGGCACCGATGGAGCTATTCACGCATTTACCTATACAAGCATTACCACAACAACAATCAACGGTGCAATCTTTTTTGAATCTTTTACTTATGCTTCTACCGCTGCAATTGCATATGGGGGAACCTGGATTTCAAGTGGGGCAACGGGATTTTGGGCTGGATTTGGTCACTCGACTGGACAACTCGCCATTAACCACACAAATATTGCCGGAATGGCAATGACCATTACTCAAGGTTCAATTTCAGAAACCGTTGTCTCTCATAATGTAATTACATATGGATCAATAATTGCAATTGATGTTTTAACATTTGTGAATACATATTCAGCAAGTGCGTTTACGGTGACAATTTGTCCCGGGGCAAGCACGGCTTTTGATGCGGTTTCGTCTAACGGAATAAACATGTTAGCAACGGCACAAGTTCAAGCACCACCGGTTACTCTTACCCTTTCTGCCGCATCATACGCAACCGGAACGTTTACATACACGGGAACAAGCGTCAATACGTACTTAACGGCCGGAGAGGTTGTTAGCGTATCTGGTTTTTCAAATAATGCTTACAATTTGTCAAACGTTACAATTGCCACGGTCACTTCTACAACTTTTACAATTACCAAAACAACAACCCCAGGTTCTTCTAGTGGTGGTGGCATTGCAACTCTCATTTCTGTGGGAAATTCGGTTCCGATTATTACGGCAGTTGTAACATACGCAAATGATTTAACCCCATACACGTATGCTAATGATGTAACAATGGTTAATGAATACGCTAATATTCCTTCTTGCGTTAGTACAATTATGAAAGGAATTAACCCCAATACTTTTACTTCTACAAATTCTGGTTTAGTTCCCGCCGACACAAATATAAATGTTCAAAATTTTAAAACAAATATCAATTCAATTAAAGTTAACATTTATTGGAATCATGCCGTTGCATCACAAAGTAAATACATTCTTCTTGCCGCCGTTTACAACTACAACGAAAATTATTCCTATCCAAGCGGTGGAGCTTGGTATGAAGTTTTTGATTCTTCGGGAAATTTTAACGTTACCGACGGGGCACCAGGAAACATGCTTCCCGACGCACAGTTTCAATCCGTATTTTCTGGTATTGGAAGCACAACCTACACGGGGTCCAATGCAACGGTTACTTCGTTAAGTTCCGGTATTCCCATTGCATCATTGGCTTATTGGCCAACCTCTGGCGTTGGAACCCTTTCGGCCAACACAAGCAGCGCTGGTACCGGTTCCGTAACAACTCATTATTTTTCTTATACCGGAATAACGGTTGGTGTCGCTGGTGCTGGAACTTTAACCGGAGTGACCATTGTGGGAAGTTCCTCTGATTACATTTTGACCAATGCGGCAGTTACCTGCCTTGCGCCAAACAACTCCTTGCAACAATGGTTTTTTAATGGACTTGGCTATGGTACGCCATACCCGCTTCCGGGCCAAGGTCTTCAATTTCTTCCCGGCAACAACACAATGGCTGGAAAAACAACAATAGATTCATCAATATTTTCCTTGCCTTATGCAAATAACGGAAATTATGTTCTTGATGTTATTATAGATGCTAGTTATGTTTCTTCTTCTAGTTACCTTCCTACGGTTACCGTTTACAGCGCCGCAACCGGAACTGTAATTTCTTCCGGAAGTTCCGTAGCTCAAGCAACGGGCGCAACCGGAACTAAAGCAAGAATTACTAAACCGTTTAGCATTTCTTCCAACACCGACGTTTATGTTGAAATTGCTTTTCCAGCAAATATGGCAACAGCAAATGGTCAATCAATTGTTATTTCAAACATCAACATTTTGCCTCTTGCTGGAACCATGCTTAACGTAACTGGAAGTTACGCATTTTACATTGATAGCCTTACCGGGCCACAAGGTCCGGGACCTTATTGGACTCCGGGCGGCGTTTTGAGCTCTAATCAAGAAAGAAACGTTACCGTCGCTGTAACAGACTCAAACGGTCTTACGCCCAGTTTAACCGTTATCGATACGGCACAAAATTATCTTGCCAATTTGCGTGAATTAAACTTTCAAGTCAATGTAGTGGGACCGACCTATGTTCCCGTTGCTGTTTATTATTCAGTCAACGCAGCAAGCAATTACGACGAATCAACTATCAAACAAAACATTTTGGCAGAATTGCTTACCATCTTGAGCCCGTACAATTGGGGCGGGGGTTCAATGAGTCCTCCAATTTGGGATTCTTCGGAAAACACAATCAGGTATCTCAACATTGCTGGTGCAATTGACGACTCCACGGGAGTGACAAGCCTTTTGTCGCTTCAGATTGGTTTTTATGGAAGCGCTTTGGGAACCAGCGATTTAACAATGAACGGGCTAGCCTGCCTTCCAGTCCTTGCTCAAGTTACTGGTCAAATTAATAGAAGCTCTTCAACAATTTATGAAATTTCAGCAGCATGAGCAATTTAAGCGCTAACGGCGTGCAACTTTTTGGAGCCTCTTCAATGGGCGGCAAAAATTCGGTTATAAATTATCAAGGAATTCATTCTTTTACCGTTGGTCAAAAAATTACCATTGAAGGATTTGCTACTTCCGGATTTAATGTTGTTAGTCAAATGGTGACAACCGCCAGTCCTGGTAATTTTTCATTAAATAATCCAATAGAAAATTTTACAGCTGATAACCCAACGGGCGCTTTTGGCATGGAAATTGATAACACTACTTACAATATTTCTTCTGCTTCGGTATCAGAAAATCTTGTTACTTATTATTATCAGCCTTACAATATTAGCGCTGCATCTGTTGCCAACGGAATGGTGACTTACGTTTGTGACAATGATTTTATGATGGGTCAAGTAATTTCAATTACTGGATTTTCTGACAACACAACGTATAATGTTAATAATGCACAGGTAATGTCAGTTACACCCACGCAATTTACAATTGCATCCATGAGCACGGTAGGGTCAACCACCAACACTGGTTTTGCTTATCCAATATTGCTTGTTGGACAAACGGTAACAATTACCGGATTGACAAATGCAGATTCATCTGACGCAAATTACAACAATCAATCTTTTAATCTTTCTGGGGTAAAAATAGCATCGGTTGCTTCAGATTCTTTCAGTGTTTACAATGATTCCGTATACGGAACAGTAACATCCGGAGGATTTGTAACTTTAAACGTAGAAGCTTTTTCTTATCTTGATGTTCGAAGTGATACTACTTATTTATACAAATCCATTCCCGAATATATTCAAAATTGGGATGCTGAAAATAGTTTTCAATTGGCATCTTGGCTTGACGGAGCAATGGCAACCCTTCAACCAGTTGACGATTGGGCAAGAGATAGCAAAAACGGAATTGGTTGGTCGCTTTTATTTAATGCGGAATATTACAGAACCCTTTCTTCTTACAATGATTTGAACAACGCACTAACGGTTCTTCCCTGGCTTGCTCAATTTCTTGGAACTCGACTTCCTTTAATTCCTCAAACAATTCTTTACAACTCTTCGTTTATGAACGAAATTCAATATGTTCAATCTGTTCAACCTTATATTAACCGATGGATTGATCAAATAGAAACTTTTAATTCTTTTGAGCGAGGAACACTTTTGGCTTTTATTAATTCATTGTCTTTGTTTCTTGCTGAAATGAATAATCTTTCTAATTCTGTTCCAACAGATCAAATTATTGTTTTAGAAAGAACAAATGCTATTAATTATCCAAATGTTCAATACGTTCCGGACCCTTATTCCGTAGTGGTTTTAATTCCAAGAGAATATTTACTGACCGGAACATACGGCAATATTTATAACATTGCCAATACCTACAATTATTACAACACGGGAACCCCATCTACGTCAAAATATCCCTACTACGATAGCATTCCACAAACAATTATTGCCAGCAGGCCGCCAAGTACTTCATTTTTTGGACAATTTCTTAGTGTTTCTGTTCCGGCTGGAATCAACGTAAACGTCTTACCTATTTAAGGAAAATAATGGCACAACAAACATCTAGATTAAATCTTAATTATCCACAAAGCACTGACCCGGCAAATCCACCTAGTGATTTTCAATCTATTGCTAATACTTTAGACAACGAAGTTGTTGGATATGTTCATTCTTCCTCGGTGTCGGCTCCTGCTAATCCATATCTTGGTTTAATTTGGTATCAAACTGACACCCAAAACATTTATTATTACAGTGGCGCTCAAAACGGTTGGATGCCAGTTTCAATGTATTACGCCTCATCGACGGCCACATCGCCAAATCCAACTTTGCCGGGAATGTTTTGGTATCAGACTGACACCAATCAGTTAAAAGTTTACAACGGCAGTCAATGGATTGAATCAGTGCCTGCCATCATGGCTGCTAGTACTGCTCCGCCCACCCCTGCATATTCAGGAATGATTTGGTATCAAACGGATACTAAACAAATGCAAGTCTACGACGGCACTTTATCGACTCCGGGATGGGTTACCCCGTCTTCGTTGATTTATTACAACGCCACACAACCCACTTCCGCCGTCCAGGGACAGATGTGGTTCAACACAAGCTCAATGACTACCAACGTTTATATAAGTGGCAGTTGGCAGCCCGTTTCAGCAAACCCACCGGGAACCATTATTGATTACGCCGGAAATCCCGGGGGTTACACAATGCCAACAGGTTCCACCGCTTCCACCACTCAGCCCTTGACTTCTCCATATGGCTATATGGTTTGCGATGGAGCAACGCTTAGCAAAACAACTTACGCCAACCTTTACAACGCTCTTAAGGGAACAGCCTCAAGCTCACCCTGGGGAGAAGCAACAACAACTTTCAACCTTCCCGATTTTCGCGGAAAAGTAACAGTCGGAGTTGGGGGTCAAACTTCAACAAACACTAAACCAGCATATGCGCTTGCAGCAACAGACGGTGAAAAAACTCATCAATTAACTTCATCAGAATTAGCATCACACACGCACTCGGACAGCGGACACTCTCACACCGTGGGAGAGTATTTTGGAAGTGGTTTTGGTAGCAACCCTTACGCTTTGTCTTTGGTAACAGCTTTTGGCCCTGATTCAATTGGGACTTCTACTTCTTACGCAAATATTCAACCAAGCGGTGGAAATGCCTATCACCAAAATATGCAACCTTCTGTTGCTGTTTACAAATTAATCAAATACTAAAAAGGATACAATGAAATTAAAATCACGCATTAAACATGGATTTGTCGCGTTTGCGCTCACCCTTGGGATGGTTCCGTTCCTTGTGGCAGACCCAGCAGCAGCAGCACCCGTTGACAACTCATCCTGTAATTCATGGGTGCGAATTGTGGACGTAAGTTCCTATCAGCCAAACATCAATTGGAGCCAGGTTGCTCGTGCTGGTGTTGCTGGTGCGTACATTAAATTGACTGAAGATGGTGGATATACTTCTCCTCAAGCCGGATCGCAGAGAGCGGGCGCACAGTCGGTTGGTATTTCTTGGGGTGGTTACGCTTACGAAACCCCTTCGGGTGGAATTGACCAAGCAATCGCTTGGGCCGACTACTTTGTTCAAGCGGGTGGCGGTACGGGAACTCTTCCCCCGATGTTGGACCTTGAGTCAAGCAATCTTAACTCTACCTATACTTCAATTTGGGCTGCGTACTGGATTGCTGAAGTAAAAGCCAAAACCGGAAAAACCCCCATTCTTTACTCGGGTGCTTATTACCCATTTATTGACGCCGTGGGTAATGCTTTGGTGCCAGCGGGAATTCCTTTCTGGGTAGCGGCTTACACTTCTGGTTACAAAAACGTTGCCAATGCTTGTGATACTTCGCAACCTACTTCAACATCGTCTTGGCCCGCTTGGAGCATTTGGCAATACACCTCAGTTGGTCAAATTCCTGGTATTGACGGAAATGTAGACGTTTCGGCAGTAACTCCTCAGTGGTGGGCTTCCGCAACCGGTAACGCCGTTGCGCCCCCTACGCCTGGAGTCAACAATTACCCAGCACCGGTTGTAACTTACTCGTCAACAGGAACCTCGGTTATCAACATTCAAAATGCAATGAATTTTTGGGTACACTCAAACTTGACGATTGATGGTTCTTATGGGCCAGCAACAGCAGCAGCCGTGGCACAATTCCAAGCCAACGTTCTTCACGTCAGCCCCGCTGATGGAATTTGGGGACCTCAAACCAATACCGCTTATAATTCGTTTACAGCGGCTATGGCCAAATTAGCGGCAGCGGCACCCCAGTCAACGCCACCTCCGGCAAACACCGTAGCCTCGGCATTGACCTTTATTCACCTATGCACCCTGACGGTTCAATCGTATGGCGCTAATAACGTTTGTGTGAAATTTCTTCAAGCCGATCTTTCAACTCGTGGGTTTCCACTTTCGCAAGATGGTTCTTTGGGGCCAGCCACCCGCAACGCAGTTGTTGCGTTCCAACATGCACACGGTTTGACCGCCGATGGGGTTGTGGGAGCCAACACCTGGAAAGCACTTATTTCGTAAAGGAGTAGTAATGTCATTCGCACTAGCGATGGTGGGGTCATCACCCACTGCTCAGTGGGCGGCCATATTAACCATATTGGCTGAAGGATTGGTAATANCGGGTTTTGTAATAGGANTTGGGGGAGGACTATTACGTTGGCAAAAGAAAAAGGACAAATTGGAAGAAGAAAAAGATCGTCAACAGGTTAGACAAGAAGTTTCCATTCAATTGAGCGGTTTTAGAGACGACATTAAAGAATATTTAGATACTCGCATTAACGATCTTAGTGTTGGTATCGATAGAACGGTTAAAGCGGTAGAGGAAAATACGGGATCATCAATTCCGGACGCTTTAGCAAGAATTGAACAACGACAGGGGACTATCGACGCAGCAATTCAGGGCGTTGTGGCAAAAGTGAGCGAACTTGACCGCAAGGTTAAGTCTAATGACGTTTGAGTACGAACCGCATCCAAGAACAAACAGAGAACTTTTAAAAGGTCCTCCAAAAACCGTTGATGCAATAAAAACAACCAACAAAACATTTCTTCAATTCAATCGCAAAATTGGACTTGGAATCACAATGGCCGTTGGAACCATGTGGTGTGCTTACGTATTTGGGTTGCTTGCTTTAATTTCGGCTCCGTTTGCTTTTAGCACTCGTGATCCAATTGTAATTGTTTCTTGGATTACGCAAACTTTTTTGCAACTTGTTTTACTTCCAATTATTATTGTTGGACAAAATATTCAAGCTAAAGCCGCTGATCTTAGAGCGGAATCAACTTACAAAGATGCCGAAGCGGTTTTACACGAAGCACAGGAAATACAAAAACATCTTGCGGCACAAGACGAACATTTAAAAATTATTGTACAAAAATTAAAAGGAGATTAGTGCTCTTACTCATTCTTATTGCCTGTGTTTCAATGGTGGTAAAGGACGCAGTGGGGGTGTTTCTGGTAAAAGCAGAAGCGGCAGGGAACGAGCGTTTAGCCGGTGTCATTAACCCGATGGGAACGATGGCCAGTATTTTATTTTATTCAGTAGGTGCAACAAACCTAACTCACAATTTTGGGGCAATAGGCTATCTCGGCCTTCTTCCCGTAATGGTTGTTGATTATATTGATGGAAGATTTTTTACAGCAGTTGGTCGTTATATTCAAAGCGACGAAGAAAGCGGGAACGCTGGATTTGGGGAAATCTGGAAAGGCGTGCGCATGGTTGCAAGCCAGTGGTGGAACGCATTTATTAACCACTTTTTAAACAAAAAGGATTCAAATGTCTAACGTTCCAGGCATGAGGGGAAAACTTCCCGCAAAGCAACTCCCAATGAATACGTTTGGGAACTACGTCCAAGGTACGCTGCCCACGCCTCCTAAGTCTTTTGACTACGGGCACAAAGTAGCAAATTTTCCAATGGCGGCAAATGATCGTCTTGGAGATTGCACCATTGCTGGTGTAATCCATATGATTCAACTTGCTTACGCTGAAGTCGGAGAAGTTTTTGAATACCCCGGCGATCAGGCCGTTGAAGACACTTACATGAAACTTACCGGCGGTGCCGACGGTGGTCTGGTTATCGTTGANGTTCTCAACGAATGGACCAAGAACGGGCTTTTCGGTGTAAAGCTGGAAGCTTGGACTCCTGTGGATCGAACCAATTGGGAAGAAATGCGCGCTGCCGCATACTGTTTCGGCGGTCTTTACGTTGGNGTTGAAATGCCAGCNGAAGCTGAACAACAATTTAGCAACCACGAAAATTGGCACATTGACAACATGAGCGGTCCACCCGTTGGTGGCCATTGCATAACAATCAGCGGAATGAACCGTTTCGGTGCCGACGTTGAAACATGGGGAGCCGAAACCGGACTTACCCGACAATGGTGGAACACCTACAGTTCTGAAGCTTTTGCAGTTATTCCTGAAATTTTTGTTGAAAAAAACCACGGCCCATTGGCCAATATTGACCTTGTAACCCTTAAAAAAGATTTGGTAGACATTTAATGACAAACCCC
>JGI26470J50227_1000554_pt1 | contig 15042 bp, 16 predicted proteins | sample FreactTroBogLake_FD_50227 | JGI IMG/M metagenome (IMG submission 50227) | reverse complement strand
GTGCCCACTATCGAGATTGATTGGTTTAGGCGCTCAAGATTCTCTCGGTTACCCGTGATGATGAGTCCGATTGGAATTGAAGCCAAGTCGTTGAGTTGCTCGGGCCAGTCGCTGCACTCCGGCGTCAGGAATTCACCACGCGCCCGTAAAATCTCCTCGAGTACATCCGCGCCGGCAAGAGATTCAAGTCGCTCGGATATCCGTACGGCCGAATGTTTTGAGTCAGCGTATCTCCCAGTGCGGATTCGATCTCGCAAGCTGATTGGCCCATGCACATCCATCTCGTCTGACCAAAATTTGGAGCCNCCCTCAATCGCGGCGAAGAGTTCGAGCCGAGCCGCACGCTCCGGAGCAAGCGTCATAGATAGTTCTCGAGTCCCGAGCGGAGCGCATAGGCGTGCGAAACATCTTCAAGCGTGGGTTGGTCGTGTGAATGTAAATCTGCGATGCTCCATGCCACCCGTAGCACGCGATGAAATCCACGCGCATTTAATCGTTCGGCATCGACTTCAGAATGCAGCATCTGCATTGCGGCGCGTTCCGCGGCATACTTCTTATGTAACGCGCTGCCAGGAATTTGTGCATTTCTTACCCACGATTCNTCCTGAAATCTCGTCCGCGCACGATCGCCAGCACGAATGACGCGATTTCGTATCGTGGCGCTTGATTCGCGTTCGGATTGATCGGCTAGCTCTGTCCGCGATGGCGGCAANACGGGAATTCGGATATCGATTCGATCCAGCAATGGACCAGAGAGGCGCTGGAAATATCTTGCCCTTGANATTGCTGAACACGTACACGCGCGGCCGCGGCCAAAGAATTTTCCACACGGACAGGGATTCGCCGCTAGCACGAGCATGAATCGTGCCGGGTAGGTAACGCTTCCGATAGCGCGCGAAATCGTGATACTTCCGGATTCGAGTGGTTGACGTAATGACTCCAACACGACCCGACTACATTCTGGCGCTTCGTCGATAAACAACACCCCAAAGTGCGCCAACGAACAAACCCCGGGTCGAATCTGCTTATTGCCTCCGCCGACCATTGATACCGCCGTGGCGCTATGGTGCGGTGATAAAAATGGTGGCTCATTTCGCTGAAATTTCTCCGGTTCATACTGACCAGCGATCGAATGCACGGATAACACTTCAAGAAGGTCGTCGTCGCTCAACGGCGGGAGGATCGTTGGAATTCGTTCTGCCATCATGGATTTGCCAGTGCCCGGTGGGCCCACCATCAAAACGTGATGACCGCCAATCGCCGCTATCTCGAGTGCATTTTTTGCGGCGGATTGACCCGCAACATCCGAGTAATTCAACGTGGATACCGATTCGCGGCTTAACTGCGCGAGCTCTTCCGTTTGAACTCCTGTGGCGCATCCACTCGAGTAATACTCAAGTATCTCCCTCAAGGTTTGGACTCCGATGATGGAAATTCCTGCAACGCGTTGAGCTTCCCAAAGATTGCCTGTCGGAACAATCGCAACAACAAATCCTGCTTTCTTGGCCGCTAAAACAAGTGGGAGAATTCCAGGTACCGAGCGAACCTCCCCGCTCAGCCCGAGTTCACCCAAAATTACCGAGCCCGCCGTGCTTTCTTCGCTGACCACACCTTGTGCAACCAGTAGCGCAACAGCAATCGGCGCATCAAAGGCGGAGCCACTTTTTGGAAGCCACGCTGGCGAGAGCGAGACTGTAACTTTTCGATTCGGCCACGTTCCGCCAGAATTCATAATGGCTGAGCGAACGCGCTCTTTGGATTCACCTAACGCCGCATCAGGAAGTCCGAGCAAGGTATATCCCGGTAAACCATCGGCGATGTCGACTTCGATTTCAATGGGCAGGCCCTCGAGTCCCAATAGAGTGAATGTGGATATCCGGGATACCGTCATTGGATTGACCCAATTCGATAATCAATTTCGTGAAGATTAAGGCCATCTCCGACGATCGCCGAAAAATCTAATCGGAATGANCTTTTGGCGATCGGAGATTCTCGCATCCACGCCCGTGCTAATAGCTCCAGNCGNGTTGCTTTACGATGATTNATTGCTTCGAGCGGATGNCCGAACCGATGTGAACTTCTAGTTTTAACCTCGACAAATGCAACGATGCCGNTTGGAGCAAGTGCAACGATGTCTATCTCGCCAAGTTTTCGACGCCAGTTGCGATCTAAGAGGAGATAATCTTTGGCAAGCAAATACTCAATCGTTTTCNCCTCGCCCCAAGCTCCAAGAACATTATTCCTTTGCGTCATGAAAGAACGCTACGTCTCCAATATTCATGTCATTTAAAGCGCAAGAAATTCTGTGGACAGAAAAGAATGTGGACTAAAGCAACTCCGCACGTTCGCAAACGACTTTCGGTGATGCACAGTCACTCCATGCTTGCGCAGAGCATCCATATGTAGCGCGGATGAATATCCTTTATGGCCTTCGAACCCGTACTCAGGAAATTCTGCGCCGATTTTGATCATGATTCGATCGCGATACACCTTTGCCAAAATAGATGCCGCACTGATGGTCGTGGCTACTTGATCGCCCTTCCAGACCGCGAGGTTGGGCGTAGCGAGTCCAGGGATGGCATAGCCATCGGTGAGAACGTATTCCGGAGCTGGGTCTAAATCCGCGACCGCTCGACGCATGCCTTCAATATTCGATTTATGAAGTCCGAATGAATCAATCTCTTCTACCGATATCTCGATGATCGAATGCGCCTCCGCGCAATCAAGTATGACGCCGAAGAGTTCTTCTCGTAATTTTTCGGTGAGCTTTTTTGAGTCTTGCACTCTCGCCAGCGCCGGATCAAACGGATCTTTCAAAATAACCGCTGCAACCACAAGTGGTCCGGCACATGGGCCTCGCCCTGCTTCATCAACGCCCGCGATTTTGGTTAGACCGGAATCGCGAAGCGTCTTCTCAATGCTTGACTGCAACCTTCGATAAATCGTGGCCGACGCTGAGGAAACCGATGTGATTAAACGGCCAGACGATGAATTCCGCACGCCCTACGACATCGCTCAACGGAACCATGCCCTTGTGAATGTCATCGGTATGAAAACGAGAGTCAGCACTTGCACCACGATGATCGCCCATTACCCAAATAAAACCATGTGGGATGGTGACGCTGAAGGCCGAATCGCTTGGCTTATTGCCAGCAAAAATATAAGGCTCATTGATGGATGTGCCATTGACTTGAAGTCGTCCCTTGACGTCGCAACACACAACGTGATCGCCACCGACTCCAATAACGCGCTTAATCAAATATTGCTTGGCTGGATCCGGGAGAACTCCGACATCAACCAATCCGGTTTTGATCCACTCCCCCGGTCCGCTCGATGTTGTAGCTGGTGCAGCGCCCAACCAATTGGCAGGATCGCGAAATACGACGACTTCACCGCGTTTGATGTCGCTAAAGAAATTGGCGAATTTATTCACAGCGATGCGATCGCCAATTTGCAGGGTGTTTTGCATCGAACCAGATGGAATAAAGAAGAAGTGAATGAAGAAGGTTTTAACAACTACTGAAACTACGAGCGCCGCGACAACAATGATCGGAACTTCTCGAAGTAGCGACCCCTTCTTAGGCAGGCGCATGAAGAAGAAGCGAACTTATTCTTGAGTGGCTTCTGGAGCAGCCTCAGCGACAGCCGTCTCTTCAACAACTGCTTCGACCACTGTCTCAACAACAGGTGTCTCAACAACAGGTGTCTCGACTACTTCTTCAACAACTGCTTCAACGACTGGCGCAGCCTTAGGCGCAGCAACCGGGGTCTCTTCAACGATGAACTCGTTGTTCGCGCCACGGCGTTCCTTAATCTTCGATGCCTTACCGCGAAGCTCGCGGAGGTAGTACAACTTCGCGCGACGAACATCGCCACGGCGGACCATCTCGAACTTCTCGATGACTGGTGTGTGTACTGGGAATGTGCGCTCTACGCCGATTCCGTAAGAAAGCTTGCGAATAGTGAATGTCTCGCGGACGCCGGAACCTTGGCGACGGATGACGATGCCCTGGAAGACTTGGATACGGCTCTTGTTACCTTCGATAACGCGAACGTGAATCTTGATTTCATCTCCGGAGCGGAAGTTGATGACATCGGTACGGAGTGAAGCAGCATCGACTGCGTCTAACACGTTCATGAGGTTTCCTAACATCTAGTGAGGCTTGCGTTGGCTCTGACCTACTGGCGCGAGCGCCTGGGTGAACCGCGGTTCGAATAGAGGGCTATCTTGCCACAGCGAGTGGCAGGGGGCGAAATTGGCCCAACAGGCCCTTGTGGATCCCGATAGAACTAGCCCACCTGCTTTTTCAGGCTCGGATATAGGGTCGGCCCGGCGGCCACAACCGTCTCCCCCGCGTGGATATCGCCCGTAACGACCGCTCCCGCCTCGGCGGCAATCAAGCCGCCGGCCGCCAAATCCCATTCCTTTAATCCAAATTCGAAGTAGCCATCCAACGCGCCCATCGCCACATAACAAAGGTCCACCGCCGCCGCTCCGGCTCGACGAATATCTCGGCACTGCGGAATTATTTTCTCCACAACACTTGCTTGGAATTTTCGACGATCTCGATCGTAAGCGAAGCCGGTTCCTAACAAAGCCATCTCTAGCTCGACCGGTTCGTTGCACCGAATCGCTGCACCATTGAAGAACGCCCCGCCGCCACGAGTCGCGGTCCACAAGGAATTTGTCGTGGGCGAATAGACAACGCCAACGCATACGCCGGATTCATCCTTAGCGGCGATGCTTACATTCCATCCAGGTAATCCATAAAAATAATTAACCGTGCCATCAAGTGGATCAATCACCCATGTGATTCCCGAGGTGGAGTCGCGGGCCGCGCCCTCTTCGCCGATGATGCCGTCGGTGGGGCGAGCGGCAAGAAGTGACTCCACGATTAGTTTTTCGCTAGCGATATCCATCTGGGTAGCGAAGTCCACCGCCGATGTTTTTTCGGAGAGCGCAAAGGTCGCTGGTCGATTGGCCAATAACTCGCCCGCCGCCAGCGCGACCGATTCGGCTAGCTCCAAGAGGGCGGAAAAATCCGCTGCGCGCGCGTTCATCCCTCTACTCTAATCTCAATTCTGGAGGCGGTAGCTGAAAAAATGTACCCGCTGTGGCACTCTTGCCCCATGAGCAGCGACCACGAGGACGAGGTAATTGACCTCCGCCTAGTAGGACGTTCCGAGGACGGAAATCACCTCGAGTTCTCCGATATTCACAACCGTCACTACCAAGCTCGCCTCAGCGACACTTTGCGCGCTGCGGTGAATCAACCTCGGTTAGCGGCGATAAAAATGGAAAGCGACGAACCCACCACCTCCGTGAAGGACGTTCAGTCTCGCCTGCGCGCAGGTGAAAGCATGGATGCAATTTCTCGGACGACCGATTGGTCCTTGGAGAAAATCGAAAAATTTGCCGGTCCCATCTTGCAGGAACGCGCCTTCGTCATTGCGCAAGCACTTAAGTCGCCGATCCGTCGAGATGCTTCATCGCCCACATTGCAAGAGGCCATGATTTCGCAACTCGCAACGCACGGCGTTGACGTCGACGAGGTCGAATGGAACACCCATCGTCGTCGCGACGGGTTATGGGATATCGCGCTGTACTACCCCAACCGTGATGGTCAAGCCGATGCGCACTGGTCATTTAATTCAAGCACTGGAACTCTGACCGCCGAGGATGATTCGGCAAAGTGGATTGCAGGCGAAGCGAAAGAGTCTCGCCCGCGCACTCCATCGCAAGGTCTGGTTTATCCAACTCAGAACACCGGCCCTGCTCCGCGACTTGTTTCGGTGAAAGAAGAGACCGTCTCAATTGAAGTCTCCGAAACCTTTGAATTTGAAGACGAGAATCAAGATGCAGGATTTGAAAGCGATGCGGTTGAAGCTGATGCCGAAGCCGATGGCGTCGTTAAGCGCGTCAAGCTTCCTTCATGGGACGACATCATGTTCGGAAGCAAAAAAGATCGTAACGACGATTAATTTCGTCGCGAAGTTGCAGAGCTAAACGGTTATCTAAACGGTTGCGGTAAGTAGCGGCACCGACGTCTCAATCTCGGTCAGCCCGCCGTGATGACCTACCATTCCGGTTTCTTGCTTCACTCGCTCTGGATCCACAAGTATCAAGTCGTCGCTGGGAATGACCACCAAGTCACCCATTCGATCTTCACTGTCGGCTGAAACATCGGATCCAAACAACTCTGCGGACATTGCCTCTGGCTTTGTGAAAACTCTCGCTCGATTCTGAAGTGTCTCGCGCCAGATTGCCGCCGTGTCGGCCGCGGAGCCATCCTGCACATAAATATGTCGCGCTCGAGGCTCGCCTCCGACCAGCGTGACGTTCTGCATCAATGGGTTATCTACGCCGAGTACCACGTGATTCGCTGAGTTGACCATGCCGTGGTCCGATGTCATCCAGATCCGAGTGCCACTCGGCAGCGCTTCACGCAACGATGAAAGCAATTCCGCGACGACCTTCAGCGCCTCCAGCCACTTGTCCGAACCCACGCCCGCATCATGACCAGCGGCATCAAGATTGTTTATGTATACATAAGCAAACGAGCGAGGTTGAGAAAGTGCGCGCACGGTTTCGGCGACCATATCCGGAAGATGATTCGCGCCGAGATACGTCGCACCGCGCAACGCGGCTTGAGTAAAACCCGATCCTTCATATCGTTTTGCTGCCACGTGATGAACATGAATTCCATCGGCGACCGCGCGTTCGAACAATGTGGGGGTGGATTGCCACACAACAGGGTCAACGCGTTCATCCCATTTCAACGAATTCAATAATCGACCGGGTTCGCCCGAGCGCGGAACCCGAACCGTGTAACCAAGCATTCCGTGGACGCCTGGAAGAACACCAGTGCCAAAAGATGAAAGGTTCGTCGCTGTTGTCGATGGGAAGTGCGAAGTTAATGGTGCAAGCGAATTCATCTGGGTAAAGATGGGAAACTCGCTCCCAAAATTCGCCATCGCCGATTGGCCGAATCCATCAATGAGTACGAAGCNCTCGCGCTGGCCGGCGCTCGAGTCGAGGTTAAGCGGATTTGATGCGGTCGATAGTCCTAACGAAGCGAAGATGGAGTTCGAGAGCCCGGCTAGATTGCTCGTCGAATTCATATGAGTATCTTGCCGTATGGGGTGAGGTAATCTCGGTGCGTGATTAAGTATTCAACAGAAGTCATCGCCGCTCGATCAGCTGGCCAACCCATCGTCGCGCTCGAATCTACGATCATCAGTCATGGATTACCTCGCCCGACAAACCTTGAAGTCGCGCGCGATGTCGAATCCATCGTTCGCGCCGCAGGCGCGGTCCCAGCGACGATTGCGTTGATTGATGGCGTGATCCACGTCGGTCTAGAAGAGGATCAGCTCGTCCGAATTGCGACCGACGATTCCGTTATTAAGGCATCTACCCGCGACCTTGCGATTGTCGAGCTGACCAAGCAATCCGCCGCAACGACCGTCGCGGCTACTGCGCATATCGCCAAGTTGGCGGCGATTGATGTTTTTGCAACCGGCGGTTTAGGCGGCGTGCATCGTGGTCATTCCTACGACGAATCGGCTGACCTCACCGCATTGTCACAACTCGAAATCATTATTGTCTGCGCCGGCGTGAAATCTATTCTTGATGTCGCCGGAACGTTGGAGCGACTTGAGACCTATTCCGTCCCCGTACTGGGTTACAAGACCAACAAGTTCCCTGGTTTTTATCTCACTGATTCTGGTTTCGAGATTGAACATCGCGTGGATTCGGCGCAAGAGATCGCGTCGATCTGGAAGAACCGAGGCGCGCTAAAGACCAATGACCGTGCGATTGTCGTAACCAATCCGGTTCTGAATCAAATGAACCCAACGCTCCACGACGAGATTCTCAATTCCGGCCTCGCGGCGGCATCGGCAAACCACATAGTTGGCAAAGCAGTGACGCCGTTCTTGCTCGAGCACTTTCACACCGCCAGCAAAGGTGAGTCGCTACGAGTCAATATCGACATTATCAAATCAAACTCACAACTGGCTGCTGAAATTGCAGTCGCTCTTAAGAAGTAGTCAGAAACAAATCGCTTCCGATGACTAAAGTCCTCTGTATCGGCGACATCATGTTGGATGTCACCGCGGTCACGGGGCGAGAGTTGGAACAAGGCGTAGAAACACGTGCGCATATCTCCACCCAAGGCGGAGGTGCAGCGGCAAACGTGGCTTCATGGTTGGCCATGAACGGGACGCATACATTCTTGGTCACTCGAGTCGGAGATGACGCCGCGGGCCGAACCCTTTTGGACGAGCTCGATCGATTCGGTGAGAGCACTCGACCACCGTTATTGAAGGCCTCAGCACCGGCGTTGTCATTGTGATTGTTGATGCCATGGGAGAACGCACGATGTTTCCCGATTCTGGCGCGAATGCTGGTCTTGGGTTGGCGGACCTGCCTGACCTTTCAGATTTTGCAGTCTTGTATTTATCTGGCTATCCGCTCATCAATCAAATATCACGCCCTGGCGTATTGCAGATTATCGATAAGGCGAAGAGCGTTGGGCTTCCGATCGTCTTCGATCCCGCCACTGTAGGAGTCCTTCGCGAAGTAGGTATTCCCACGGTTCGCGAATGGCTAAAAAATATGGATGTCCTCATTTTGAATGAGGAAGAGGCCCACTTCTTAACAGGGTTGGGCAATCCCATTGATGCGGCCGCTGCGCTTTTGGAATTGGTCCCCACTGTGGTGATCAAGCGCGGCGGTGCTGGCGCGCTCGCACAATCGCGAAATTATCCTCTGTTCAAGTGCCGGCGGTGCCCACCACAGTTGTTAATACGACCGGCGCTGGCGATGCATTCGCGGCTGGATTCATCCAGGTGTGGGTGCAATCGAAGGATTCATCAAATCTTGAAGCCGCGATAAGCCGAGGAGCCGAACTTGGTGGGCGATGTGTTGCACATATCGGCGCCCGTCCGCTTGTCGCTCCCCGATAAAGTGAGGTTTATTGGGCAAGATAGCGCCCATGGCAAAAACACCTAAAGCCGTTCTCCCGAAACCTGGCGAGAACCCCGGTCGCATCGTCGACATTGATGTCTCGCAGGAGATGTCTGAATCATTCTTGGAGTACGCGTACTCGGTTATTTATTCGCGCGCACTGCCCGACGCTCGCGATGGTTTGAAGCCCGTACAACGCCGCATTCTTCATCAAATGTCGGATATGGGATTGCGCCCTGATCGTGGTCACGTGAAGTGCGCTCGTGTTGTCGGTGAAGTGATGGGTAAGTTACACCCTCACGGCGATGGCGCGATCTACGACGCGATGGTCCGTATGGCACAGCCGTTCTCCATGCGCCTGCCTCTTATTGATGGCCACGGAAACTTTGGCTCGCTCGATGCCGGTCCAGCCGCGATGCGTTACACCGAATCACGTCTCGCAACGCCGGCGATGGCGATGGTGGATGAGTCCGATGAAAACACGGTGGACTTTGGCGGAAACTATGACGGCCAGCTTCTGGAGCCGCTTGTCCTTCCTGCTGCATTCCCTAATCTTTTGGTCAATGGCGCTACTGGTATCGCGGTGGGCATGGCAACCAACATGGCGCCACACAACCTTGGCGAAGTTATTGCTGCGACTAAATATTTGATTGAAAATCCAAAGGCAACCCTGAAGCAACTGATGAAATTCGTTCCAGGTCCTGACTTCCCTACCGGTGGCGAGTTGGTGGCAACCGAAGGGATTGCCGAGGCCTACGCCTCTGGTCGCGGCTCATTCAAGGTTCGTGCGACAGCTGTCATTGAAAAGGTCACCTCCCGCAAGATGGGCATCGTGATCACCGAGTTTCCATACAACATCGGTCCGGAGAAAGTGGTCGAGAAGATCGCCGACTTGGTCAAGGCCAAGAAAATTCAGGGCATCTCGGACATCATCGATTTATCTGATGGCCAACAAGGCACCAAGGTCGTTGTAGAAATTAAGAATGGTTACGAGCCAGAGGATATTTTGGCAAACCTCTACAAGCTGACCCCGATGGAAGATCAATTCTCCATCAACGCCGTCGCNCTTGTTAACGGTAAGCCACAAACTCTCGGGCTTAAAGAATTGCTTCAAGTCTTTATCGACCACCGCATCGAAGTAGTTCGTCGACGCTCTGAATTCCGTTTGGGCAAGGCGCAGGCCCGGTTGAACTTGGTCGATGGCTTGCTCAAGGCGATCATCGATATCGATAAGGTCATCAAAATCATCCGCGCCAGCGAGGATGCTTCCGCCGCAAAGGACGCGTTGATTAAGGGCTTCAAGCTCAGCGATGAACAGGCCACATATATCTTGGATATGCCGCTTCGCCGTCTGACAAAGATGAGCAAGCTCGAGCTCGAGACCGAACAAGCAGAGCTCAAGAAGACCATTGCCGCGCTGAAGAAGTTGCTNTCCNCCGAGGAGACAATNAAGGCGCAGGTNGCTGAAGAGCTGACTGAGGTAGGCAAAAACTTCGCGACTCCTCGTCGCACTCGCCTCTCCGCCTAACTCCCTTTAAACTCCAGACATGATTGTTGATGTCTGGTCTGACGTGGTCTGTCCATGGTGCTTTATCGGTCGCCGACGGCTACAGAAGGCGTTGCAAGCTGTCGCCGGCTCCGAGAAGGTCGTTGTGCGCCATCGCGCCTTTCAGCTACAACCTGATGCTTCCGGCGTCATGCCCACAAAGGAATTGTTGGCGAAGAAATACAACCTCAACCCAGATCAAGTCGAGTCATCACAAGCGAATGTCTGCTCCATTGCTGATGGCGAAGGACTTTGCTACGACCTAACGAACACGATGTCGGGCAATACCGGCAACGCGCATCGTTTGCTCAAGTGGGCCGAATCTTTGGGCAAGGAAGATCAGCTATTGGAAGCGATGTATTCCGGATATTTCGAGAAGTCACAAGGAGTTTTTAGCGACGACGAGTTGCTCGGCTTCGTTGCCCAGGTTGGACTTGATGTCAGCAAAGCAAAAGAAGTGCTCGCTACTCAAGAATTTGCCGATGATGTGCTTCAGGATCAGCAATTGGCCCAGCAACTGGGAGCAAACGGTGTGCCATTCTTTGTCTTCGATATGAAATACGGCATTTCTGGCGCTCAGCCCCAAGAAGTCTTTAATGCGACGCTAGAAAAAGCGCTCGAAGAAAGCGTCACCGCTTAAGCGTCGATACGCTCGCGATCGATTTCAGCGTTAGAGATAAATTCCTTGCGAGGCGCGACTTCGTTGCCCATCAAAAGCTCGAAGACCGCCTCTGCAGCGACCGCATCCTTCATAGTAACGCGGCGAAGCGTGCGCTTCTCAGGATCCATCGTGGTTTCGCGCAGCTGATCGGCATCCATTTCACCCAAGCCTTTGTAACGCTGGATGGGTTCCTTCCAGCGCTTTCCGGCCTTTGTTAATTCTGCGGTGACCTTACGCATCTCGTCATCTGAGTACGTGTAGTGGACTTCCCCACGCTTTCCGCCGATCACATCGATGCGGTGCAACGGAGGAATTGCGGCAAAGACGCGACCGTCTTCGATGAGTGGGCGCATATATCGGTAGAGCAAGGTCAAAAGAAGGCAACGAATATGGGCGCCGTCGACATCAGCATCAGACATCAGAATGACTCGACCATAACGAGCATCATCCAATGTGAACGAGCGTCCCGAACCAGCTCCGATCACCTGAATGATGGAGGCACACTCATTGTTCTCGAGCATCTGCGAGAGCGACGCCTTCTGAACATTCAAAATCTTTCCGCGAATAGGAAGGATTGCTTGGAATTCAGAGTTACGCGCGGCCTTCGTTGTGCCCAACGCGGAATCGCCCTCAACGATGAAGAGCTCGGTGCGCGCGGTGTCATCCGAACGACAATCCGAAAGCTTTGTAGGAAGAGAGGAATTTTCGAGAGCGTTCTTGCGGCGTTGAAGATCCTTGTGCGCGCGAGCAGAGATGCGCGTCCGTGATGCCTGCGCAACTTTCTCCATCACGGCCTTACCGGTCGCCTTTTCGATGCGCTTGGTGGTCGCGAAAACGCCTTCATCTGCTCGGTGACTACCGCGGTAACAATCTTGGTTGCAGCGGCGGTTCCGAGAACTTCCTTAGTCTGACCTTCGAACTGCGGCTCAGACATACGTACTGTCACAACAGCTGTGAGACCTTCGAGCACGTCATCCTTGATGACGTCGGCTTCATTGTTCTTTAAAGTCTTGGTTGCGCGCAGGGCGTCGTTGAAGGCTTTGGTGATTGAGCGTTCGAATCCTTGAACGTGCGTTCCGCCCTTAGGTGTAGAAATAATGTTGACGAATGAGGCCATCGTGGTCTCGTATCCGTTGCCCCACTGCATTGCGATGTCGACGCCCATTTCGCGCGCGACTTCGGTCGGCATCATGTGGCCCTTGTCATCCAAGACGGGGACGGTCTCGGTGTATTCACCAGTACCCGACAAGCGAATGACTTCACCGATTGGTTCATCCGGGCGAAGGAAGGTACAGAACTCTGCGATACCGCCCTTGTGGAAGAAGGTCTCAGAGGTCTTCGCCTTCGTGCGGTTGTCGTTGACGACCAGCGTGAGGCCCGGGACCAAATACGAGGTCTGGCGAGCGCGAGCATAAATGTCCTCGATGGAGAGCTCGGCTTCCTTCAAGAAAATCTGGCGATCAGCCCAGTACTTAATGCGAGTGCCAGTTACCTTTGCCGCGACTTTGCCAATAACGCGNAAGCCCGATGNCTCAGTAAATGGCGCCTTTGGGCCATCGCCATCAAAGATTCCAGGATTTCCGCGCTGGAACGACATCCAGTAAATCTTGCCGTTGCGATCGACTTCGACATCGAGGCGCGAAGAGAGCGCGTTTACAACAGATGCTCCAACGCCGTGAAGTCCGCCGGAGGCTGCGTACGATCCGCCACCAAATTTTCCACCAGCGTGCAATTTAGTCATTACAACTTCAACGCCAGTCAGGCCTGTCTTGGNTTCCTTATCNACCGGGATACCACGGCCATCGTCGTGCACTTCGACCGATCCATCGGCTTCAAGATTAATTTCAATTTTCTTGCAATGACCAGCGAGCGCTTCATCTACAGAGTTATCGATGATTTCCCAGAGGCAGTGCATGAGGCCACGCGAATCGGTTGTACCGATATACATACCTGGGCGCTTGCGAACGGCGTCGAGACCTTCAAGGACGGCTAAGTCTTTAGCGGAGTAGCCATTCTCGGTTGTTGATTCTTTATCGTCTTTTGCCACGGTGGGACAGGCTATCTTGCCCATCACGAAAAACTAGGTAATTGAGAGCCACTTGCACGAAGAAATTCACAGAAGGGAAATTCTCATCAAATACCGAGATTTTTACCGTTAGATATGACACGCCCGAGCGTAAAAAGTAGGATTTAACCCTGCAGGGAATAAACCATCCATGGTTTGATGTTCCCCTGAGTGACCGAGAGGCAACCGCCTCCACGGAAAGTAAGGCCGAAAGGGAGCGACATGACCGAGCAGTTAGTACTCGAAACCACACCGCTCAATGCTGTCGATCGTTGCGATCGCTGTGGCGCCCAGGCCTACGTTCGGGCAGTTTTGCTTAACGGCGGAGAGCTACTTTTCTGTGGCCACCACGCCAAGGAATACGCCGAGGGCCTCAAGCCTCTTGTCAAGCAGATTCAAGACGAGACCGACCGTCTCGTTGATTCACCAGCTTCTGCTGAATAAAGCCTTNTATCGCTTATGCGAGCCTGACGCTCGCGCCGCAACCAAAACTCGCAACGAACTTGTTGTTATGGCTGAAGGCAGAGCGCTCGGCGCATACGAAACATTCAAGTTGATGTAAGCAATTTGTGCNGGTATCCAGTTGCAGGTGACCGATGATGATGTGGTCGGGATATTTTTACAGCCCGGAATGGCCTTTCCTTGCGCGTAGAAGGTTGCATAACCAACAGCACTAACCGTGGCCGTCAGCGCATCCGTAGTCCGGTAAATCGGGGTTGTTGTATTGAGACTGACGTTCGACAGAACGCCGTTTGCAACGGTCAGGTTGCCAGTTACGGGCGAAGCGGAACTGTCGTTCGATGCTCGCGCCCATACTCGAAAGTTATAAGCAGCACCTTGGGTTAATCCTGTCACGAGGGCTGTTGGGGACCCAGACGGGGCCGTCACACGAAACGTATGGGAGGTGGACCAATCGGAGGCGTCAGTGCTTTTCTTATATTGGACAACATATTCGCTCACTGTTCCCGACGCGGGAGCCGACCATGAAAGTGAGGCCTGGCCCGCGGTTGGCGATGTGACGGTTAAGTTTTGCGGAGTTCCAAATGCAGGATCTGCATCGCGTCCCCACAACTGAAAGGCCATCGCTCCCAATCCGCCATTCGCACCATTCGAAGTATTTTGCCCATTCGCTGGCGTTACGCCATTCCAAGAAGGAATATCACCAGGATTTCCGTCGCTTAATCCCAGTCCGACGGAATCATCGCAACTTGCATAACTCGCTTCGTTATTCCACACGATTCCCCAACGAGCCGATTTGCACGGCGAAATGCTGAAACCGTATTGAGCGTAGCCACTCTGATAACTGAAATAGTTGTTGGAACCGTTCATATAAAGTGAAAGCCGGGGGTTGTATGGAGTAGAGGCTGAAAACGCTCCACCGGTTATTGCGTTTGTCGTCGTCAGCAACGAATACATCGAGGTAGCCGAGTAGTTTTCCTTCCATACCCAGGCACCCCAGTAATTGCTCGCTATGTCTCCGCCATTGGTCGTTGAACCGTACGTGGGATTTGAAAACGCAACCAATTCGCTGGAAATTGGATAACTGTCGTATGCGGAAAACACCGCATCAGTTGTGACGTCATTTGAAAGCGAAGACGTGTTCAATGTGTATGAATTGCTTGTAAACGGAGAGCTCGAATATCCAAAGCTGGAAGTTCCCTTTGTGCCTTTTGCCATGAGTATCCAGCCTGAATTTGTCGAGTTGCCGTGATACATAAGCGCGAAAACTTGAGTTCCGGTGCCAGAAGTCGTTCCGTCGCTACTTATCCATATTGGAGTATCGACCGTATATCCGTAGA
>JGI26470J50227_1000553_pt1 | contig 15052 bp, 13 predicted proteins | sample FreactTroBogLake_FD_50227 | JGI IMG/M metagenome (IMG submission 50227) | reverse complement strand
GAAGTGCGATTCAGCCACTCGTGTTGATCGATGGTCCTGAAAAAGCCTATGCCTACTTCCGTCAGACCCGAGGGGGCTCCCAAGTACATCAAATCCCTGTTAGTGAAACGCAAAATGCCGGCCAGTCTTGGCAGGCTCAAGCCGACCTTCCGATTGCCAATCCTAATGCTGCCATTACGGGAGTGCTGTTACCCAGTGGCTTAAGAGTGCTCGTAGCCAATGACCTCGAATCGGGGCGCGATCGTTTGGTGATGCTGGCTCAGGATCATTCAGCTGCGCAATGGCAAATCATTGATGTGCTCGAGGATGATGAAGCCTTGGCACCAGAACAGCGCCGAGAGTTTTCTTATCCTTACATCGTTGCTAATGGTGCTCAAGTCGACTTGGTCTATACCTGGGATCGAAAAAAGATTCGGCATATTCGTTTTGATGCTGGCTGGATTCAGCAAGCTTATGGCAATGCACAAGCTAAGTCCGCAAACAGCGAGGAGGCTAAGTAATGAAAAATATCATGCAGACGATTGCCTTGCTCGAGATGTCGATCACTTGTGCCGCGCTCATAGTTTGGGCGATCCAAAGAAACTTCGAGGCGCAAATACCGGTGGCAGCCCGAATGATCTTAGCCTTGTTGCTAGCCAATCTTTTTTATTGGCCGCTCGGTATGTTTATGCAATTGCCACTAGCAGCCTATATCCGCGGTGTAACTGGCGATCTCAGTGTGGTCACTTTGCTCTTACTGTGGTCGAGTGTCTTACTTGATCGCGTTGATCCCAGAAATACCGAAGCACATTTTGTGCCGATTGGGTTTAAGGTGTCGATCGTCGTCATCGCATTCGGTTTTTATCCCTTTGCGCTTGGTGTCGGAATGTTTGATCCTTATGGGTGGGGCTATGCGAGTATTGGGTTCTTGATGGTCGTGTCGATATTTGCGGCCATCCTGGCAATCGCAAACTGGACTAAGGGCGCATTGATTATTGCCTTGGCTATTCTGGCGTGGTCGATTCATTGGCATGAGTCTGCGAACCTGTGGGATTATTTATTGGATCCTTTCCTCATGATTTGGGCTTTATTTGCTTGTATCGGTGCTATCCGACGTAAGCGACGCGAGCGTTTGCAGTCAGGATTCTTATTTAGAGCGGGATAAGATCTTGCCACAAGAAAAAAGCCAGCATCATGCTGGCTTTTTCACTAATGGAGTCGAGTCAGATATTTAATCTGCATAAGCCCCTGCTTTACGAATGACGGGACCCCATTTATTAATTTCAGAGTCTAGTTGAGTTTTGAGAGATTCGGAAGTCACTTTGCTCATTGGGACAACTTCAATATTCGATTCGCCTAAGCGGGCTTTGACCTCAGGATTATTGAGAGCCACTTTGAGCGCTTTGTTAATTCTGGCAAGCACTTCTGGTGGCGTACCTTTAGGCGCATAGAGTCCATGCCATGCTTTGACTTCAAACCCTTTTAGACCTTGTTCATCCAGAGTGGGCACACCAGGCAATCCGCTTAAGCGCTTTTGAGTGGTAACACCATAGGTCTTCACTAAATTGTCTTTGATGTAGGGGACAGTTTGCGTTGTTTGATCGCACAATAAATCAACTTGACCGCCTAAAAGGTCAGTTAGGGCAGGGCCAGTGCCTTTGTAGGGGACTGTTGTGAGTTCAACTCCTTCGCGGGACATGAATAGCAAATCACAAAGCTGGGATACGGATCCTGGGCCAGCATTGGCAATCGTTACTTTTTCTTTATTGACCTTGATATAGGCCTCAAGTTCTTTAAAGTTGTTGGGCGGAAAATTCTTCCGACCCAGAAGTACCATTGGCACATCAACGACTTGGCCAATATATTCAAAATCCTTCATGGGGTCGTAAGGTAGCTTCTTATATAAAGCTGGCGCAGTTGACATACCAACGTGATGCAAAAACAGAATGTATCCATCTGGAGCCGCCCGTGCCACACGAGTAGAGGCGATCGTGCCACCAGCACCCACGGTATTTTCAACAATCACCGTTTGGCCAAGCTCTTTTCCCATAGGCACAGCGATTAAACGGGCAACTGCATCAGTGGGTCCGCCTGCTGAGAAAGGCACCACTAAAGTAATGGGTTTGTTGGGGTAGGTATCTGCAGCCATTGCAGTTCCGCTTAGACCACAAGTGGCGGCAACTAGTGCAAACATGCTGCCAATTATTGATGAGCGAATCTTCATGGGGATCTCCGTTTTCAAGCTCGAATGACTTTTTATCTAGCTGCGATTGTGCCAGCTTTAGGGCTTTGCTAGATTAGTGTTTACCAGTAAGCAATGACAAAACTTAAGAGCCCTGCTACAGCGGCGCCAGCAATGACGGTAATGACCCCGCGTTGGTATTTGAATAAGGCAATGGCTGATAGCACGCAAATCACAATTGAAGTCCAAGAGATTGATCCACTCAAGCCGGCAGGAAAAAAGACATGGTAGGCAAAAAATATTCCCAAATTAGCAATCACACCAACAACCGCTGCGGTGATGGCAGTCAAGGGCGCGGTCAAGCTCAGCTTACCGTGAGTCGATTCAATGAGTGGACCGCCGACTACGATAAAAAAGAAGGAGGGTAGAAAGGTAAACCAAGTGGCTACCACTGCACCAAGTGCGCCAAACCAAAAGGGATTGAGATTACTCGACAGATGAGTGAGGTGTCCCGCAAGATAGCCCACAAATGCCACGACCATAATTAATGGACCTGGCGTTGTTTCTCCTAAAGCGAGACCGTCGATCATTTGTCCTGCGCTGAGCCACTGATAATGTTCAACCGCACCTTGATAAACATAAGGCAATACAGCATAAGCCCCACCAAAGGTTAAGAAGGCAGCCTTGGTAAAGAAATAAGCCAATTGAGGATAGAGGCTTTCCCAGCCACCCAAAGCGCAAAGTAAGCCGATGGGTAGAAGCCAAAAACAAAGTGCGAGCAGGCTGTGTCGAATCGCCTTGCCGGAAGAAAATTTCGCATGCTCAGGAGTTGGGGTGTTGTCATCGATGATGGCTGGCCCAAAGTGTTCTGAGTTGCTCCCGTGCGATTGTTGCGTTTGAAAATATGCTGGATAACGTTTGCTACCCCACCAACCAATCAAGGCAGCAATCACTACGATGATGGGAAAAGAAATATTGAAAAGAAAGATGGCTAGAAAAGATCCCAGTGCAATCAGTTGCAAAACGCGGTTATGAATCGTGCGTTTGCCAATGCGAACTGCAGCGAATACCACAATGGCAGTGACTGCAGGCTTAATCCCGAAGAAGATGGCCGCAATCCAAGGTATCTGTCCAAAAGTTAGGTAGATCCAGGATAGAGCAATCAAAATCACGAGTGAGGGCAGAATAAATAAACTACCCGCTAATAAGCCGCCCCAGCCCCGATGCATCAGCCAACCAATATACGTTACTAATTGTTGGGCTTCAGGACCAGGCAAAAGCATGCAGTAGTTCAAAGCATGTAAAAAGCGCCGCTCAGAAATCCAGCGACGCTTTTCAACTAATTCTTGATGTAAAACTGCGATCTGTCCTGCAGGACCACCAAAGCTAATGAAGCCTAGCTTAGCCCAAAACTTCAGGGCTTCGCGGAGTGAAACACTCAAGCGTCTTCCATTCCGCCAACCACTTGGCTAAAGCCGTTATCAACGTAAATGATTTCAGCAGTAATGCCGTTAGCTAAATCAGACAAGAGGAAGGCTGCGCTGTTACCAACATCATCAATCGTGACATTACGTCGTAAGGGTGCGGTTGCTTCAACTGCATCTAAGATCTTGCCGAAGCCCTTGATACCAGAGGCGGCCAAAGTTTTGATCGGACCTGCAGAAATGCCGTTCACACGAATTCCTTTGGGGCCTAATGAACCTGCCAGATAGCGAACCGATGCCTCCAAAGATGCCTTGGCTAAGCCCATGGTGTTGTAATTGGGTACATTGCGCATCGATCCCAAATAAGTCAGCGTCAATAAAGCAGATTTGTCGCGCAACATGGGCATGGCTTCTTTAGCCATCGCTGGAAAACTATAAGCAGAAATATCATGGGCAATTTTGAAGCCCTCGCGGCTCAAGCCGTCCAAGAAATCACCGGCAATTGCTTCGCGAGGAGCAAAACCAATGGCATGCACAAAACCATCAAATTGTGGCCAGGTTTTGGCTAAATCCCTAAAGAGTGCAGTGATTTGTTCATCGCTGCCGACGTCACAGTCAAAAATCAGATCGGTATTGAATTCTTTAGCAAAATCGACAATCCGGTCTTTAAAGCGCTCACCCACATAGGTGAAGGCCAATTCAGCCCCTTCGCGATGGCACGCCTTAGCGATGCCATAGGCAATTGAGCGGTTAGAAAGAAGGCCGGTAATGAGGATTTTTTTGCCGGTCAGAAAGCCCATAGAGTGTCCTTTGCTTCAAATGTGGTTTGCTATCTACAATTGTTACATATATGCCGATTTACTCATCCCTTCGCCCATTCTGTATTCAGCGCCTGATTGTGGCTATAGCCCTGGTGCTCAGCCTCATCAGCATCCCAAGTTACGGTTCACAGGGAATCGCGCAGTATGGAAAACCAAAGTATGCCGATGGATTTAGCCACTTTGATTACGTTAATCCCAATGCACCTCGTGGTGGCACGCTGACCTTACCCAACCCGGGTTCCAGAAGCAGTTTTGATAAGTTCAATCCTTTCACCCTCAGAGGCGTCACCGCCCCTGGTATCGAGTTGATGTTTGAATCTTTGGCTGAGGGCAATGCAGATGAAGTGGCCAGCATCTATGGCCTATTGGCAGAGGATATTGCTGTTGCGGCCGATCGTAAATCAGTGACATTTCGCCTGAGGCCTGAAGCAAAGTTTTCAGATGGCAGTCCAGTCATGGCTGCAGATGTTAAATACAGTTTTGAGATGTTGATGAGTGGGCAGGCTCATCCTCGCTATAAGACTACTTTCGGAGATATTCAACAGGTAGTGGTCATATCTCCAAGAGAAGTGCGGTTTGATTTCAGGAACCAAAATCCCGAACTGCCACTGCTAGCCGGAACTATGCCGATCTTTTCGCATAACTGGGGCAAGCGCGCGGATGGCACTTACATTCCCTTTGACCAACTGGACTTTGAGACCCCGATTGGCAGCGGCCCTTATTTAATTGAATCCTATAAAGCGGGAAAGTCGATTACTTTCAAACGTAATCCTGATTACTGGGCGGATCATGTCAATAAACCCCTGAATGTGCGGGTAGGTTTTTACAACTTCGATCGGATTGTGTACAAGTTATACAGTGATGATGCGGTGCGTCTCGAGGCATTCAAGGCGGGTGAGTTTGATGCCTTAGTTGAGTACCGCGCTAAGATTTGGGCCAAAGGCTATGTCGGCTCTAAATTTAATGACGGCAGCTTATTGAAAAAAGCCTTCTTGAATCACAATGGCGCGGGCATGCAAGGCTTTGCGATGAATTTACGCCGGCCAATTTTTCAGGATGTACGTGTTCGTCAGGCTCTGGGTTATGCGCTTGATTTTGAATGGTTAAACCGCCAGCTCTTTTTTGATCAATACAGTCGCATTAACAGCTATTTCACAAACAGTGATTTGAGTGCCAATTTTGATGGGCCACGTAAACCCACTGAAGCGGAGTTGAAGTTACTCAGACCCCTCAAAGAGAAATACCCCCGCTGGGTGCCGGATGCTGTATTTGGTCCGATGCCGCCAGCGCCATCAACTGCGGCACCATCTAGTCTGCGTCAGAATCTACGGAAGGCGCGTGAGTTATTGGCAGATGCTGGCTGGACCTATCGTGATGGCGCATTAAGAAATATTCAAGGGGAGCCATTCCGTTTTGAAATGGTCGAAGACGGCGGCTTCTTTCTGAGAGTCATTTCTGCCTATACCCGTAATTTGGAGAAGTTGGGAATTCAGGTCGACGTCAGAACTAGTGATTTCGCCCTTCATCAAAAGCGGATGAATGAATACGATTTTGATATGACGACGGTTCGCTTTCCAGACTCACAAAGCCCAGGTAACGAGCTGTGGGATCGCTTTGGTAGCCAAGCTGCTAAAGAAAAGGGCTCAGATAATGTCATCGGCATTCAGTCGCCAGTCGTGGATGCCTTGGTTGGAGAAATTACTAAAGCCCAGAACCGAGAGCAGCTGCGAGCGGCGAGTCGAGCGCTCGATCGGGTCTTATGGAATAGCTATCTTGTCGTACCCCAATGGTATAACCCAACACATCGAATCGCCTTCAGAAAAGAAATGCGCTATCCAGAACCCCCTTCGTATTACATGGCTGAAACTTGGATCCTGCAGAACTGGTGGAAAGCAGAGGCGCCCTGATGCAAGTACAGATGCGTTCTTATATTGCAAAGCGATTGTTATTGATGATCCCAACGCTATTGGGTGTCTTGACCCTCACTTTTGCTGTAGTGCAATTTGTTCCTGGTGGTCCAGTAGAACAAATGGTGCTGGAGCTAAAGGGTAAGGGCAATGGTTCGGTAGGCGGTTCTGAGTCTTCTGGCGCTGGTGCGACTTATCGCGGGCGCCAGGGAATTGATGAGCAGCGCCTAGCTGAGGTCAAGGCTCTATATGGTTTTGATAAGCCACCAGTAGAGCGCTACTTCATGATGTTAGGACGCTTTGCTAGATTTGATTTGGGTCAAAGCTATTACCAACACCAAAGCGTGTGGCATTTAGTGGTTTCTAAATTACCCGTGTCAATCAGCATTGGTTTGTGGACTTTCCTTATCACCTATTTAATTTCTATTCCCCTGGGTATTGCTAAAGCAGTTCGAGAAGGTTCTCGCTTTGATACGATGACGAGTACCATCATCTTGGTAGGGTATGCCATTCCAGGGTTTGTATTGGGAGTCTTGTTGCTCGTACTCTTTGGAGGAGGCAGCTTCTTGCAGTTATTTCCCTTGCGTGGTTTGACTTCTGATAATTGGTCAGATCTCAGTTTGATTGGCAAGATTCTGGATTACCTCTGGCATTTGGTCTTACCCATTACTGCGATGGTGCTGGGTAGTTTTGCGGTGGTCACTATGCTCACCAAAAACGCTTTCTTAGAAGAGATTCGCAAGCAGTATGTGTTGACAGCAAGAGCCAAGGGTTTAAGTGAACAACAAGTCCTATGGAAGCATGTCTTTCGTAATGCGCTCTTGCCCTTAGTGACAGGATTTCCTGCCGCCTTCATTGGCGCTTTCTTTGCGGGTTCTTTGCTGATTGAGACCTTGTTCTCTCTAGATGGCCTTGGTCTTCTCTCGTATGAGTCTGTCATGCGACGCGATTACCCAGTTGTTTTTGGTACCTTGTACTTATTCACCCTGATTGGTCTATTTACCAAGTTGATCTCAGATCTCTGTTATGTCTACATTGATCCTCGAATTCAGTTTGGCGCAGGAGGCGGCTCGTGAGTCGCTGGCAACGATTTAAGCGCAATCGCACAGGCTATGTGAGTCTGTGGATTTTTCTGCTGTTGTTTGGCTTTAGTATGTGCGCCGATTTCATTGCCAATGACAAGCCGCTGATTGTTCGTTACAACGGACACTTCTATTTTCCGATTGTGCACAATCAAGCAGAGACGGTTTTTGGTGGAGACTTTGCTACACCGACAGATTTTCTGGATCCCGATATTCGCCACAACATTACCAGTGATGGCAATTGGGCGATCTATCCACTGATCCCCTATAGCTACGAAACCCTCAATTACTTTTCTCAGGTTCCCAACCCTGCTCCACCATCGGCGGAGAATTGGTTTGGCACTGACGATCGCGGGCGTGATGTTTTATCCCGTTTAATTTATGGCTTTCGTTTATCCATTCTCTTTGGTCTAGCGCTCACCATTGTGGGAGTTGGTGTGGGCATCATCACAGGCTCGTTGATGGGCTTCTTCGGGGGCAAGTTTGATTTGATTTCTCAGCGCCTGATTGAAATCTGGGGCTCAATGCCTGAACTCTATCTACTGATTATCTTTGCCTCGATCTTTAATCCTAGCGTCTTACTGTTAATTGTGTTGCTGGCGGCTTTTGGTTGGATGGGTTTGTCTGATTATGTCCGTGCCGAGTTTTATCGTAACCGTGCCCTTGAGTATGTTCGTGCGGCCAAAGCTTTAGGGCTGACCAATTTTCAGATCATGATGCGCCACATACTGCCGAATAGTTTGACACCAGTCATTACCTTTCTGCCATTCCGAATGAGTGCTGCCATTTTGTCCCTCACCAGTTTGGACTTCTTGGGTTTGGGTGTTCCACCAGGTACGCCAAGTCTTGGTGAGCTGCTTTCACAGGGCAAAGGGAATTTAGATGCGTGGTGGATCTCCCTCTCCACCTTTGTGGTCTTAGTTGCAACATTGCTTCTCCTGACCTTTATGGGGGAGGCTCTGCGCAACGCGTTTGATTCTCGTCAATCAGGCTCGGTCAGCGGGGTACGCTCGTGAATACTTTATTGCGCTTCGAAGATGTAAGTATTTCTTTTGGAACAGGGCGTCGCGAGAAGTTTGCACTGAGCCATCTTGATTTAGAAATCGGGGTTGGTGAGCGAGTTGCTTTGGTTGGTGAATCCGGCTCTGGAAAAACCTTAAGCGCGCTGGCTCCTTTGAGGCTTGAGCCCGAGGGCGCCAAGATGACAGGTCGGATTTGGTGGAGTGGCAAAGAGAATGCACAACAGCAAGCCACTACTAAGCCAGTCGATTTGCTGTCACTACCCATTGAAAAGATTCGTCAGATCCGCGGACGAGAAATTGCCATGGTCTTTCAAGAGCCGATGACAGCTCTGAATCCCTTATTTACTATTGGCGATCAGATTATTGAAGCAGTCCAGATTGATGAGCCCTTCATCTCTAAAGCAGATTCCTTTGCAGCAGCGGTGGATCTTTTGCGTAAGACCGGAATCCCTGAGCCTGAAAAACGCTTTCACTCTTATCCACACCAACTATCCGGCGGACAAAGACAGCGTGCGATGATTGCGATGGCTCTGGCGTGTAAACCCCGTTTACTCATTGCGGACGAGCCTACGACTGCACTTGACGTGAGTTTGCGCTTGCAGATTTTGGACTTGCTCAAAGAGCTACAAGAAGAATCTAAAGATCATGGCGGTATGGGCATTCTCTTGATTACGCATGACCTCAATTTGGTGAAGCACTTTGCTCATCGGGTGGCAGTATTAAACCAAGGCAATTTAGTGGAATTCGGTTTGACCAAGCAAGTCTTTGAACATCCAGAAAATCCGTACACTCAAACCTTGGTCAATAGCGAGCCTGTGAGAGACCTGGCGCCAGTCATGCCGCTCGCTCCAGTCTTGCTGCAAACTAATCATTTGTCAGTCTCCTATCCCAGCCTAGATTCAGGATCATGGTTTAAGAAGGCGCCAAGACATTCGGCATTGAAAAAAATTGGTTTTGGCCTGAAACAAGGGCAAACCATCGGTGTCATTGGAGAGTCTGGCTCTGGCAAAACGACTTTAGGGATGGCGGTGCTCGGTCTCTTAAATGATTCATCTGCTGAAGTGACTGGCGAGGTGGATGTGCTCGGGAATGACTGGAAAACTTTGAAGCCTGCTCAAAGAAGATCAATGCGCTCGAGCTTGCAGGTGATCTTTCAGGATCCCTTTGGCTCTCTCTCGCCACGGATGACGGTGATGCAAATCATTGCCGAAGGTTTGGATATTCATTTCCCAAAATTGAGTAGTGTTGAAAGAGAGCAGAGGGTATTGGATATTTTGCGAGAGGTTGGCATTGATCGCTCTGCATTAGCGCGTTATCCGCACGAATTTTCTGGAGGGCAACGACAGCGCATCGCAATCGCCCGGGCACTGATTTTGCGCCCCCAGATTCTGGTACTGGATGAGCCTACTTCGGCCTTGGATGTCTCGATTCAGAAACAGGTGCTGGCTTTATTGACCGAATTGCAGAAAAAATACAATTTGGCTTATTTGATGATTAGTCATGACTTGGCAGTAATTAGAGCCATGTCGCATGAGATTATGGTGCTCAAAGGTGGCAAGATGGTCGAGTTTGGTGAGACCGAAACCCTAATTAAGCACCCCAAGCAAAGCTATACCAAAGAGCTATTTGAGGCCGCCGAAATTACCTAGGCCCCTTGATTGAATGGGCTAAATTGGTGCGTTTTTATCAGAAATATTAAAAAAATTGTTTATAAACAAATACTTAGTGATATCCCCCAGTCTTGGTAACGTCAAGCTTCTTTGTTACACTCGCCTGATGTCATTAAACAAAGTAGCCCCTCAGACCCTCAAAGACATCCTGATGTCTTTGGGTCTTGCCGCATTTCTTGCCTGCGCTGGATTTGCTCATGCTGAGGAGCCAACGGATGCCCCCAAAGAAAGTATGTTCCAAGCTGGGAAATCCTATTTCTCTCGCGCTTCGGATCGTCTGGTTGATTCCGTCTCAGAAAAATCTGAGTCCCTGATTAATCAGGCGATGTCTGTGATTGGGGTGCGTTATCGCTGGAATGCTGAGCTGCCCCAGTCTGGTTTGGATGGCAGTAGTTTTGTCGCCTATGTCTTTAAAGATAAGTTGGGATTTTTGCTTCCCAATAAGTCAACCCAAATGAGTCAGGTTGGTAAACCCATTACTCGCGATGATCTGCAGCCTGGCGATTTGGTATTTTTTAATACCATGCGTTTAACTTTTTCACACGTGGGTATTTATGTTGGCGACAACAAATTTATTCATTCACCTTCTAAGGGTGCCAGCGTGCGAGTCGATGATCTGAGTAGCGTGTATTGGGATCGTCGTTTTGACGGTGCGCGTCGTTTAGATAGTGGAGATGCATTGGGCGGTGCTGAGCGTCGCGAGCTGCTCGATCAAATCAATAATATCAAGCGTAAACCCCAAAGCCTCTAGTTCAAACTCAAGTGATTACAGTTTGAGCTTGTCTTTAATGAGTGCCATTTGTTCTTGAGTGGCAACCTCGCCAGCCAAGATGGCCGCATTTCTGGCCTTGAAATCACTTCCACTCATTTGTTTGAGTTGCGGTTGGATTGCAATGTCAGCACTTTTCAGTTCATATTGATTGATGCTGTTCTGCATGATTGAAATCGTTTGTTGCAGGACTCCAAAAGTGCCGCTTGCATCTTGATGTAAGGGCTCAGAAGAAATGTTGACTGCGATCACGATAGTTGCGCCCATCTGTCTGGCATAACTGACGGGTACAGGCGCTACTAAGCCGCCATCTACATACTCTTTGCCATTAATGCTTGCTGGTTGAAATACGCCAGGCACACTACAGGATGCTCTCACTGCTAAGCCCGTATTGCCAGAACGAAAGAGCACGCCTTTGCCGGTTTGTAATTCGGTTGCAACAATGCCGAGCGGCAGATTCATTTGCTCAATGGTTTTGTTGCGCACTTCTCGATTGACCATCGCTTGCAAAGCCTCACCTTTAATCAAACCTCCAAAACGCCCAGCAAAGGGTAGCCCCCAATCTGCGATAGTGGCCTCATCTAAATTGAGTGCTAGTCGATTGAGCTCATTGCCGGTGACGCCAGATGCTAGTAGGGCGGCAATCACGCTCCCAGCGCTGCTTCCAACCACTAAATCGGGGCGGATACCCTGAGATTCCAAGGCCTTTATCACGCCGATATGGGCAAACCCCCTTGCTGCGCCTGCACCTAAGACCAAGCCTAGGACCGGTTTCCGAGGCGGACTAAGGCTGCAGGCTCCTAGGCTTAGGCTGCCAGCCAGGCCTAACCCCCAGCCCAGAAACTGGCGGCGGGGAGCGGAGAGGGTAAATTGGCGGAAAGATTTGGGCATATGGCTATTGTATTGAGCCTACCTTATAATGGACTAACTGCTGACAAAGGATACCCAAATTTGCTTTGTTGTAGCCCGGCATCTCTTCTAATAAGAAATCCAGAGATTGATTGCCTGTTATGCCGAGAAAATATCTCAAACCCATTACTGAAATACTATTTAAGCCTACTCAGGTGATGCCTGATAGCCCGACTTTATGGATGATCACAATAAACGCGTAATTGAAACTGCACTCCTGTGCGCACAGGAGCCACTGAGTCCTGCTGATCTCACTCGCTTATTTGTAGAAGAGATATCCACTACAGAAATTAAAGCAGTCTTGGATGCCATTCAAGCCGAATGGCAGGACAAAGGCATGGAGTTGGTACACATTGCAACCGGCTGGCGTTTTCAGAGTCGCTTGTCGATGCGCGAGTATTTGGATCGCCTTACTCCTGAGAAACCACCTAAGTATTCCCGCGCTGTGATGGAAACCTTGGCGATCATTGCTTATCGTCAGCCTGTAACCCGCGGTGAGATTGAAGAGATTCGTGGCGTTGCTGTGAGTAGTAATGTGATGAAGCAGCTAGAGGACCGCGGTTGGGTAGAAGTGATTGGCCACAAAGAAACCATTGGCCGCCCAGGTTTGTATGCCACAACCAAGCAGTTCTTAGATGATCTGAGTTTGACGAATTTGCAAAGTCTGCCGATGTTAGAGGATGTTGCGCCGGCCGCAGAGGATGTAGGTCAGGCTGTGATTCAATTTGATGTTGATACAGCCACTGAAACGATCACTGAGATCGTGACAGAAGAAGCCACGATTGAAACGGTGGAAGAAATCACCATCGAAATTACCGAAGAAAGCGATGCGTCAGACAATCCTGACGAGCAAAAATAATTATTAATGACTAGTTCCAACGAAAACGATTCACCACCAGTAGTGCATTCACCTCAGCCTGACGCAGCCCCATCCCCAGCGGAGGGTGCTTCTACCGAAGGCCATGAGGGCGCAGAGCGTCGTCCGCGTAGACCTGGCAAGCACCCCTTTAATAAGAAGCGACCCTTCAATAAAGATAAGCCACGCAGAGAAGGCGGCGAATCAAGGGGGCCTCGTGATGGTGGCGGGCAGCCAGCTAAATTAGCACCCAATCCTGCTGAGAGTGAAGCCTTATTCGCTGCAGTAGTTTCTGGTGAATTTGATGCTGCCTTAGATGCCCCCGAAGTGGAGGATGTAAAACATCCTGAAGGTTTTAATGAGAACGACATCTCACATCAGACAGGTGCAGAGCGCCGTGCACAGCGCGTGCGTCATGATGAAGATGCGGATGCGCCTACTGAAGAAGAGATGAGCAGTTTGCAATTTGCAAACGTGGATGAGTTGCCATTAAGTTTGCGAGATGAGGTCTGGTCTGATCTCGATGGTCTTGACGACGAAGCAGATGATGAAGATACCGTCAAGTTACACAAAGTGTTGGCTGATGTTGGTATGGGCTCACGCCGCGACATGGAAGATTTGATTATTCAGGGTCGTGTCTCAGTAAATGGTTTGCCTGCCCATATTGGTCAGCGCATTGGTCCAACCGATCAGGTTCGAATTAACGGCAAACAAGTCCATCGCAAGATACAAACTAAGCCACCACGCGTGATTTTGTATCACAAGCCTTCTGGCGAAATCGTGAGTCAATCCGATCCCGAAGGACGTCCAACGGTATTTGATCGCTTACCTAAGCCACGCCAAGGCCGATGGATTGCGGTCGGACGCTTAGACTTCAATACCGAAGGACTTTTACTCTTCACGACTTCTGGTGAATTGGCCAATCGTTTAATGCATCCACGCTACGGTATCGAGCGTGAGTACGCTGTACGGATTTTGGGAGAGCTAGGACAAGAGTCGATGGCGCAATTAAAGAGCGGCATTCAGCTCGATGATGGTCAAGCCCGTTTCTTGCGCTTAACCATGGGTGGTGGTGACGGCGCTAATCGCTGGTATCACGTTGCCTTAACTGAAGGTCGTAATCGTGAAGTGCGTCGCATGTTTGAGGCAGTCGGCCATACCGTATCTCGTTTACTTCGAACCCGCTATGGCATGTTCTTATTGCCCCCAAGATTAAGACGCGGTAAGTGGGAGGAAGTTCCTGCTGAAGGCGTTGCTGCACTCATGCGCTCCGCTGGACTCAAAGTTCCTCAAGCGCAGGATAAGATTCGTAATCCCAACGGGAATGGCAACAGTCATCACCGTAATCCTCAGGCAGGTGGCGATCATCAGCCCGATCCAATGCAAACTTCAGTTTCGTATTGGGGTTCGCGCGACGCTCTAACGCTGGCTAGCGGGCACCATGGCCTCACGCATCAAGGCAGGGGCGGTCAGCCGAGTGGCGGTGGTGAAGGTCGGGGTCCCTTTCGCGGTCGAGCTCAGGGCGGCAGACCAGGTCAAGGCGGGCAGGGTGGTCAAGGTGCTCAGGGACAAAATCGCAATAAAGCCAAAAAAGTCCATCATGGACAGTCTGCCTTTGTGACTGGTAATCCCCAGAGTCCGGGTAATGGCCCTAAACGCGGCGCGCCTAAAGGCCGTAAGCCCTTTAATAAGGGCCCTAGAAAGCCCCGTAATCCGAGCGAAAGCTTCTGATTTCTATCGATTTTCTGTTAATTCAGCTATAATTTCTTTCTTGCAGCGATTTACCGCTGATTTAGTTAGTAGCAATGGGTATGTATTTCCCGGCTGATGTTGCGATCAACGTAAGCCGGCCTGTTCTGAATTCGAGAATATGGGCTTTGAAGCCCATTTTTTTTTGCCGTTTCGGTACGAAGGGTTGATGTGAGAGATCAGCAGATTATTTCTGCGGAGTTGGAGAACTTAGGTTACGCGCTAGTCGATATTGAGCGTGAAGCCGGTGGTTTGCTACGCGTCACGATTGAAAACCCGGACTACGAACGTTTGATTACGGTCGAGGATTGCGAGAAGGTCAGTCATCAACTGAGCTATGCATTGCCAGTTGAGAACATTCCTTATGAGCGTTTGGAGATTTCTTCTCCAGGCCTGGATCGTCCGGTCAAATCGGCAGAAGATTTTGTTCGCTTTGCTGGTATGGAAGTGGATTTGAAGTTACGTGTTGCTGTAGGTAGTCGCAAGAATTTTCGTGGTGTGTTGCAAGGTTTGCTGAGTGGCGATATTCATGCGCCTGATGCCAAATTTGGTTTGCTGTTTGAAGGCACCGATGGTGCTGAGTCTCAATTGGAGTTTTCATTAGCCGAGGTCGATAAGACCCGGTTGGTCCCTGTAATTGATTTCAAAGGAAGAAAGTCATGAGCCGAGAAGTTCTCATGTT
>JGI26470J50227_1000552_pt1 | contig 15061 bp, 10 predicted proteins | sample FreactTroBogLake_FD_50227 | JGI IMG/M metagenome (IMG submission 50227) | reverse complement strand
ATTCTGGTGGTTGGACAAATCAAAGTGGTGATGTTTCTAGTTCTATGGGCATGAATACAACGGATGAAAGTATGCCTGTTTCTTATGGAGCGGCTGGTGGGCTACCAAAACATTTTAAAACTAAACGCTATGCGAGTGGTGGCCTTGTTAGCCTTGCTTTAGAACAAGCGTTGAAAGGTTAATTATGGTCGGCGATTACTTTAGCAAAATGGCTGCAGCACAAAAAGAAAGCCCAGCCCAACAAACTCAATCTGTGCAAAACGGAATACTAACTCCAACTATGGCTACAGATGCGGCTCAAAGCCAATCAAAACCTGCTCCACAGCAAGGACAAGCGCAGCTACCTGTAGCGCAACAAATCATGCAAGAAGCAAGTCAAGCCGCTACTTTAGATCCTAAAGATATACAACAACAAATTGCGCAATTAAAAATTGAAATACCTCAAATTCAAGAGCAAATACAAACGGATAAATTAAAACCGTATGAAGGTATTCCATTATTAAAAGAAAAAGTTGCTACACTAAAAAAGTTAGAAGCTCAATTAGAAGCTCAAATGCAACCACCTATGGGCATAAATGCATTACCAACTGCGCAGGGTGGAGTTGCTTCGCTACCTAGTGGAATGAACGAAGAAAGCTTTGCTGGTGGAGGCATTGTTGCTTTTAGTGGAAAAAATCCTGACGGTTCTCAAGGTAATAGTCTTATTGATATGGACTATATTAATAATTTTGGGAAAGATAATAAACCTGTTGATCGTAGTATGTTAGATAGTATTTTAGATTACTATAAAAGTCCAAGTTCTTGGGAAGGTGTAAAACGTAATGTATCTAATACATTAAACGCATTGGGTCCAGTTTCTGGCACAGTTTCAACTTTTGGTAAAGGACTTATAGGACGAGGATTAAACTATTTAAGTGATGTTCCAGGAGCATATGATATCGCTACGTTTAAAGGTCCTAATGCTGCATCAACACAACCCGCTATTCCTACGCCTGTTCCAGCTCCTGCGGTAACCCCTGCTCCTATAGTTAATAAACCAGCGAGTCCTACATATGCAACGAGTCCCACTCCAGAAGTTCAACCAGAAGCTCAACCACAAATTCAACCACAAACTCAGCCTCAACCACAGAATGAATTAAGTACTCAATTTGACGCAGCTCAAAAAATTCTAGCAGAAAGTAAAGCTTCAGCTGCAGAAGATGCGCAAAGAGATAAATGGTTACGTATTATGGAAGCTGGCTTTGGTGTATTGGGTGGTAGTTCTCCTTACTTTGGGGTTAACGTTGGTCAAGGTGTTGTTCCAGCTATTAAAGGATACGCCACTGATGTAGCTGCACAACGTAAAAGTGAAGCCGAGTATATTAAAGATGCTCTTAGCCTTGGTATGAAGAAAACTGAATTGGCACAATCACTTGGACTTAAAACTCGTGAACTTGACCAACAAATGAAACATCTTGGTATTACTGAACAGCACTATAAAGATTGGAAAGAAATCGAAGAAGCAAAAAATAAAGTTCTTGCATCTCGTGCGGCTGGTGCGGGGGCTGGTGCCGGAACTCGTTTAACTATTGCACAAATGAACAATGCAAAAGGTATATTTACAACATTGCAAAAAAGCGCTACTGATATGGCAAGCCCAAATTATGGTAAATCTACTGAAGAATTATGGGCGCAAGCACAAGCAATGGCTGGTTTAGAAGGTGGCGGCCCCGCAACTCCTAGTGCTGTTGGTACTTGGACTCCACAAAGCGGTTACAAACCTATTAAATAAAGGTAGTTATGCCATTAGTTAATGTTGAAGGCGTAGGTCTAATTGACTTTCCTGAAGGTATGTCTGGCGATCAAATTGATGCTGCCGTTAAAAAAGATATTCTTCCGCAATATCCAGATATTGCCGCTAAAACAAAACGGGGTTGGGGCGAAGCAGTTGCCGATATTGGCGCTAGTCTTGTTAAAGGCGTTGGTTCATTAGCGCAATTACCCGGACAAGTTGGGCAATTGGCAGGTATTGTAGAACCTAGTGAAGTTAATACTGGTTGGCAAGGATTAGGTAAACAACTAGAACAATTTGGAGAAGCAGCTAAGTCTCCAACATTAATAGGCAAAGAAGCAGTACGAGCAAAAAAAATATCGCAAGCAGAAGGTATTTTGCCAGAAGCATGGGCAGCGTTTAAAGGAACTGTATCTGATCCTGCCTTGTTAACTTCTTTTTTTACAGAACAATTACCAAACTTAGCTGGTTCTTGGGGCGGTGGTTTACTAGCTCGTGGCGCTACTAAAGCTTTAATGGCTTCTGCTACTGAACAAGCGTTGGGTAAAGCTGGTATACGGGGCGCAGTTGGTACGGGTGCTGTAATGCAAGGTGCTGATATTGGTTCAGATACCTATGAAGCTATTTACCCGCAGCTTAAAAAACAAGGTATGAGTGATGAACAAGCTAATGGTATTGCTTTGTCTAAGGCTAGAGTTGCTGCTTTAGAAGCCGCTGGTATAAGTATTGGTTCTGCGTTTTTACCCGGCGGTACTACTATTGAACGTGCATTAGTGGGTAAAGGTTTACCAACTACGGGTGGTATTGTTAAAGGTGCATTGGGAGAAGCTTTAAGCGAAAGTGTAGAAGAAGGTGGTGGTAAGTTTGCATCTAATGTGGGTATTGCCGAAGCGCTTCCCGGTACAAGTTTAACTAAGGGTATTGGTGCCGCAGCTGGTTTGGGTGCATTAGGCGGTGCATTATTTGGTGGTCCTGCGGGCGCTATTAACACTAATACATATCAAGAAGCCGTTACAAAAGCTAAAGAAACAAATGAGCCGCAGCAAGTAACTTTACAGCTTCCATACGATCCTAACGTTAAAACTCCGGGTACTTATGGCACAACGACCATGATTGTGTACCCAGATGGTACTACGGCTTTTCCAAGTGAATCTGGCCCTATAGCTACGTCGCAATTATCTGAGCAAGGATTAAAAGAAGCTTTTGCTCCACAACCTATAGTTCGTCCAGAAACAAAAATTACCGAAAATGACATTAAAGGTATGAACATTGGAAGTACTAATACGGCTATACGGCAAGCTATTTTAGGTAAAGATTTAACTGATCCAGCACAAGCACTTGAAGTTAAAACTGTTTTAGAAGATTATTTGCAACGAGGACGTAGCACACGTATTACTAATGCAGTAACAGATTTCTTGTCACGCCCCGAATTTCAACCACCCCCTGCCCCAGTCAAAGAACCAAGAGTACGAGCTAAAAAGAAAAAAGCTGAAGTTGGTGTACCATCTACAAAAGAACAAGCTGTTTATCAACAGGAACTACAAGCTGAGTTAGCTGGACAATTAGCACCGGAGACACAAAATGTTGCAGAGCCTATTGAACCTATCGGAGGACCAAGTGAGCCAAGCGTTCGAGTGCCTAGCGAGCGATCTACCAGCGCCCCCGGAATTGAGCAACCTCAACGACGAGGAGTGGTTCCTATTGTCGATACTACTGGACAGCCTATTAGCGGAGAAACAGGGGTCCAACGTACATTAGGAGCGCAGCCACTAACGCTAGAAGAAAAAGCGGCACAAGTAGTTGCCCAGCGACAAGCGCCTAAAGGTGCGTATAACCCAGATATTCAAGAACCTTCTGTAAGTTTAAATACTCGTCAAACTAATGAATATAAAAATGCTATTGGTAACTATTTAGAAAAAGCCAATTACTTAGGGGCTAAAGCACTTGACTACCTTGCAGGTGACATGCATGTAGGGGATAACCTTAAAGATGCTAAACGTGCCTATCGTGGACTATCAGAAGACCAAAAGGCTTACGTAGATAAGCAAATAAAAGAAATAGAAAAAACTACTCGGCAAGGTACAAAAGCTTTAGAAAGACATAATAAACGGCAAGAACTTCAACGTGCTATTCAACAACAAGTAGAAGAAGAAGGTCCGTTATCTCGTCGTGAAGTTACTAGAATTCCTACTGGTGCAAAAACAGATACATTAGTTGACGCTGTTCGTAGCGGAAATTTAAACGCAGCATTAAATGCAATTGCAAAAGATACGTCTGATACTTTTAACATCTTAGAAAAACTGGTTTCAAATCGTTTATTAGCAAACAAAGGTAGCTTACCTAAAATTGAAATTGTTCCTGCTGGTACTATAAAAGAAGGAGCGGCGCAATATAATCCGTTCACCGATACTGTTCAAATTAATGAAGGTGAAGTTGATTCGCATACTGTATTACATGAAACAGTGCACGGTTTCTTGCACGCTTTAATTCAAAAATTTGAAAGAGAAGGCGCTAAAAATAAAGGCATTGCCGATCTTAAAGCTTTATATGACTTTGTTAAAGAGAAACACCCTGAATTAGTTGATCGCTATGGTATGGAAAGCCTTACAGAGTTTGCTTCAGAGCTTATGTCAAACCGTGATTTCCAAGAAGACCTTACACAAATTCCGTACCGTGTAGAAAGTCAAAGCTTATTCACTGCTTTTATTCGTGCAGTATTAAATGCATTAGGGTTATCACCTACTCAAAAACTTAGCGCTCTAGCTAGAGGATTAATGGCGGCTGACCAATCTTTAGCTATGGGGCGTGCGGTTCAAGAACGTATAGTTACAGGGCAAGAAACATATCCCGTTGCTAAAGTAAATAGAGACTTAGAAGCTTTGTATCAAGCTACTGGAGCAAAACCTAACGTACCTTCTCCCGGTCCATTCCAATCTATTAAAAACAATATAAGTAGTAAAGATGCCGCTAAAACGGGGGTAAGTCGTTTATTAAATACCGCAGAAACTATGTTCTTTTCGTCAGATGCTGGTTTAAACAACGCTATTCGTAAAGGTTTAGAGGCTGGTGGAAACTCGTGGGACACTATTAAAAACATGATGTATGAAATTAGTACATCTCAAGCTACTCATGCAGAGGCTGTAGCAATGCAGTTCCTACAACAAGGTCGAGTTGAATATAAGCCAGATTTGCATAAATGGGAAGCTGTAAAAGTTAACGATAGCTGGTCTAATTTAATTCAAAAAGGGTTAACAGGTATTGCTAACAAGTACGGTATTACTTTAGAACAAGCTAATAAATACGCCAATCAAGCTTTTGTAGCAAATCGTTTAGAGGGTTTATCTAAAGCTGACCGAGACATATATAGCCACATGACCCCTGAGCAAATTAAAGCTGGGCTACAGTTTTTTACAGCAATACCTGAATTAAAAGCACTACAAGAAAGTTGGAATAAAGTTCGGCAAAACGCAATGGATGCGGCAGTTGAAGGGGGCTTATACAATAAAGAGCAAGCTAAAGAGTTACTGGATATTATGGATTACGTGCCATTCTATCGTATCGAACAACTTGCGCAACGGGCTGGTCCTAAAGAGTATGGTCGTGGGCTAATTGACTTTGCTAAGAACTACAAGATTAAAGGTAGTGAGCAGGAAGTTGCCGACATATTTGACAATATGGAGCGTTGGGTTAGTTATACTGTATCCCGTGCAGTTAAAAATCGTTCTGCAGTTAGCTTATATGAAACAGCTAAAAAGCTTTTCCCTGATGAAGTAACTGATCTGCGTCAGGACGAAAGAACTAAAAAAGAACAAAACACTATTGATTTATGGGTAGATGGCAATCGCCGTAAGGTAGAGTTTAAAGACCCGTTATTTGTGCATGCTTTCCAAGGTATTGAGTCTGCGGCTATTCCGCATTTTGGGGCGGCGGCTTCTGTAGCTAACTTCTTACGTAAGAACATTGTGCTTATGCCTTTGTTTTCTATTAGCCAGCTTTCACAAGATTCTTTTGGTGCAATGCTTACTTCAGGTTTAAAACACCCTTGGGCATTACCTGTAGAAGTAGCCAAAGAGTTTGTTAAGACGCTACGTGGAAAAAGTGCAACGGCTGAAGAACTAGCTAAGTTTGGTGCTGTTGGAGTACGAGATTATTCCGCTACGTTTGTAAGAGATACTGCTGAAGTCCTTGCTGGCCTACGTTCTGAAAATACAAGTAGCCGATTTAAACGAGCGCTAGAAAACTTTGCAATGGCTTCTGATAATGCAGTACGTCAGGCTATTTACAACATGACTATGAAAGAAACAGGTGGGGATAAAGCGGCGGCTATTGAAAAAGCGTTTGAAATTATTAACTTTAAACGTTCAGGAGCAAGCGCTAATATCCAAATGCTACGTCAAGTAGTACCGTTCTTTGGTGCATATTTACAAGCGCAAAACGTTATCTATAAAACTTTAACCGGTAAAGGTATCTCTCCAGTACAACGCAAAGAAGCACAACGAGTACTACTTAGCAACGCTTTAAAAATTAGTGCTTTAGCTTTCTTATATACTGCTATTGCTAGTGACGATGAAGATTACCAAAAGATGGATCCTACCATTCGTGACCGCCATTTATTAATTCCCGGCACAAGCGTAATGCTTCCACTGCGTAGCGATTTGACCTTATTACCTAAACTAATTGCCGAATATACGTATCTGGGCATGACAGATAATGGATTTACAGACGGTAAAAAGATTCGTAGAGCTATGGGTAATTCAATTAGTAACGCTATCCTAAGCCCAACTGTTGCCCCACAAATGATTAAACCTCTTTTAGAAGTTGCTACCAACCACGATTTTTTTACTGGTCGTCCTATTGTTGGTCAAGGTATTGCTAATAAAGTTACTGAAGAACAGTACACAAACAGTACATCTGAGCTATCTAAATTTATTGGTAGTTCCGGAATTATTTCCCCAGTTAATTTAGACCATTTAATTAAAGGCTACATGGGTACTACCGGTGGGTTAGGATTAGCCTTTACTAATACCCTAGTAAATGGCACAAAAGAACAACCTAGACCTGAAAAAAGCTGGCAAGACGCCATTGCTAGTACCCCCGGACTTAGCGCTTTTGTAGCACGGGAATATGGTGGGGCAGACAAGAACGACTTTTATGAACTACGTGCGGAAGTTGATAAGGCTGTAACTACGTTCAATGCTATGAAAAAACAAGGTCGTATAGAGGAAGCCAAAGAATTTTTGGTAGAAAATAAAGATTTAATTAAACTTAATAAACAAGTAGATAACCTTAATCGGCAACTTACTAAACTACGGGATCGTGAAAAACAAATTTATGACTTACCTGAGTCTAGAATGTCTGCCGAACAAAAAGGTGAAGAAATTAAACGTATCCGAGAGATGGAAAAAGTTTATTTAAGCAACGTGCACAAATTGCGCCAAATGGCTGGCTACTAAAAAGAGACCCCGCCGAAGCGGGGTTAAAGTCCTCAAGGGGATCGAGGAGAAGAGTGACCCAACTATATCACTTAACTCGCCATAAACGCAAGCCATACCTTCCATTCTCTATAACTCCCTTGCACACAACTATATAACCCAACCGAGCGGCTTCCCGTGTAAGGGCTTTGCAGTGGGCTTTCCGGTCTAAACAAGGAACAAATACAGATTGTCCTGGCTCAATCTTCTTCCAAGGGATTAACACTGTCAAATTCAGTATCTTTAACATTTAAAAATCTTTCTTCTCGGAAAAAACCTAGTTTTGTAGAATCAAACACAAGTGCAGGGGCATTAACGTCTGTATCCATTACCGTGCCAGCCGTCATGCGTTTGCGTTTAGTGCCTAAATAAGCCCCATTCCTTTTATACCCCGATAAAGATTCTTCAAAGTTTAGTTGCCCTTTGTTGCACTCTGCCCGATATTCCTTAGCAACCACGTAAAGAAGCTTTGTATCAGGCTCGTACCGTGCAGTCAATGCGCCACGTGGCTCCCTAATTGGACCGGTCTCTAAGCCCGTCTTATTGTCTTTTCTACCATTAATAACCAAGGTTTCATGGTACTTACGTTGTAAGAAGTTTCCTAAGAAATCGCTACTTTCTAACATTAACATTTTGTTCTGTTGTCTAGAATCTTTAATATGCTTGATGATGTAGTTCATTACTGGCTTGTGGTCAATATTATGTAAACCAAGTTTTTTAGAAATAATCCCACCTACAATAGCAATCGTAGCCATAGCCGACCAATACCGTTCTTGTGACTTAATCTCTGCCGCCCGTTCAATCTTGTCCTGCATCTTGGCAATAAACTCAATTACTTCAGGTAGATGCCCAACGATGTACTGCATGTATGGATAGATTGCATGCCCGTAGTTTGTATGAATGCGACTAAAGTGCTGGCGTGCCCATAACGGATCATCATTAGGGTCATTAAAGATATGCAACTCCATAATCCGCATTAATTCACCTTCAGGAAAAGCCTTAATCGAAAGCAAGTCATCTCGTACAGATCTATTGGAAGTGGTAATAAGTCCTGTTGCCCATTTAGTATGATTAATCCTTTCAGCATTTTCACTAGACCGTAAACGATTCTTAGCCCTACCTTCTGTAATGTCATAGGCAAGGTTAGACTTTTGATCTGCTGGCAAGTTAGTCATCTCGTCGTACAGTATGGGGATGTTCTGCATTGAGCCTATACGTTGTAGTTTTTGGTTATATGTATCTTTAGTTCTCATAAAACTATCTTCAGGATGTCCATAGATACTCCCAATCGTATGCAAGATTGTTGTCTTACCCGAACCAGAACCCTGTGATTTAAGACTCAATAAATAACCCTTTAAATTAGTAAACTTTAGAAGTACGTTACCAAAACCCATAAAGAAAGCAAAAGCTTTAGCTTCCATCTGATCTCTACCATAAGCATTGACAACATCTTTCCAAATATGAAAATCGCCTTTAGCTTTAAACAACGGAACAAGTTCTAAAGTTGTTGCTGTGGGGGGACTATATTTAATCTCATCAGGAAGAATTTCTTGGTCTCCCAAAATAAATGCGCTATCGTTCGGCAACCAACCAAATTGTTTACGTGCTAATTCTGTTTCAGTAGTAGCTTGTAATTCTTCTACCCATCTTGTTATATAAGCCATAAGTGAATCCTGTTTCTTTCCTAATACTGCAAGACCGTGCTCGGCAATTAAATCCCTAAACCTATCTTTAGCTAACGCAACCGTTAGCGGCATAATAAATTCACGTACTCCGTCTTTAGGCAGATGCAAGCGTAGTAGCAAACATTCACCTTTATCCGGATCATGCATGCGCTTTACAACATAGAAATCGTAAGGGTAGATAAGGGTCTCTTCTTCCTCATCGGTCTCAGGGTTTTTGTTCTTAACATATATGCCGCCTACCTTACCCCTAAAGAAAGGGAATGGGTATTTTGGAATTACGTATTGAGTTGGCGCTTCGCCTTCTTCTTCCTGTACCTCAACTACGTTATCTTCTTCAGTGGCTTCAACGATTTCTTTACCAAGTTGTATTGGAGAACTTATATCGTGTGGACAATCCCTGCAACCTTCGGCATTTAACTTCCTAAAGGTAGCACAGGTATAAGGTCCTTTGGTTTCGTTTGCTTTACGCTCGGTAGATTGCGCAGAATAATCGGGGTGTTTATTAGATAAATTATGAATCGCTTTATCCCTATCCACACACTGCTGGGCAATACTTAGCCCTCCCCTCCAAAGCGGCTCATCTATTGTCGCTTGGTTTTCATAGATGTGCAATAACTGATTACATCCTTTTCCTTCGGCGGATTTAATGATGATCGTTTTAAATCTAGATTGCTGATTACCCATCAACGCTAATGTCATACCATCTAACTGACGTGGTATAAATGGCTTTCCTTGCATCCCTGCAAAGATGTCTTCAGGATCTATTTGAAACTTATCTTTTATGGTCTCAATATCTACAGCATTACCTTCAATAAGAATCTCTACTATCAAAGGATTCTCAATGTCTTTATAATTAAAGGTTTTTGGAATTCGCAGTATGCGTGCAGTATCCGCAGTAACCGATGGGTCTGCTTCTAGCTTGTGCTTAACACATAATACTTTTAATCCTTCTGCTAAAGGCTTCCATTCTTCACTACTTAACGGCGCAAGTAAAAACCAATATACATGAATGCCCCTACCCGAATTAACTACAGTGGGTTTTGGTAATCCGGTTGCTTTTAAAAATTGTTTAAGCGCTTCCAATCCATCATTTTGGGTTTCATAAGGTTTACCTAAACCACAATCAAGGTCTAAAAAGAAAGCTTTTAGATGTGCCGCATTTTTAGCAGTGCGCCCTTCTTTTGGATCGGTAAATGAAGCTAATGCATAGTACGCATCGTATTGTTCCTTTACTAATTTTACAGATAGTTTTTCTAATTCTTCAATCGACTTAGCAAATTTTTGTCTTGGCTGTTCATCTTTTTTTAACCCCACCACACAATACACCCCACTGTCGGGAAGTACTGCGGATAGAAACTCATTCGTGTTCAATATAGCCGCCTTTAAGCCGTCATTAAAAAGGTTGGGCAGGAGTGGACGGCGGTACACTCTCTTCGGTAGCTAACCTAGCCCCCCATATAACTATCTCAATTTATCAACTAACTTCTCTATTTTTTCCCGGTATTTATCCGGAACATTGGTCTTACCACGAAACCAAGAATAAACTGTCATTCGAGATACATCAAAAAACTGTGATACATCAGTTACAGGAATATCCCGTTTGATGCACGCAATCCCAAGAAGTACCCCAACTTTTGACGAGTCTGCGGCTTTAACTTCGTTGATAAAATCACTTGCGTAACCCTTTGACATGATTACTCCTCGTCATCCCAATCTGAAAGAATCTTGCTTAAGTCCTTTTTAGGGGCTGGCTCTTCCTTCTTCGTTGTTCGTTTTGTGGGTTCTGCGGCTTCTTCTTCCGCCTCAACAGTCACTGCTACTTTACTTACTTTAATTTCAGCTTTAGAAACTTCAAGCTTGGGCATCTCAGTCTTTTCAGATGCAACTGTCATGGTGATTGCTTTAATAGCTTCTGCGCTTTTACCTTGCTCGATAGCGGTAGCAATTTCAGTAGACTCTAAGTAACGAATTGGTTTAAACGTAATCTTAGGTGTTGAACTAGCCGTATCAAAACGCATTTCAGTAACAACCGCAGTAATAGGTACGCCTTTAGAACCAATCATCTTAGCGTACATTTGAAGAGGCCATTTACCAGCTTCGCCTTCACCAAAAATTGAAGTAGATGGAAGAACTAATTGAAATACATCACCACCAATATCGTTGTCCAATACCACTGCAATACGTTGGCTAAAGCGGCAAGCACGACCATCGCCTTGTCCTGAACCTTTTACGTTCTGTGGGCAAGTAGCGCAAGACTTAGCTTGTGGTTGTTTAGCAGATGCATCAGGATAATCACCATTTGCAGACCAGCAATCAGGAGGTGTAGATACACCTTTTTTGTACACACCCGCGTAATACATACGAGCAACTTTAGACGATGCCGCAACTACTACTACATTAAGATTACGTTCTTCTTTCTGTGCAATCTCTTTTCCGTTTACTAGCAAACGCCATACACCACCTTCAATTGAAATACGTTTACTGCCGCCACCACCACTACCCATAAGGGCACGAGTAGTTTCATCCAACTCTAGCGACTGTAAGTGCGCTGGTAATCCCATATCCAACATTGCGAGTTCTTTACTCATTATCTTCTCCATTATTTACGACGAATGACAGCCGTGTAACGACTATCGACTTGTAGCCCCGGCGGAAATGCATCGGGGTTTTCTTCAAGAAACGTTGCCATATTGGATTGCGATATACGCTTCTCCAACAACTCTACAGCGTCGTGTTCTTTTAGAAAGTTGTAGAACGAGTGCCAATCACTTGTCCAAAATCTCTTCTTAACTGAACGACTAACAGTACCTAGTTCAGTCTTTAAACCATCAGTACCAATCTCCTTGCAAATGTCGAGCAATCTAGTTTCTATCATGTCTTGTTGCTCTTCTAATTCTGTATCTTGTTTTGCAAGTTCAGCACGCTTCTCTCTAATTTTTAAAAATACTTTTACTAATTGATTAACATTTTCCATCACTCTTCTCCTTGTATTTATACCTACAATTTAATACCAAAACTTTACTCTGTCAAGTACCCTCATCAAGAATATTTTTATATAGGTCTATCATTTTAGTATGAATATCTACCTTAGATTGAAGCATTTTGTACATACGTTTTTCAGCCGGAGAGCCTTGAATATGCACGACAGTGCAAGGGTTTCGTTGCCCTGCACGATGTACTCGAGCGTTAGCTTGAAGGTACGTTTCAACGGAAGTAATAGGGGAAAACCATAATACAATATTTGCCGCAGTTAGGGTAACCCCGTGTGCCGCCGCTTGTGGTTGGATAACTAATACTTTAGGATTTGGGTCATTTTGAAATCTAGCAAAAATATCAGTGCGTTTACCAGCCGAAACAGCGCCATTTATAATCTCTGCGGCATACCCACATTTATTTAATTCTTCTGTAATAATTTCAATAGCATGCGTATATGGTACAAATATTAGAACTTTATGGCTTGCTTCATCTATAACTTCTTTAATAGCTTCTATACGATTGGAAGCGTCAAACTCTACGACTTCCCCACTATCCGAATAGACTGCACCGCATGAAAGTTGAAGTAATTTATTTAAATTTGCGGCAGCATTAACAGTTGTAATTTCTTCTCCGGCAGCGACAGCGAGCATATTTTTTCTAATAATTTCATAATATTTTTCCTGCTGCGTTGTAAGCGGAACGTCACGAGTTACATAGGTCATGTCTGGTAGATCTAAACATTCTTCTTTGGTAAATCTAATTGCGGGTTGCAATACGTTGTGCACTATGTTTTCCGATGTATGTTTTGGAACCCATTTAAATTGTGTAATTTTGTGCATTACCATATCCCTAAAAGAACCATAGAATCTAGGCACTCCCGAAGGATTTACAAGCTTAGCTAAACCATAAGCATCTGTAGGCGATTGTGACGCTGGCGTTCCGGTTAACATCCACAACCATGTACTTGGTTTAATAATAGAGTTAAGTATTTTCCAACGAGTTGTAGATACCGTCTTATATGCGTTTGCTTCGTCTATTACAATTAAATCAAAGTCCCCCGCAATTACAGCATCTTTAATAATCCCAAGTCCATCATAATTACAGATTACAAATTCAGCGTCACTGTTTACGGCTTGAATTCTTTTTTCTCTTGAATAACTATGGGCAATAGCGCATGTGCGGTGCATAGCAAACCTAAACAAATCGTTCTGCCAAGCTGATTGCATAATAGATAAAGGACAAAGAACTAAAACCCTACGAATAGCACCAATTTTCATTAGGTAGTCTGCCGCCCAAATTACAGATCCGGTCTTCCCTGTTCCTTGTTCATTAAAACAAAAGGCTCTACGGTGCAATGTTAAAAACCCTGCGGTTTCTTTTTGATGTTCGAAAGGTCGGTATAGTCCAGGCCAATCGTATGATGCATTTATTGGGGAAGGTACATTTTTAATCTTTAAGTTCTTTAAAACTTGTGCTTCTTCTAGCCCCCACTTTACCAGCACTTCACCTGAATCTAAAACTTTTGCTTTTGGTATTACTGTTGTAATACGGTTTGGTTCTCTTACCTTTAGTAATAAGGCTTTGTTTTCAATTATTTGCATAGTTCACCATTTTTTTAAATGCTCTTTTACCAGCTAAATACGCTTCTTTTCTAGTAGAAAAACAAAACTCTTCGTCTTCTTTATTGTTTATAATTACTTGATAAGCATAACCGTTTTTAAATTTAATTACTTTAAAATCTCCACCTAACAACAATACCAGCGCTTTAAATTGGTTTTTATTCACTCTCTTCTCCAATAGCTTTACGATCAAAACACATGTTTTGATTTTTTATAGCACCTTACGGGCGCTACTCGGTTGTCTCTTTGCTCAAGGAGGGAAGATGCCCTTGAAGGGAAAACATCTAACTAGCAACGACAACTGACACGGTTTAATAGGTGACTGAAAAAACCCGCTAGAACCACTCATGCCTAACATTCTAGCCCATGCAACAACAAACTATTTTTTCTTACGTTCTTTTTTACTTACTTCTGAAACTAAATTACCTTTGGCATCTCGTTTAAAACTACGGTTTTTAGCGGCAGTAGTTATATATACACCATTTTTATTAGAGCCGCCCTTATCCAATGCTTTACGATGGGCAACATCCTTGCCTTCTCTTGCATCGGCTTCCCCGTTTCCATTACGGTCAGGTAGTTTTTTATCTAGTGCCCGACGAGCACGTTGCCGTTCTGCCCGTCTTGGTTCTTCGTCCCTTTTCTTTTGCATATCATATTCATGCTTATAGGGTCTTGGGGTCTTCGTGTATGGCATTTAATGGCTCCTTCCGTTATGTTCGCAGTCGGTTACAGCGCACCAAGCACGACAAGAGAAGTTAGGCTTTTTATTCCAAACATCGTTCAAAATAGCGGCTTCCAAGCGTTGCGTATCTTCTAACCATTTGCTCCAGTAGACCCCCTGATTATCTTGTTCATAATTCGCTTTAATCAAGTCGTCGGCTACAACAAATAATAACCCACCTTTTACTTTTTTGACTTGTGGGAAGTGCTTAAAAACCGCTAAAGAAAGGATCTCTAACTGCTGGGTATCGGCGTATTTAGCAGATTTTCCTGTTTTATAATCAATAATATAGGCTTTATCTTCATTAATAATTATTAAATCTGCAACGCCCCGCCACCATACTTCTTTATCAAAAAACCCGCAAGGTTCTATATTTCGGGTTAACCCTAGCTTTTCTTCACAAAGTTTTTCCCCCTGTATAGCGTTTAACTTATCCAAATGAGGCTTAACAAACGCATACTTTTGAGGTATTGGTTTGCCATCACGAATATATTCTTCTGCGGCTTTATGTACTTCCAATCCGTAATTTAAATGCTCGGCAGGGGGGTCAGTAACATCTTTTACTACTCGAAGCCGGTAGTATTTATGGGGGCATTGTTTAAAAAGACTAAGAGAGGAGTATGACCAATTATATTTAACCGTCATGCTGATCTCGGTAAAGTACCGCTAAAGCTATAAGTTCCTGTATGGCTAAAGTTAGCCCAAGGCGCACACCATACGGTAAATCCGGCTTGTCTTGCTATCTTGCAGAAGTGGTAATCCTCAGACAACAAGCGGTTAGATTCTTCGTCAATAGAGGTAGCAAAGTATTCTTTAAT
>JGI26470J50227_1000551_pt1 | contig 15069 bp, 12 predicted proteins | sample FreactTroBogLake_FD_50227 | JGI IMG/M metagenome (IMG submission 50227) | reverse complement strand
TCTTCGTCTTCGTCTTCGTATTGGAACATGAGCCCAAGGATACTGGTTTTTCCCGGAAAGGGAAAGGGTTTCCCTTAGACTTCCACTAAGGTGAGAAGTTCCTTCCGGGGATCGGCGGCCCCCACTTTCACGGTAAACCGTTCCCCCAAAGCCTTGTCCTTGGGAAGTTTCATCACCACCCGATAGCCCAGGGCATCGATGAGCACTTGGCCCAGGCGATCGGGCTCCCGGAACCACCCGAGGAAAAGGACAGTCCAGGTTTGACCCTTGTGCCGCCCCAGGTATTCGGTCACCCAGTAGCGGTCGGCGTTCCTCTCCATCTTGGCGGCTTGGCCGGCCAGGGGGTCGAGTTCTGCGGCCAGGATCCCCAGGTCGTCCGCCGTGTAGGGGGCCGTTTCTCCGGCCGAGGCGGCCTTCAGTTGGCGGTGGACCACCAAGTCCCCGTACCGGCGGATGGGACTGGTGGCCTGGAGGTACGACGACAGCCCCAGGCCCGCGTGGGGCCCGGGTTCCACCGAAAGGCCAGACCGGGTCATGGACACAATCTTGCCGAACTCCCGGACGGGCCCCTCGGGCAGGTGGTTCACGTCGATGGGGTCCCCGGGCTTTTGAACCCGGTAGAGCACCGGAACCTGGCGCTCCGCGGCAAACTTCGCAGCCACTTCACCGGCCAGGATCATGAACTCAGCGACCCAGTCCCGGGCCGCCTCGGCGGTGTACACCCCAACGGTCACAGCGTTCTGATCCAAGTCGACCTTGACCTCGGTCTCAGGCAGGTTGATCATCACCGCTCCTTGGGCCTGGCGCCAGGCCTTCCGCAGGTCGGCCGTGGCCGCCAGGGCCCGGACGAGGGAGTCCCCTGCGGCCAGAAGTTCTTCGGTCTGGTGGTAACTCAGGCGACGGCTGACCTGGATGGTGCTGGGAACGACGGTGAACTCGGCCAGAGCACCGTCAGGACCCAAGAAGCAGCCAAAGCTCAGGGCCGGGGTCTTCACTCCGGCGTTAAGACTGAAGATTCCCTCGGCCAGGGCCGGGGGGAACATCGTAAACCGCCCCGTAGGCAGGTAGACCGTCGTGCCCCGGCGGCGAGCCTCGAGGTCGAGAGCCGTCCCCGGCCCCACCCACCGCCCCGGATCGGCGATGTGCACCCACACCCTGGTCCGGCCCTCGGGGGTCGTTTCCACCGAGAGAGCGTCATCGACCTCGGTGGTGGTGTCATCGTCGATGGTCACCGTCTCCAGGGCCGTAAGGTCGACGGTGTGGCCAGGGTCCTGGCGGACCAGGGCCTGGGCCGCCTCTTCGAGGTCCGGGGAAAAGTCGGCGGTCAGGCCGGACCGGTGAACGTCAAGGTTTTCGTGACGATGCCAGACCCTGGCATCGACCAAGAGCTGGAACGCCGCCGCCTCGGTCTGGGGTCGGCCCAAGAGCTTGAGAAGGTCCAGGCCGGCATTCTTGTCCGGGGCCTCTTCACCCCATAAGGCGTACTTCTTCACTGACTCGAGGCGCTTGAGTTCCTCGGGTCCCAACGGGGCTCCGGGGTCGGTAAACCGGGCCTCGAGCCGGGCTACCATCTCGGCTTGCACTTTTTCCTTGTGGGCCAGCGCCGTCTGCTGTTTACGCAGTTCCTCTACCTGGACCAGGGGCCGGGGTTCGTACTTGCCCCCTTTCTCCTTGAAGTAGAGACGGTCTTCCCGGAGGGCCCCGAACAAGGCATAGGCCCGCTCTCCGGTCAACGAATCCCAGAGGCATTCAGCCAGGGTTTCGAGGTCCAAGGCCTTGGTCTCGGCCGAGAAAAGCTCCCACACGGTGGCAAGATCGACGTCGGCCCTGGCCTGAACCGACCGGTCCCTCCAGGCGGCGAGGCCCGAGGTCGGAACCGGCGTTTTTTCCGCCAAACGATAGTCCTGGGACCGGAACGCGAGGTCCCGGGGCGCGACGGTGAGGGCATTGCCAAAGGTGTCCACCACCTTCAGGCTCGCCTTGCCTTCCAGGGCGTCTACAACGGCGAGGCGGGGGACTCCCTTGACGGGGAATTCAACGACGGTTCCTTTTTCCATGCGGCCGGTTTATGCCCGGACCGACAGGACGGCGTACCCCGAGGACAGGTCTTCCTTTTGGATGAGGACGTCAGGGTACCCCTCGGGGACCTTCAGCTTGAGGCTGGTGAAGTTCCAGATCGACTTGACCCCGGCGGCGATGACTTGGTTGCAAATGTCCTGGGCGACGTGGGCGGGCAAGGTGAGGATGGCCACCGTGACGTTCTGAGCCTTGATGAACTCGATGAGTTCGCTGCTGTCGAGGACCTTGATGCCGTGGAACTTCTTGCTCACCTTGGCGGCGTCGTTATCAAAGGCGGCGATGATGTTGAGGCCGTTCTTCCGGAACTCGGTATGGCCCAGGAGGGCCGTCCCCAGGTGTCCCGCCCCTAGGACCACGGCGTTATGGGTTTGATCCCACCGGAGGAAGTGCTCCAGGGCGGCGATGAGGTCTTTCACCACGTAGCCGACCCGGGGTTTACCGACAATCCCGGTGACCGCCAAGTCCTTTCGGACCTGAATCGGTTCCAACTCGAGTTCTTCGGCGATGGTGGTGCCGGAAATCACCAGGACGCCGTCCTGCTCGGCTTGTCGGACCACCTGGAGGTAGCCGGGTAGTCGTCGGATGGTGGGCAGGCTGGCCGCTTTTCGGTCAATGGCGCGGGTGGCTCGGTTGGTTTTCATCATTCATTCCCCATTTATAGAGTTAAAGCTTCCCAGCGATTTTGGCAAGCAGTTTCTGGGCCACTTCAGCCTTTCCTGCCAAGGAGATGCGATCCACGGTGCCCTGGGCGTCGATGACCACGAGGGCGTTGGTGTCGGACTCGAAGCCCTCCCCCGGCCGGGCCGTATCGTTCGCCGCAATCAAGTCGGCTCCAGCCTTGGTCAACCGGGCCTGGGCGTCGGCGATCAGGGCCTCGTCGGCTAGGCCTGCCTGGGCCCGGAACGCCACCACCAAGGTGGAAGGGCTCCACTCCTTGATCCGATCGAGGATCTTGGGCGTGGGCACCAGTTCCACCACCAGGGAGCCGCCGTCGGTGGGAATCTTGAAGGCGCTGGGCTGGGCCGGGGCCCAATCCCCCACCGCCGCCGCGGCGATGAACACGTCGGGGTGTTCGGCTGTCACCAGGGTCTGGCAGGCGTCATACATGCTTTGGGCCGTGTCGGTGCTCACGATCTCGNCTCCCGGGGGCACGGGGACCGACAGCTTTCCCGTGACCACGGTGACCCGGGCCCCGGCCCGGCGGGCGGCGGTGGCCAGGGCCAGGCCCATCTTGCCCGTGGAGTTGTTGGTGATCACCCGGATGGGATCGAGGTATTCTACGGTCCGCCCGGCGGTGATCACCACGTGTCGGCCCCGGAGGGCCTGGGTCTCGGGGGGCACCAGGGCCGCCCGGACGGCTTCGTAGACCTCGGCTTCGGTGGCCACCTTGGCCTTCCCCTCTTCGAGCCGGGGCAACAGCACCGTGACCCCAGCCCCACGGAGCTTGGCGAGGTTCTCGACCACGAAGGGATGGTCGTACATCGACCGGTGCATGGCCGGGACCAGGACGACGGGGATGCCTTCCCCAAAGGCCGTGGTGAAGAAGGTCGTCACGGGACTGTCGTCGATGCCCCCGGCCATCTTCCCAATGGTGTTGGCCGTCGCCGGGGCGATCAGCAGCAAGTCGGCCCGGACCGGCACATTCCCCACCAAGGACACGTGCTCAATCTGCCCGGTCAGTTCGGTGATGGGCCGGTGGCCCGTGGCCCACTCCAGCAGATTGGGATGGATGAGCTCCGTGGCCCCGTGGGTCATCACGGTCCGAACGTCGGCTCCGTGGCGCATGAGGAGCCGGGACAGGTCCACGGTCCGGACCGCCGCCACCGACCCCGTGACCCCGAGGACAATGGTCTTGCCGGCCAATTCGGACCCCAGCGTACCGACAATGTCCGCCGAGGGGTGCTCGTTCATTCCCCTACCTCCGGTCTCAATGGTAACTTTCCGCATCCGAGGGGTACTGCCCGGCCCGGACAGCCTCGGCCCAGGACCCGAGGGCTCCTTGGAGCGCCTGAGCCCCCTGGGCATAGCCGGTGGGGACGAACTTGGCCCGATGTCCCTCGGACAGGCCCACGAGGTCGTGGAACACCAACACCTGACCAGACGTGTCCGGCCCAGCCCCGATGCCGATGGTGGGAACGCCACAGCTCTCGGTGACCTGCTGCCCCAGGGACCGGGGGACACACTCCAGAACCACGGAGAAGGCCCCTGCCCGGGCCAAGGACCGGGCGTCGGCCACGATGGCCCTGGCGGTGGCCTCGTCCTTCCCCTGGACCCGGAAGGCCTCGGCGGTCTGGGGCAACAAGCCGAGGTGGCCCATCACCGGGATGCCGGCTTCCAGCAGGGCCGCGGCGATCCCTGGCGGGTTGCCTTCGAACTTCACCCCATCGGCCCCGGCGGCCAGCAAGAGCTTCGAAGATTCCAGGGCCGCTTCGGGGTCATCGTAGCTCCGGAAGGGCAGATCAGCGACGATGGGCAGGCGCTGGCGCCCCCGGGCGGCCATCCGGGTGTGGTAGACCATGTCGTCGAGGGTCACGCCGGCCGTCGAGGTGCGGCCCTGTTCGGCGAACCCCAGGCTATCCCCCACGAGGATAAGGTCGGCCCCGGCGGCTTCGACGAACCGCGCCTGCCACACGTCGTAGGCGGTGAGAACCACCAACTTGTGACCGGCCCGAGCCGCCGCCGCAAAGGCTTCTAAGCGGGGAGAGAGGACCATGTTAGACCTCCTGGGCCAGGGCCGTGAGCCGGGCCGCCATGAACCGAAGGGCCTGGGCCAGGCCCTCGGAGTTGTTCCAGCCATTGGCCAGGGCCCGGAGTTCGGCCACCGGACGCCCCCGGAGGGCCTGGGCCTCTTCGACCATGAGGGGCAAAGCCCGCAGGATATTGTCCACGATGGTAATATGAGACTTCCGGGCCGTCCGGCTCAAGGGGTTGAGGTCGACGGTGATGACGGTCTTGCCGAGGTGCACCAGGGCTTCAGTGCGGTCTCCGTCCTCGAGGGGGACGAAGACGGTGTCAGCGATCAGGATTCCCCGGGGGCTCACGATCCGACGGGCGTGTTGCAACTCGTCGATGGTGGCACTGGCATCCCCCCCCNCCCCGAGGACAGTTCTGGCCCCGGCCTTCCGGAGGGCAGCCTCGACGGCTTCTTCCCGGCCCGGGGNGCGGTAGAACAGATTCACCTCTAAGAGGGCGCCGGTGACCTCGGCCAAAGCAACCAAGGCTTCGGGGACCAGGGCGGCGGCGTTGCCGTTCACCGACAGAACGGGGTGCTCACTGACCAGGAGCCTCGCGGCGGCGGCCCGGGCGGCGGCCCGGCCGAACGGGGGCGAGGCCTCACCTAAGAAATAGTCCAACGACTCGCCCCGTCCATGGGCAATCAGCCCAGACTCGGTGACGACCTTGGTGTGCAACCCCTCGACAATCTTCTCGCGACTCATCAGCGAGTGGTACCGGGGATGGCTGGGGGGAATGTCGATGACGGTCTTAGGGTTCGTCGGGGCCAAGGATCCTCCCTCCCTGGCGATCGACGCCGGATCCGAAGACCCGGGCCTCGGGGGCCAGGCGCTGGAACAAGGCCAGCAGTGCTTCCAAGGTAGGCTTTTCGGCCAAGGTGAACAAGCCATTTCCAAACATCAGCATGGGGGCCACCACCCCTTCGGCGAACAAACGGTCTTGCAGGGCCCGGAGGGCGGGGCTCACGAGCCCGGCCTGGCGACCAAAGGCGTGGCTCAGGGTCAGGAACTGACTCACCCCGGGGTCGTCGAGGAGGCGTTGCCGCAGGCTCTCCCCTTCCCGGCTGATGGCCTGGCGCACCCCCGGGTCGGCCAGCATGGTCGGGGTCGCCAGGGGCCCAAACACCAAGAAGACCGCCACGGCGTCCTTCGAGAGGGGTAGGTTCACCAGGCGCCCTGTCCCAGGGGCCCCTGCCTCGGTCCGGACTTCAAACCCCCCAAAGGTCTGGCCCAGGACGGTTCCCAGGCCGGTACCGTTCTCGATCTCAGCCCGGTGGGCCAGGGCGGCCGCCTCCAGGCGGTCCAGAGGGAGGCCTGCCTGTTCGTTCAGGGCCAGGGCCAAGGACAGGGCCCCGGCCCCCGAGGTTCCGAAGCCATACCCAATGGGAAGGGATGTGTGGTGGAGGACGGTGAACCGGTCCTGACGATGGGTCTGCTCCCGGAACAGCCGCAGAACCGTCCGGGACACCGGGGCCCCGTCCAAAGCGGCCCCGTTCACGAAAACCTCGTCGGTGTCGGCGGGCCGCAGAGTGGTCACCGTCCCTTGGGAAAGGCTGAAACCGGCCCCCGTGGAACCGTGGGCCAGAGGATCGGAATGGGGATGAATCGAGAAAAACCCGGTAATGTGACCCGGGGAAAAGGCGCGGGCAGAATCCATGCGTCGGTATCCTACGCTAAAATCTAGGCTTTGAGAAGTCGACGGGTCTGCCGACAATCGAACGAGGAGCCCGTCATGAACCGATTCCTGTGCCTTTGGATCCTTTTCACCTGCGTTCTCGGGGCGGCTGGCGCCCAGGCCGCGACCACCCTCGAGGTGGCCCCCTCGGACCAAATCAAGTACCCCGACCCATCTCAAGTATTGAACAAGACCCAGGCCCCGGCGAAACCGGCGGTCGCCCCGGCCGTAGCCCGGAGCGTAGCCACCCCCGCGGGGACAGTGGCCACCGGGGCTCCGGCCCCGGCCGCACCCCACGCCGAAAAGTCCACGGCGGTCGGTGACCACGGCTGGTTTGTGAAATGGACCCTCACGGGGGACGAGACCGGGGCCCTGGGCTGGGTCCAAGCCCTGGGCCTGCCGGCGTCGCTGCATCCGGTGGCCGACGGGGTCTGGGAAGTTTGGGCCGGGCCCCTGGACCCTACGGCCCTCCGGGCCGCTCTGAAGGGTCAAGGCGGGGNGGCCACCCTGGTCAAACGCTGAGGCCTCCGGGCCCCCGAGATGCCCGGACGAGTTTCATAAACTCTCGGTCGAAGGTCCGGACGAACTCGTCCCATTCCCGCTTTCCATACTGTGAGGTGCTCTCGGGCTTCAGGCCCACGGCGTTTAGGCCGGCCATGAAGTTGCGCACCGACAGGCGCTCCCGGACGTTCTCGGCGGTGTAGAGGGCGCCCCGGTCGTTCACCACGGCGACCCCCGCCGCGACCAGGTCCGCGGCCAAGGGGATGTCCCGGGTCAGGGCGAGGTCCCCGGGGACGGCCCGGGCCCCCAGGGCCCGGTCGGCCGCCCCCTCCCCCGAGGCCACCACCACCATTTCGACGGCCGCCCCGGGGTCAAAGGGAATAGGCCGGTTCGCGTAGCAAACCACCGGCACGCCTTCCCGCCGGCCCGCCCGGGCGGCGAGGTCCCGGACGGCCCGGGGACAACTATCACCATCGATGTGAAGGGTCATGGCCTATGATGCCCGAAGGGAAGGTCCGGGGCAAGGGACCCGGGCAACCTTGACCCACCCCTCCCCCTCCCCTTAAACTGGATTGCCTCAGATCGACTTTCTGCATTTTTCAAGGAGAACTTCTATGGCCCATTCCGCCCTCCAAAAGGCCCGGTACGCGTACCAGCCCAAACTGCCCCCGGCCCTCCGGGGTGACGTGAATCAGATCACCGTCAGCCTGGGCGCCGCCACCTCGTCGGTGGCCAACCAAAAGGAACTGAAGGAGTTGTTCCCGAACACCTATGGGGCCCCGGTGGCCTCGGTGGTGGCCGGGAAGANCCCCGCCGCCGGCAAGAAATTGACCCTTGCCGTGGTCCTTTCGGGCGGCCAGGCCCCCGGTGGTCACAACGTGATCGCCGGTCTGTACGACGGCCTGAAGAAGGGAAACAAGGCCAGCCGCCTGCTGGGAGCGAAGGGGGGTCCCAAGGGACTGATCGACGGTTCCTTCGCCGAAATCACCGATAGTTTCATGGACGAATACCGGAACACCGGGGGCTTCGACATGATCGGGTCCGGGCGCGACAAGATCGAGAAGGCCGAGGACCTGGAAAAGGTCGTGGCCGTGATTAAGAAGAACGCCATCGACGGCGTGGTCATCATCGGGGGCGACGACAGCAACACGAACGCCGCCGTCCTCGCCGAATACTTCAAGGCCCAAAACGTCCCGGCCAACGTGGTCGGGTGTCCCAAGACCATCGACGGCGACCTCAAGAACGAGCACATCGAGACCAGCTTCGGGTTCGACACCGCTGCCAAGACCTACAGTGAGCTCATTGGCAACATCGGTCGGGATGCCAACTCGGCGAAGAAGTACTGGCACTTCATCAAGCTCATGGGTCGTTCGGCCAGCCACATCNCCCTCGAGTGTGGCCTACAGACCCAGCCCAACCTGACCCTCATCGGCGAAGAAGTGGCCGCCAAAAAGTACACCCTCGACCAAATCATCGAACAGGTGGCCGGAGTGGTGGCCAAGCGGGCCGAGAAGGGCCTGAACTTTGGGGTGGTCCTGATCCCCGAAGGCCTGATCGAGTTCATCCCCGAAGTGGGAGCCCTCATCGCCGAACTCAGCGACGTCCTTGCCCACGACCACGACGGGCCCAACGAGTTCGAGAAGCTCACGGGCCTCGACGCCCAGATCGGCTGGCTCGACCGGCACCTGAAGGCCCCAAACGCCGCCGTTTTGAAGAGCCTTCCCGCCGACATCCAGCGCCAGCTGTTCCTCGACCGGGACAGCCATGGGAACGTCCAGGTGTCGTTGATCGAGACCGAAAAACTGGTCATCGAAATGGTCAAGCGCAAGCTCAAGACCTGGGCCGCCGCCGGCAAGTATACGGGCAAGTTCAGCGCCCTCAGCCACTTCTTCGGGTACGAAGGCCGGTGCGCTTTCCCGTCAAACTTCGATGCAGACTACTGCTACAGCCTCGGGTTCAACGCCTTCGTCCTGTTCAACGCCGGCCTCACCGGCTACCTGTCGAGCGTGAAGAACACCCACAAGGCCGCCGACCAGTGGACCGCCGGGGGCGTGCCCATCACCATGATGATGAACCTGGAACAGCGCCACGGAAAACCCAAGCCCGTGATCAAGAAAGCCTTGGTTGAGTTGGAAGGCAAGCCCTTCCTCGAACTCGTGAAGCACCGAGACATCTGGGCCGTGGAAACCGCCTACCTCTTCCCTGGAGCCATCCAGTACTACGGTCCCGCGGAAGTCTGCGACCAGCCCACCAAGACCCTTCTCCTCGAAAAGAGCTGACCGATCCGAGAGGTCCGGGGTGCCGACACCCCGGACCTCGCCCGGTCTCTGGTCCAACGTCTGGCCGTCGCTCACCCGAGGCCTGGGAGTGGCTCACCGTCCTCGCGGGCTCCGAGCACCGCCGGGACCCAACTGGCGAAGGCGCAACCCCTGATGCCCGAAGTTTTTAGTCGGTGCAGCGATCCTTTTCCTGCTCCGCTTCCNCCTCGGCGATGACGGGGATGCGCATGCCGTAGAACGAGCGGGCCACGAAGACCAAGGCAACCACGAAGAACACGGCTCCCACCCACACGGCTGCTTCCCGGAAGGTCTCGGACAAGGCAATCTCCATGGCCAACAGCCCAAACAGGGTGGTGAACTTGATGATGGGGTTCATGGCCACCGAACTGGTGTCCTTGAAGGGGTCACCCACAGTATCCCCGATCACGCAGGCATCGTGGAGGGGGGTGCCCTTCTCTTGCAAGTCAACTTCGACGATCTTCTTGGCGTTGTCCCAGCACCCCCCCGCGTTAGCCATGAAGACGGCTTGGAACAGGCCGAACAGCGAGATGCCGATGAGGTAGCTGACGAAGAACGACACGGAGTCGTTCCCATGGGCCGGGGCACTGAAGAACGCAAAGGCCAGGGCTAGGCAGAACACCACGGCGAAGATGTTGACCATGCCCTTCTGAGCGTACTGGGTGCAAATTTTCACCACTTCTTTGCTTTGGGCGGTGTCCGCCTTCTTTTCAGCCTGGAGGTCAAGGCGGATGTGCTCCTTGATGTAGGCCACGGCCCGGTAACTGCCGGTGATGACGGCCTGGGTCGACGCCCCCGAGAACCAGTAGATCACCGCGCCCCCGGCCAGGAGGCCTAGGAGGGNGAAGGGGTTCAACAGGTTGAGGATCTGCCCGGGGTCGNCCCCGAGCTTCTCCTTGATGACAAGGATGAGGGAAAAGATCATGGTGGTGGCCCCGACCACGGCGGTGGCGATGAGGACGGGTTTGGCAGTGGCCTTGAAGGTGTTCCCGGCACCGTCGTTGGCCTCGAGGTCGTGCTTGGCCCGGGCAAAGTCGGGTTGGAACCCAAAGTCCCGCTCGAGCTCGCCGGCGATGCCTGGGATTTCCTCGATGAGGGACAACTCGTAGACCGATTGGGCGTTGTCGGTCACGGGACCGTAGCTGTCCACGGCGATGGTGACGGGCCCCATCCCCAAGAACCCAAAGGCCACGAGGCCAAAGGCGAAGATGGCAGGGTAGGCCAGGAAGGCCGACAGGCCTAGACCGGAGGCAAAGTAGGCCACGGCCATCAGGCCCACGATGAGGATACCAATCCAAAAGGCCGAGAAGTTCCCGGACACCAGGCCCGACAGGATGTTCAAGGACGCCCCCCCTTCCCGACTGGCCGTCACCACTTCTTTGGTGTGCAACGACTTGGGGCTGGTGAAGATCTTCGTGAGCTCAGGGATCAGCACCGCGCCCACAGTGCCACAGCTGATGATCACCGACAGCACCAACCAAAGGGTGCCCGGAAGGTTCCCCAGTTGCCACCAGCTCACCAGGAAGGTCATGCCGATGGACAGGGCTCCGGCGATCCAGATCAAATTCGTCAGGGGCTGTTCAAAGTCGAACTCAGGCTTCTTGCCGTAGAGCACGGCCGAAAGGCGGTTGTTCACGGCGTATGCTACCACCGAGGTGACGATCATCAGCACCCGCATGACGAAGATCCAGGTCAGCAGTTGCAGTTGCAAGGCCGACTGGGTGACCCCGGCGGCCCCGGCGACGGTCTGGGCGAGGCTCGAGTCCGGAAGGATTCCGAGGAGGATGAAGCTGATCAGGGCCACGCCCGTCACCCCGTAGGTCTCAAACCCGTCGGCCGAGGGTCCCACCGAGTCGCCGGCGTTGTCCCCGGTGCAGTCGGCGATGACCCCAGGGTTCCGGGGGNCGTCCTCTTTGATGTGGAAGATGATCTTCATCAGGTCGGCCCCAATGTCGGCAATCTTGGTGAAGATGCCCCCGGCGACCCGGAGGGCCGAGGCTCCCAGGGACTCCCCGACGGCGAAGCCAAGGAAGCAGTACCCCGCCAAGGTCCCCGGAACGAACAACAGGATCGACAGCATGATGATCAGTTCGACGCTGACCAACAGGACGCCGATGGACATCCCGGACCGGAGGGGGATGGTGAGCACCTTCAGGGGGNGACGCTCCAGAGAGGCAAAGGCCGTCCGGGCGTTGGCGATGGTGTTCATCCGAATGCCGAACCAGGCGACGCCGTAGGACCCTAGGATGCCGACGATGGAGAACCCCAGGATCAGGGCCACGTTCCCCGGAGGAAAGCCCCGGAGGCATCCGAAGTAGAACACGATGCACCCACCGATGAACAGCTCGAGGACGAGGAGGAACTTCCCTTGCTGGACTAGGTAGGTCTTGCAGGTCTCAAAGATCAGGGTCCCGATGTTCTTCATCGAAGCGTGAACCCGTTGGCGACGCTCGGTGAGGAAGATCCAGAGCCCGAAGCCGAGGCCCAAGACGCACACGGCCAGGCCGGCCAGCATCCAAGGGAAGACCGCAGGGGTCAGGGGGGGAACGACAAGGTCGGCCTCGCCGGCGAACGCCGGGGNCGACATGACGAGGGCGAACAAGGCCAACACGGAGAACCGGGCCTTCAGGGAAGAACGCATGGTGGACACACTCCTTACGCCATCTTCAGCCCGAATTCCTGAACAGTCAATGTGAGTTAACTTAGTGGAATAAACTCTAGAACTTTACCAATGGCACCAGAAGAGCGATCAGTTCCNCCCCGATGAGGGCGACCACGAGAACTTCCAGAAGCACCATCGTGCTGTCGGTTCGGTCGGCCTTGGTCAGTGTGTAGATGCTTTGAAGGATCTCTAGGCGCTTCTCGACGTTGCGCTTCCACCCCTGGGTGTTGAAGATGCCGCATAAGTGGTCGTAGATCTGCTCCAGGTAGTAGTCGCCGATGATCCGGGAGGAGTTCTCGAGGTTTTCGAGGATGAACAGGGCGTCGAGGCGCAAGTGCTGCAGGCTCCCGAGTTTTTGGGACAAGGACTTGCTCCCAGACCGGGGCCGCCCCGGGGACCGACCCCCGGGGCTTCCACCTGGGGGGGTGGCCCGGACGAAGCTCTCGGCATCGTCGAGGAGGCGATCGAGGAGTTTATCCAGGGTTCGCAGTTCCAGCAGTTGGTAGTTGGCGTGCTCGACGATGAGCATCAGGTCTTCGTAGTCGTGGTTCGGGGCGATGAGGAAGGCCCGGTCCATGTCGAACACCGCGACGTCCTGGTCGGTGAACGAGAACGGTGCCTGCAACGTGGTGGCCACCTGGGTGGCGTGGAGGGAAACCCGGGGGTTCTCGCCCAGCAGGAACGGAGCTAGATAGCCGCTGTGGGTGTCGAGAAATCGATGGGGGTCCGGGACGGGATCGAGCAAGCAAAACACGTGGTAGTCTTCCCGGTTCTGGGGGTCAAAGCGGTACTGGTCTTGGTTCACCGAACCGGCGATCTGGGCCATCAAGGCCTCGAAGTGCCGGTGGGCCACCACGTCCAGGGGAGCCAGGCCGGCGGGGTCTGGGACTTCGAGGGTCCTCAGGGTGTGCAATTGGTCCAGGGTCCCCTCGACTCGAGCCCGGCAGTCGATGGTCACCACCCCTTCGGCGTAGACCTTGGCCCGGAACCGCAGGTCTTGGAAGAGGCTTGGCCCCGGGGCCCCCCGGGGAGGCAGATCGAGGACCAGGGGCATGGGGAGAAGCAACGATTCAGGAGTATCGAGCCGGCGTTCGACCCGGGTTTTGTTTCCCCCCAGGTTCCGTTCCACGGCCCCGAGGTCCACCGAGCGCCCCACGTCGTACAGATACAAGAAAATTGTCTCGAAGTGCATGGAATCCTCGTAGATAGGATACCCCGGGGCACCGATGGCCACAACCCGGAACCCCCTGGTCGGGTCATCGATTCCAGAGTACATTCCCAAGCGATCCCTGATCGAGGAGTGTTCATGGTCCCTGAGCCTGTCCCTGCCAGCGTCCGGTGGTTCCGGATTTTCAGCTTCGTCGAAGCGTCGTCGTTTTTATTGCTTCTGCTGGTGGCCATGCCGCTGAAGTACGCCTTCGGAATCCCGGTGGCCGTGTCCATCGTCGGGGCCCTCCACGGGGCCATCTTTGTGGGCTATCTGGTCTGGCTTCCGTTCGTGGCGGTGACCCTGAGGTGGGGGGNGGGCTCAGTGGTGGGCTCGGTGGTGGCCGCCATTTTGCCCTGTGGCCCCTTTGTGTTCGACCGCCTGGTGCTGTCGAGGAAGGGCGCCTAAACCCGGTCCCGGGGCCTAGAACNCCCCCCGGACCCGGCCCGTGGCCGTATCGATGTCGATCTTTCGGTACGCCGCATCGCTGGAGGTGCCGGGCATCAGCTTGATGTCCCCGGCGATGGGGACCACGAACCCCGCCCCCCGGAACACGGCGATGTCCCGGACAGGGAGGGTGAACCCTGTGGGTCGCCCCTTCCGGGTGGGGTCATGGCTCAGGCTCAGGTGGGTCTTGACCATGCACGTGCCGAGCCGGGCCACCTCGGGGTCGCCCTGAACCTCGGCCAGACGTTCGAGGGCCAGGGGCGACCAACTCACCCCGTCGGCCCCGTAGACGGTGGTGGCGATGGTCTGGACCCGGTCCCGGTGGGCCGTGTCGAGCTGGTAAAGGTACCGGAAGCGGCTCGGCTCGGCGCAGGCCTCCACCACGGCATCGGCCAGGTCCAGGGCCCCCGCTCCCCCCTGCAACCAGTGGCGGCTCACGGCAAACCGGGCCCCCAGGCCTTCGGCGCACCGGCGCACCAGGGCGATCTCGGCCTCGGTATCCCCGTGGAAGTGGTTCAAACACACCACCGGAGGCACCCCCGAGGCCTTCACGATGCCCACATGGGCCTCGAGGTTGGCTAGGCCGGCGGCCAGGTCTCCGGCGCCGTGCATCTTCAGGGCCCTCACGGTGGCCACGAGGACGGCGCAGTGGGGGGTCAGGGCTCCCAGGCGGCACTTCAGGTTCCAGAACTTCTCGTAGCCGATGTCGGCGGCGAACCCACTCTCGGTGACGTGGTAGTCGCTCAGGGCCAGCCCCACCCGGTCGGCCAGGAGGCTCGATTGGCCGATGGCGATGTTGGCGAAGGGCCCGGCGTGGACCAGGACGGGCTGACCTTCCAGGGTCTGCATCAGGTTGGGCATCAAGGCCTTGGACATCAGGGCCGTCATGGCCCCGGCCACTTCGAGGTCTTCGGTGGTCACGGGCCGACCCTTCTTGTCGTGGGCCACGACGATGCGGCCCATTCGGGCCCTCAGGTCGGCCCAGTCGGACGCCACCGCCAGGATGGCCATGACCTCGCTGCTGACGGTGATTTGAAAGTGACTCTCCATCATCAGCCCATCCATCTTGTCCCCGAGGCCGATGATCACAGACCTCAAGGCCTGGGCGCAGAAATCGATGGCCCAGCCCCAGCCGACCCGGCGGGGGTCGATGTTCAGGCGCTTGAGGTTCCGGGTCGCCAGGAACTCGTCGCTGGAGTTGAACTCGTGCTGAAGGCGACTGGTCACGGCCACCGCCGCCAGGTTGTGGGCGTTGGTCACCGCATCGATATCCCCGGTGAGGCCCAGGCTAAACTCATTGAGGGGTAGCACTTGGCTCAACCCTCCCCCGGCGGCGGACCCCTTCACGTTGAACGTGGGGCCCCCCGAGGGTTGGCGGATCGCCCCCGAGACTCTCAGGCCCCGGAGCCCCAGCCCCTGGATGAGGCCGATGGTCGTGGTGCTCTTCCCTTCGCCGGCGGGGGTGGGGG
>JGI26470J50227_1000549_pt1 | contig 15089 bp, 20 predicted proteins | sample FreactTroBogLake_FD_50227 | JGI IMG/M metagenome (IMG submission 50227) | reverse complement strand
CGGCTTGCTGTCGATCGCTTGATTTCCTTCAAAACCTCGATATATCCGTTGTTGCGCTCGGAACCCATCGGCCCGGCTTTGTATTGTCGTCCCGGAGTTGGCCTCAGAATCGTTCCCGCATTGTACCGAGTCTGCTTTTGCGTTCTCGTGCCGCCACCGTTTCCGATGTTCGTCGGTTTCGGGTATGACGCATCGAGGTTACCGATTCCCGGCAACTGGCTCATTTGCGTCCCCGCTGGCGATTCTTCAACCCATGCAATCGCCGCCTGTAATGCCGCTGCCGATGCCATATTCGTCAGCAGTTTTTCGTTTTGGTACACACGCTGCTTGACCGCGAACCAGTCTGGCAGGCCCATTTTGATGTTTCTGGGAACGTTTCGCTTCAAATGCACGAACTGATCTTCGGGATAGAACTCCCAATCCGTTCCTGTCGCGTTGTGAACGACGTGATACCCCAGCGGCCTGCTCGTCTGTCGTTCCCGCGTCAAGATCCCAAACAGCCAGTTCGGGGAAAACCCGCTGCAATCGATCCCGAACTGATTTGAGATGTAATCCATGAACTCAACGCTGTTCGAGTTTCTCGGTTGTGTCAGATTGTCGACTTCGATGAACGATGCGGTAATCTGGTTTTGATTAGCCGGATCTCTCTCAATCGGAATCAGCGTATTTCCGTCATCAATCGCCCTCAGTTGCATTTCATGATCGAATGAGTTTTGCAACTCGATGTTTTCAGCGAATCGATCAATGATCCGTTTGATGTCGTTTACAAGTTTTTCAGGAGTATCTTTCCCTGCAATAGGTTTAACATCCCATTCAATCCCTTTGCCGAATGTATAGACCTTCAGCGTGTTGTGAACAGCTTCCACGATCTCAGACAAACCAATGAATCGACGGACGCCAGCCCGGATCATCGCCAGATCCTGCTCGTTCTGGAAAATCGGGAAGTATTTCCCGTGCATACGGTCGCTGATTGTCGTGAATGCTTGACCGTAAATCGTCCCCGAAACGATGTCGTTCCAGTCATTGTTCGGGTAGTCCGAAAACGGAACAATGTCGCCCCAGGCGGATTCTTGCAGGATCTGTTCGTTCTTCAGTGTCGATTCGAGTGACATTGGATCAACTCCCATTTACGCCACCACAGTTTCGTATTCGTCGTCTTGTGTTCGCTGGACTCGTCCATATACCAACTGCTGCAAAACCCTCAAAGCACCTTCCATCGCATCAGGACCATCGTCGTGATCACCGATCGGATGCTCTTTAAGCTGTCTCAGTAATAATCTACCGTCTTCATTATCGCGAATCTTTATCTGATGCCTAGATAGATACGGACCTAATCTGTTGATTCTGACCTCTTTATTTACAGTGTTTTCTATCAACTGGATCGGAAGCGGTGAAACTTTCAATTCCCGCGACACTCTATCGATTTCTGGTGCGAGAAGTTCCTGAAAAGAATTCGACTCGATCCCAAATGCTTCGACGTTTCGCCCGTGACAAAACCAGAACGCATCTGACACCATTTTAGGAACTGGACGCCGTTTGATATCAGCGTCAACCCAAATCTTCCCACCATGCAACCCGAGACCGATTAATGCAGAATAGTCGCTGCGGTCAGTCTTTCCCTTGGAAGGGTCAAGGTACGCAACGAACGTATCAAACGCATGTGGCCAGTGTTCCGTCAAAATGTCCGTGAAATAGTCGTCAGGCCATTCGCTCCCCTCGTGCTGTGTCGGTCGCTGCTGAAATAGTGCATTCCACCAGTAGATAGACCGCGATTGACGCATCTTTTCCAATCGTTCTCGATCGTAACGCGACGGCCATAACGCCTCACCAACTTCACGGCCAAGTGGATCGTCTTCTTCGGCCAATGCTGGCAGCCGCAATCGTACGATCGGTTCTCCGTCTCCTGTTTCGTGAGCAGCAATCAATCTTCCAGACGGATCGAGTTCAGCCCAACGAGTCGCGATGATGACGGCGATTCCACCTGGCTCCAGCCGAGTCGATGCCGTCGATTCCCACCAATCCCACAGTGCATCCAGTTGACGCAAGGAACGAGCTTCTTCGGCATTTTTTATCGGATCATCGACCAATAGCAGGTCGAATCCTTTTCCAGTCAAAGCACCTCCGGCCCCCGCCGTTTGCATCCCCCCGTCTTCATGGCCCTCGATCGTCCACTCAATCGCTGATCGGTTGTCGGACTTCACCTTGACGCCGAAATACTCTTCTCCGTGCTCTTCCAATAGGTTGCGAACTTTACGGCCCCACTGGCGGGCGAAATTTGCCTCATAGCTGGTTAATCCAACTCGCTTATCTGGAAATGTTCCGCGAAACCAAGCGGCTACCCATTTTGAGAAAAATTCCGACTTTCCATGACGTGGTGGAACTTCGATAACTAAAATTCTCGGAGATGTCGGATCGATAACCGCATTCATAAACACGCGATTCATCAACTTCAAATGCGGTGCAAGTCGCCATTTTCCGCGACTTGCCGCTAACGCAAATGATGCTGGACTGGCTTTTTTACAGGCCAGTGGCGTCAAGGATTTGAAGGACATCTCCGCTTGCAATTGCTTCCCTTACTATGTCATGCACGGTTAAAGTTGCGTTAATGTTGGTCTGATTGTTTTGTTGGACGATTTTCGTATCTCCGGTCTTCGCATAGTCCCCGCGAATCTTGAAGGACATGTCTAACGCGGATTCTTTAGGAACGAATTTAAATTCCCTCTCAACGGTTTCCGTCGTTCCGCCGTCCTTATCAGTTCTGACTGTGATCCGTTCCTTGTAGCCGTTCATTGCCGCCTTGGCCCGTTTTGGAAGCTTTCGTAAGTCGGTAATTGTCTTGCCTGTTTCCTGGTCAACGAGGTCGTCAATCTGGCGTGTGGAACAGCAATGCAATTGTTCAATCGCATCCCCAAGTTGCCGCTCAAACTGTTTTGCCACCTTCGCCAATTGACGATTCAACACGCACTTGATTCTCGGCTCCTGAAGCATCCGGCAAGCTAAAGATGCCGCCGTAGTCTGCGAATAACCCGCCGCAATCGCCGCCTTCGTTCCGTCGCGCAGCAATAAATATTGCTTAACGAATTCCTTTTGCTTCAGCGTCAATGCTCGACGTGAAGCATTCAGTTTAGGCGGATGTGTTGGTTTGTAACCCATCTCATTTATTCCGCGAAAAACGCCACGACTTGACTTGATGCACTGGCAATTGCCCAAATTGCGTTGGCGGTTTGTACAGGAAAAAGGACTTCCTGACCGGCAGTCAGAGGCCATCCTGTTAACGCTGTCACCCCAGCCACTCCGACATAGACCGTGCCACTGTTTCCGGCCAACGCTTTGACTCTAACTCCATCGTTGCATCGCTGCGTTGAAGTTGTCAGTTGAACAGCCGCAGTGCCGACAGTCACCTGAGCATGAGATAACGAAGCTGGCATACAATTCCTTTATAAACCTTTGTTAATGATCGCAACGCCACCGATTGGCGTGTATTTGTTCGATCCGTTAACGAATCGAATCTGATATCGAATGTTCGTCCCTGGAGTTAACGCTTGAGTCGTCGCAGTAGTGATATCGTTGAACGTAACGGCCTGCGTCCCTGAAGTGATTACCGGAGCTACAGCAAAGTCAGTCGATGATCCATCAAAACGCAAATGCGGAATAGCCCCGATTAATCCGGTTTGATTCGTAATATTGAACGAAATCGAATTGCTCATCGCCGACGTATAGCTGTCGCCCTGGGTGATATGCAGTTTTGTGCCATCTGATGACAACGGCGAGACAACCGTAATATTCGCCCCTAATCCAGCCAGCCCCGAGGTAATCGCAGACTCGATTGCGGTCACAGCAGCAGACAACCCGCTTCCATTCGCAACCATTAGTACAGTCGGCATTTCCTGTGCGTAATACGTCCCAACCGCCTCAGTCAGATCAATCGCCCGGTCGAACAACTGTTTGCCAGTCCCGCTGTCGTATCCGTCGAAGAAATAGGTCGTCAGACTGCTTGCCACAGCCGAAGTGATCGAGCACGTGAAAACACCGCTGACACCCGACGATGTCTCGGTACAGGTAATCCCAGTTTGCACCAACGTACCGTCTAATCCCGCGACTCGGACGAGCACGTTCGTTGACCCTTTGATCCACTGGAACACGGCGGTTTTTGTTATCGACATTGATTGGCCTTAGTTGGCTTTAACGTGCATTTGGACCTGACCGGGAACGAATGCGACTTGGCAGTTGTACTTTTGCGAGATCGCAACGACGGCTTCGCTGATTTCCTTCGTGCATTGCTCAGCCCGTTGTTGCTGTGCCGCGTTCTTTTCAGCCAGCACTTTCCCGGCCTGTTCCAATTGCTCGGGAGTCAGTTCGGTTGTCGATTGTGCTGATTCTGATTGTTTCTGTCGTCTTCGAATACTCATTGCTCTTCCTTCACTGTCTTTTCTGTTGCAACGATCGCAGTCAGCCTACGGCCTATTTCCCTCTCGATGCAGTCTATGAACTGTTTGGCAGCTTCATCGGTCGGGTCAACTTGACAACGGAAAACTCCGTTTCGGTCGATGATGGCCACCGCATTTCCGTTATTCATCACCGTGAAGTTAGTCTGTCCAACGGGAGGTGCCCAAACTAATGATTTCGATAATTCACTGGAAATACTTAGATTCACTGCTAAGCCTCCACCGCGTCTGGGAGCCATTCTTTCAGTTGCACAATTGCTGAATTTACCGGGTCAGAATTCCTGACGTATGGCAGCACAATCGGCCCCATCGGATCGATTGCAGGAGTGACGTAATCATTCGGGTTTGCGTCGAAGCGAGCCTTCGAGAAATAATATCGCTTGGCCACGTTGACCACCCCGTCTGGACAGGTCGGCGTGACCGCGTTGAGATCACAACTGAATCCGTCAAGATGCACGTACGCTCCGGGAAATAGTTGACCCCAAATCTCCAATGTCGCGATTACACCAGCCATTTTTCTTACCTCAATAAAAACATAAATCCGTGTGTTGCGGATGCCCAACTGAAAAGGACTTGCGGTCCACCACCAGCCCCACCGACATAACCGGAGGCATTGTCCGATCCACCTGCTCCACCACCGCCGATTGAACCATTGCCGCCTGCCGCCGCATTGACGCCAACTCCGTGTCCGCTGCCTGATCCTGAATCTCCACCGTTGCCACCCGGTCCAGTCGTCCCAACGATCCCGGTTGCCCCGGCAGTATTCGTCGTGTTTCCGCCTGTTGCCGATCCGCCAGTGCCTGCCGCTCCCCCATCATTATGACCGCCGTTTCCGGGGTTTGCGGACATCGACAGGCTTAGGCCAGCATTTGATACCGTCGTCGCTGCTGTGCCGTTTCCGCCGTTTCCCGGTGCCGTTGTTCCGCCAGATCCACCGCTGCCAGTACAGGAGTAAGCAAATACCGTTGATGTCGTGACCGTTACAATCGATTTCGAATATCCACCACCACCACCACCCGAACCTGCCCCTGCTCCATCCGAACCACCACCACCACCCGCTGGCCCCCAAATCTCGATTGTCATCAACCCGTTAATTGGTGATGTCCAGTTCCCGCTTCCCGATGTAAATGACTGTGACCCCACGAGTCACTCTCCAATTTGTACCGTGTAATGTTCTTCGTCAATTACCGTTTCGCGAGGCTGTTGCCAGTACCGTTGTGTTGCTGTGGCTGAGTCCGATTCATGCAATGCCGATTCAAAATTGAATTGCTCGACAACAATCGATCCGAACCAACCCAGTACACACACGATCCCAACGATGATGATTTCTTTCATGATTAATGACCAAAGTTCTTATCGAGGATGTCGTATTTCGACGAGATCCCGTTGTAAATGAACAACACATAATCATATTTGCCTCCCGACGACGTTGTTGTAGGAAGGGCTAAATCTGTGCTCGTGACGTAGTTCGTCCCCCATGACAATGTTTGAGCATTCGTGCATTTCAGCCGAATCAGCAGCGTCTGACCGTCAACTGGTGATCCAGTCGGATTATTGATCGTCAGCGTTCCACCGGCCTGTGAATTTGACTGGTAGCAAAGGTCTGTTGTTCCAACGTTTGGCGTAAATGATGTCGCATCGGCAACTGTCGTTTCGCGAACTGGAAGAGCACCGCTAAGTCTCGTTGTTGCCAATGTCGATGACGTTGCCATCAACCCAAGCGATTCAAGCCCGGTTGCTAAATCACCAGACGGCTGAACGATTGGCGTTGCATTATAAAAACTGATCTTTTGCGTCGTCGCCGTGCCGAATTTTGTTCCTGTTGAAGTACCGACAATAATGTGAGAAGCATCGTTCAGTTGTACCGCTTGCGTCCCGCCCTTCAATGTCATCACCGTCACAGGAGAGTTTTGTACCCCAGACGATGCAACACTTGCGGTTGTCTGAAAAACAATGTCGCCGCCGCCGCCGGACCCGTTTGAAAGGCTTCCAATGACCGTCGTTGTGACTGCGGCTGTGTTCGCGTTACCGGCTGCGACACTTTGGAATGACAGCTTCTGAGCAACTGGCGAAGCACCATCAAAATCACCAAATTGAATATTTTGCGGGCCTTTCCTGCAAAATACGGTTTCCGCAGCACCAGTAACATATGTGGTAGCTGTCCACCCAAATCTCCTACTTGAATCCAGCAAAAAATAACCGGAATCCAGTTTGGCCCCCGACGTGGTCACCCCGCCGATCCCACTAAGTAACAGCGTCCCTCCAGAGTAATACAAACCAATGACACTGCTTACACCACCAACATAGACCGCGTTCGTTACTAAATTGCCAGCGTAGTCGCTCTTGATTTTCGATATTCCGTCTGTCATCAAATTCAATAGGTCGGGTGTGCCATGAACGTTCGCTCCAATTGCAGTTCCAGCCGTATTTAGTGTCGTCGATGGCGTCGCGTTGGTCAGGTCGTTGACGTACAATTGTGGAAACGATGTCGTGCCATTGCCCGCGAACGATTTACCCGTGACGTGAACTCCGGGAGCGGAAGCACCACCAGCAGCGGAAAACGTCAAAGCCCCGCTGTGTGTATTGTTGCCGTTGAGCAATGGGATGCTCGCACCGCTCGTACCCGTAACAATATAGGTCGAGTTGATCGCAGTCGCGTTCCAAGTCCCAGTTGTAACCGTTCCGATAGCCGTAATCTGCGTTTGACTCGCATTAACGCTGAACGTCGTCCCCGTCAGCGTCATTCCCGTGCCAGCAAGATACGATCCGGGACCAGCCGATTGCGTCCAGTTGATCGCAGACGACCCAATCGTGATCGTGCCGACCGTGTTCATCTGCCAAGTCGTGCCAGCGAGTGTAGATCCACTCGTAACGTAGACAGCATCGCCCGCAGACACCTCCGTAGTCTGATCGAAGTCTGTTCGGCGTGTCAGGATCAATGGATGCGTTGAATCGCCGGCCTGCGTGACGCTATAGATCCCGTTGTTTGCTGTTGTAACTTCATTATGAACAAGCAATTGATCATTGAGTGCCAATGCGGACCCATCGACCGTAACAGCCCCATTGGAATTCGCTGTAATCGTCGCACCGATACCGCTTGACCCGTTGTTGTAGGTATTCGCAGGAAGTGCCGCCGTCGTCGCGTACTTGACTGAATTTTTATTCGGTGCGGCAGCCAGAACGGTATTGATCGCACTCGTCACGAAATTGGTGTTCGCGATCTTAGTAGACGAGTCGCCTGCCGTTTGATTCGGCGATGTCGGGTTCCCAGTCAGTGCAGGGCTTGCGAGGGGTGCATAGACCGTTAAATCGGGTTTGCTGATCAAGTCGGAATAGACGCCAGTCGACGCAACCGTAGCCAATCCGAGATTGGTTTTGGCAGCCGTGGCGTTTACATCACTGAGATTATTGACTACCTGACAAAATGTCGTCGTGTTGACATACGCCGCTGATCCAAGGGTCGGGAAGTTGGAGATATCGCTCGTCGTCAGCGTGATGAATGATAATTGACCTGACGCATTTGTAGCTACAACCTGTCGACTCGTACCGTCCCCGCTCGGAGCGTTGAGGATCGTCCCGTTCGAACAAATCAGGGCTGTTGAGACGTAGGTTGTCATTTACTGAGGTCTCATATTGGCGAAAAAATGCCCGATCAAAATTCCAATGTACAGCAGAAAATCGGGAGTTTTTTCTGCAATGTTACGGACCCTCCAACTGACTGTGTCAGATAATCCGCAACGATCGGCGATAATGTCCCAAAGTGCGATGACGGTGCAGGCAATCGCCAGAATCCACGCACTCATGTTTGCTGGATTTGTCCACAGACACTTCAAGCACCCGATAATGCTCATCACGACAATGGTCATGCCGAAATTGGTCATTGCAATTACTTCCCGTTAACCGTGTCGTCGTTGCGGTTGTCAGGTGTCTCGATCGAATGTTGCTCGGTAGACCCATTTTTCAGGTGAAGGTATTCAGCACCCTTGTCAATGGCTTTTTCACCATACCGTTGTACGGCAAACGGGCCTCCCAAACTCCACATCGCGGACGCGAACACCACTGACATCGAGTTCAACTCGATATGGAAACACTGCTGCGACAGGCTTGCGGTAAAAGGCCCAGCAGCAACGCCAATCGCCAATGCTGCTATCGATCGTCGCAACAACCAAACGCTGTCGGCAACTGGATAGACTCCGCCGAACACCACGACCGCCAATGTCGAGCCTATCAGGCTGTGATAGAAGTGTTTATCCCACAGAACGTCCGTTGACTGAGCCAGTACAGCCGCAGTGAGGTCCACCATCGCAAACATGCCAAGGTAAAGCGTTTTCATGATTATTCGCTCCTCGCGTTGCGATGCCTTTGTTGTGCATTTTCGTTCGCCGATCCTCGAAATAACTCGATTATCAGGTTTGATAATCGCATCCGAGGAGTACAATGCAACTGACATAATTCCACCATTGAAATCGAGCCTTGAATTAACAAATCTGCGGGAGATCGTACTCGTCGTCATGACGCTCCCGCAGACCACGTCCTGTGTCGTTATTGGACTACTGGCAGTTCGGTTTTGTCCGCCTGCACTTCAGCCGTTAGGGCTTGAATCGCCGCCGTGTCATCTGCTGCCGTAGCCGCAATCTTCGCCTGCAATGCAGAGATCACTGCCGCTGAACTCGTCTTGTAATCAACGAACGCCGCCTTGAGTGCGTCCAAATCTGCTTGACTCGCCATTTTCGATACCTTTTGTTCGAGTTTGTCTAACCGTCCGTTTGTCGTGGATAGCCGCTGTTCGAAGTATGCAATCCACTTCGTAAAACTATCCCTCAGATCCGTTAATGCCTTAGTCCAACCCCACACGATCACCGCCTCTCTGTGCGGCCTAGCCGCTGTTCAGTCGACTTCGTCAACCGCCAAATACGACTGCTTTAGACCTTCCAACGATCGCATTCGCGATTCCAATTCTTCGATACGCCTTCGCAATCTCTCGTTTTCATCACGCAGATAACCCAGCTCAGCCGAGAAAAATGACGGACCACCCTCCGGCGGACTTGGCATATATGGCCGCTGCGGAACCGTCGTCGAAGGCACATAGGGACTTACTGTCGGACCAGTAGGTTGAGCACCCCACCATGTACCGCCAAGAGGCAATCCGCTGCCCTGTGGAGGCCAATCTCCGCAATGCACATTTCCGGGATATGCTGTTCCTACACTAATCATGGTGCAACCGTCGTCTTTCGTTCCGTCGACTTTCGAAGCCTCTCACCGCGTGCCGGTGTCGGATTCGTTTTCTCCGTCACCAACTCCGCATATGCCCATCCTGGCCATTCATGCTCGAACACTCTCGCCGCATCTCGCCTGACATTGGGATTCGACTCAGACCATCCGTGAGGATGCCCGCAATCGTGATGGTGAACCCTGCACAAAATGATGAGATTCTCAGTGTCCCACTGAAGTTCCGGTTTTAGCTTCTCTTCAACGATCCTCTTGACCGAAATCACGTGGTGAGCTTCCAAATGGCCAGCTTCTTCCGCCGTGTCGCCGCAAGCCTCGCAAAGCGGATGCGTTTCGAGTTTGTGCTTACGTGCTGTCCTGAATTTGCCCATCCAATCGTCACGTGGCGGCAACGCGCCAACGATTCCCGAGTCGTGGTTTTTGTCTCCAATTGGAGACATTTCTTCGTCGATCTCACCTGCTTCTAACTGCTCAATCAATGGACGCTCGGCCCCAGGCACAACATGAATCGACTGCGATTGCTCCTGTCCGCTACTTACGTCTCCCTGATACATATGCAGGCAACTTGTCTGAAACATCAGCAGACAACTAGCGCAGACCGAACACAGGATGACGATAAAGATCAGACCATTCGCGAACGATGGCTTCGGATATTTACGATCCAGCCAGTCCAGACCGTTATTGATCCAGACTGAATCAGGTTTCGGCGGGTATTCGCGTTCGTATCGTGCGTTCATTGTTTCACTGACACTCCAAAAGCAGTTGGCGAATTTGACACCATCATCAATTCAGCCTCGTACGAACAATCGAAAATCGCCGCCGTCGCTCGTACGGATGCACTCATTTCGCGTACCGAATCTGACGATATCCGATCTCGTGGTTGCAGATTCGCGAGATTCATGCGTCCGGAGTTCATCAGTTGAATTGTCGTCAGGTCAAACACACTTCACCCCTCAATATTAAGTCGGCAGGAAATCACTACTACCGACCGGTTCCGAATTCATGGCTGAATAGCCTAAGCGTCAACGACACTGGGAATCGGGAACCGTTATTTCAAACTAAAATCACGCGACTTGATCCATCTACTGCCCACAAGATCGACATGCACATTCTGTTTCGGCAACGACACAACAACATATTTGACGCCTAAGTTGAACTGGAATAGCCAAGTTAGGCGACAGCTAGGATACTTATCGAAGTCAATCGTCAGTTCGTCGCCGCGCAAAACAGCCGTGAACGAAATCTGTGCCGGAAGTACAAGGTCAGCATGCGGGTGGAGTATTGAAATGAGGTCGCGAAACATCTCGAAGCAGTTATAGATAAACAGAGCATCGTCGATCCCGATGATTCCATATGACGTCGCACCGTACGATTTCTTCACGCCGAAGTTGTCAAGGAAGTGCTCGATCACAAACGGATCGGCATCAACAGACAGACCGCTTCCAACCGTGTGATAGTTCACGCCGATTGACTTAACCGGGATCTTGTTCGACTGCGGGCACTCGATCTCAATTCGTCCGTTAGTTCCGACAATCGTTTTCGGGTCGAAGTCTTTCGTTGACAATAGATTGATCAACGCTTCTTGTCGGTCGATCACAACCGAGACTGGCCGATCCTCTCCGATGTATTCTCTGAACCAATCGAACCCCTGCTTAATCTGCGGTATTGCGTGGATCGCACCCGCTGGCCCTGTCGCCGCGTATTGCGTATTGTCTACCGCGTTTCGGCTGACGATGTCGGAGAGGTCGTCAAGTGTTTCAGGAATCTTGTAGTGCCCGTGCTTGTCGGCGGGGTATTTGACTTTACTATCAGAACCTATAAAACGAACCGCTGGATAAAGTCCTATCGGGTCATCTTCCGGCAACGGCTCGTCTGTGTATTCGACCCGAACCTTGTCGTTTCCGTCTCCATAGGCAGACTTGTACCTCGGACAATTACGACACCAGCCGACGCCCCATTTTTTCTCACCTGTATAAAACTTTGCCACCGGAATCGATCTCGGTCCGGCCTGTATCGGCGAGATCGGTTCGAGTCGCATTTCGGTAGAACTTGGAAGAAACAACGGAGCCGATTTAATCGACGGAGACGCTAGGAAGTCATGAATTGGGTCTGTCGCGACATACAGAGAGGTTGCTCGACCGTTGACATACGCCTTGATCACGCCAACAAGCTCGCCATTCGCGAACAACCCTCCGCCAGATCGGCCTTCAGATTCACGAGTCGAGCAGAAGAACACCGCAGGCTTGTCGTACGTGTCCAGCGAGATAATTCGCGTTTTTACGGCTTTTCCGAGTCCAATCGACGTTACCGCAGTCCCATCTGCTGGAATCGTTTTGGCAACTTTTACAGCAGGAAAACTTGACTCTACCGACAGTAATGCCAAATCGACTGAACGATCAATCTTCAGCAGTGTTGCGGACCATGTTTTTCCCGCAGCAGCAACCGCGATTTCAGGGTCGACCAGTTTATCGAAAATGTGTGCCGCCGTCAGGATCTTGGACGTCTTTCCGTCGCACTCGATAACTGTTCCGCTTCCTGATCCGGTCGTGTCCTTCGATACCGCAGAGACTTCGACCGAAGCGGATAAAGGCGACACAGGCGAATCCGCTCGCCCGATGCCGCTGCCATCGACTGACGCCGGTGGACTTGCCTTAAATAAATCCGGTTCGAGTGCTGGCCGTTGATTCTGACAGGCCCACACGAATGCTTCGGCGACCGCAACCTGTTCAACTGGTCCAGCAAACGCCACAGACGCGAACAGAATCAGACCGACAAAGTATAGATTAAATCGCACGGAATGAACTCCCCCCAGGAATGTCGCACGACAAACGCTCGACTTGGCTTCCCATGTCCTGCAATACGGATTTGCGAACGACGTATGATCCATGTCGCATATTCACCGGGCCTTCAATCGTCTTGACTTGTGGCGGATACGAAACCGCATTTCCCCACGATTGTTGAATCACAAATCCAGTTTCGTTATTCGGCAGCGTGACGATTCCGCAGACTTCCGTATCGTGTCCACCATTGCTATCTGGAAGCACGGTTCCGTACTGTTCGACTCGATGCCCTTCGAAGACTTGCGGAAGGCAGATATGGCCCCACATCTTGGCGGAGATTGGATCTTCGTATTCGTCCCAAGAATCTGACGAGTGACACACGATTTTATGGAAAGCACAAGCGGCGATCAGCGTTTGTGGAACTCCGGTATTGTTCCAGCAAATCGCCATTTGCTCGTTAGGCAGCGAAAGGTCGACTCCGACCTGCGAATAGTTTGCACGACGAAGCACACCATAATTTGAATAAAACTCGGCAGCGTCTGCACCGGAAAGACCGTCTGGGCAATTACCGCATCGGCATCCCCATTGATGAGTCGCACCCCATCGGGCGTGGCGCTCATAGCCATACATCGGCTCATAGGCAATTAACGTGTGTTCACCGACGATCACGCCATCGGCAATCCGGGAATTGTGAACGTCCTCGATTGCTCTTGAAGATCCTTGGCCGACGCACGTGCCTCGCACTTGGCTATTAGGTTGTCGCCATGATCCAGCGACTTTGATTTCGTCGTCTTGTGCTAAAATATTCGTCACGCCACGCGACTGCTGACGCTTCCAATAACCAGCCATCGAAGGACGGTCAGCCGAAAACGAGAACTTCGCACCGCTTGCCGCGATTCTCTCGGATGCGGCCGCAATTCGACTCGAATCAAATGACCATCCATAATTGGACATCAGATCCCCCTCAGCTTGGAGGAATCGTCCTTCGTGATCGGCAGTTCTTTTTCCTTGATTCCAGGAAACGCCGAATAGAACTTCTCAACCGCGTTATCGTCGATCGATCCGCGTGCTCGAAGACGCTTGACCATCAATTCGAGCTTCGTCGAGTCCGCAACATCACCCGCATCGACATAGTCTGCGATCACAGTCCAAACTGTTTGCTGACCTGCTGGTGTTTCCTTGTCGGTTTTGACACTGACAAGAGCGTCCGGCGAGCAACCGACGACTGCGATCAACCCGAGAAAGAATATGATTCGCCGCATGTCGTCGTCTCGCTAAAAACTTCGCTATCAACCGCTCAGCCGTTTTCGTCGCTTCCATCAAGTCGCAGAAACTCCGTCAATCTTGTCGTCCAATGGGAAGTTACTATCGAAAATGGTTTGATCGTCTGCTTTTGCCGCGTCACGAATCGACTTGCGGAAAGCGGCATTACTGGACGTTTTGTAGAGTTGTGCTAAAACAGCCTGCTCACCTGCGGAAACGGCAGACACGATCAGTTTTTTGCTTGGCCCGACGGGGATCGTATCTTCCCACTTGTGAACGAAAGCCAGAGCCGCACCGACGACACCAGACAATCCGCCGAACTGTGCGAGAACAGAAACGACAGATGACCACCAAACAGGCTCTGCACCTGGGGTTGCCTGCATTGCGTGACTGACTTGCACTTTCAGCAGATCATGCAATCCGAAAAACACCAATGCAGCACATACGCAACCGCTGATTACCAACCACTTTCGAGACATATCTCGCTTCCTTTTCGATTCCAGTTCGCAAATCAAGCGGCGACCAAATCCGGGCACGCCGCGATTTTCGTAAAAAGCGAGTCCATCACTTTCGTCTCGGTTGGAAACTGTGCGAACTTCGCTGGAATCTTGCCTGCGACAACAAGAGCGTGAAACGCAGAGACTTCCGATACGTCAAGAGTCTCAAGAAAGGTTGCAACCTGCAAAACGATAGAAGCGTTCAAGATCCAATCCTCCGTGAAAATCGCTTAGCGACTATGAAAATCGCTTACAATGTAACACGGGGATGAAAAACAGATAGACGGAACGCTAAGAATTTGACCCGATACAAGGTCTGTTTTCTCGAACTTGGTCGCAACATTTCGCCCACCACTGCAATGTAGAAAGGCCTAATGGTGTGATCTCATACATTGAACGCTGTCTATTCGTGGCCGTTCTTATCGCGTATCCGTGCTCGATCATGCGTTGACACAGCCTGACGAACACACTTTTGTGAAGCGGTCCCCCATGCGCGTTTTCAACAATCTCCTTAATCGCTTCTCGCCCCCTCGGTCGATTGCAGATCGTTTGCAGAAACAGCAATTGCACTGCCGTTAGCCCTGCTGGTTCAGATAGTCGCATTCGTCTCCTCCCTAAAACGGCACTTCGCCTTCCTTACCCTCGAAAAACTCGTCAGCCGCTGGTCTCGGCTGCTCCTCACGATTTGGTTGCTGCTGTTCTCGGTCGTCTGGAAACAGCGAGAAGTTCAGATATGAGCCGTCCGGCGTCGTGATTACCAGCGTTCCGCCGTCTGGACTGACGAATTTCTGCACCGCTGGCTCAACCACCCAAATCAGAGAAGTTGCATCAGGCCCATGAACCGAATGCTCGCTCGAAACAACCAACTGACACCC
>JGI26470J50227_1000548_pt1 | contig 15108 bp, 14 predicted proteins | sample FreactTroBogLake_FD_50227 | JGI IMG/M metagenome (IMG submission 50227) | reverse complement strand
GGTGCGAGGGTCCGGCCTGCGGGTGCCGCAAGTGGCTCGAGATCTGGAACGACGTGTTCATGCAGTACAACAAGGACGCCACCGGCGCCTACAACCTGCTGCCCAAGCCCAACGTCGACACCGGCATGGGCGTCGAGCGGACCAGCTGCATCCTCCAGGGCAAGCTTTCGGTGTACGAGACCGAGCTGTTCACCCCCATCATCGCCGCCGTCGAAGGCGCCACGGGGTACAAGTACGGCACCGACGAGACGAAAGACACCTACGTCCGGGTCATCTGCGACCACGTGAAGACCAGTTGCTTCATCCTCGGGGACGACCTGGGCGTCAAGCCCTCGAACCTCGGCCAGGGCTACGTGTTGCGCCGGCTGATCCGCCGCGCCGTCCGCAACGGCCGCAAACTGGGCATCAATGAACCCTTCCTGAAGATCCCCGCCGCCGCCGTCCTGGAAATTTACCGGGGGGTCTACGACGAGATCGTGGGCCGGGCCGAGATGATCTTCACCGAACTCACCCACGAGGAGGAGCGCTTCCTCAAGACCCTCGAGCACGGCGAGAAAGAGTTCGAAAAGATGCTTCCCGGGTTGCTGAAGAACCCCGCCAAGGAAGTCAGCGGGCGACTGGCGTTCAAGCTCTACGACACCTACGGCTTCCCCATTGAGATCACCACCGACCTCGCGAGCGAGAACGGCATGACCGTCGACAAGGCGGGGTTCGACGAGGCGTTCGCCAAGCACCAGGAGCTCTCGAAGGCCGGCGCCGACAAGACGTTCAAGGGCGGACTGGCCGACCACAGCGAGATGACCACGGCGCTCCACACCGCCACCCACCTCATGCACAAGGCGCTCCAGATCGTCCTGGGCGACCACGCCCGACAGAAGGGGTCGAACATCACCCCCGAGCGGTTGCGGTTCGACTTCAGCCACGACGGCAAGATGACCCCCGAACAGATCGCCGAGGTCGAAAGGATCGTGAACGAGCAGATCCAGCGGGCCCTGCCGGTGACCATGACGATGATGACGATCCAGGATGCCAAGGCCCAGGGCGCCATGGCGCTCTTCGGCGAAAAGTACGAGGAAACCGTCAAGGTCTACCGCATGGGCGATTTCAGCATGGAAGTCTGCGGTGGCCCCCACGTCGAGAACACGAAGGTGCTGGGCAAGTTCAAGATCCAGAAGGAAGAGGCGAGTTCTGCCGGGGTGCGGCGCATCCGGGCGGTCCTCGAGCTATGAACTTCGACTTCGTTACCTCGCTTCTTCCTTGGCAATGGGCGCTCACCGGCCTTTCCGGGGTGTTCATCGGCCTCGCCAAGACGGGTTTGTCGGGCCTGGGCCTGATCTTCGTCCCCATCATGGCGTTCGCCTTCGGCGCCAAGGCTTCGACGGGCATCCTTCTGCCGATGCTGAGCATGGGTGACCTGTTCGGGGTGGCCTACTACCGGCGCCACGCCGAGTGGAAACAACTGATCCGGCTGATCCCCTGGGCCGCCCTGGGCCTCGGCGCGGGCGTCACCGTCGGCGCCACGATGCCCGACTTGCAGTTCAAGAAAATGCTCGGCATCATCGTGTTGTTCCTGCTGGCGCTGATGATCTGGCAGGAGAGCCGCAAGGACAAGGAATCGGTGCCCACGGGATGGTGGTTCCACGCTCTGGCGGGGACGGCCGCCGGGTTCACGACCATGGTGGGAAACGCGGCCGGTCCGGTGATGAGCCTCTACCTGATCTCGATGCGGCTGCCGAAGAACGCGTTCATCGGCACCTCGGCCTGGTTCTTCCTGGTCATCAACGCGGTGAAGATCCCCCTCCAGATCCTGTTTTGGCAGAACATCTCGCCCGCCACCGTCGCTGTGGACCTGGCGGCGTTGCCGTTCATCGCCCTGGGCGCCTTCGCGGGCATCAAGGTGGTGGGAAAGATGCCCGAGAGGCTGTTCCGGTATTTCGTTCTGGTCATGACCGGGGTGACGGCGGTGTTCCTGCTGCTATGAACCCGCTCGAGACCCCCCGGCTGATCCTGAGGGCGCTGACCCTGAAGGACGCTCCGCTCCTGTTGGATTTTGACCTCCGCAACCGGGAATTCCTGGCTCCCTGGGAACCCCGGCGCGACGAGCTGTACTTCACGCTGACCCGGGCCCAGGCGGCGGTGAGGGCCGACGCCCGGACCGCCCGGCGGGACGCGGGGTACCGGTGGCACCTGTTCCAGAAGACCAACCCGGACCGCATCGTCGGCAGCGTAGGGCTAAGCAACATCGTCCACGGCGCGTTCTTGTCGACCCACCTCGGGTACCGCCTCGACGGGCAACTGACGGGGCAGGGTCTGATGACCGAGGCCGTCGGCGCCATCGTCCGCCAAGCGTTCACCACCCTGGGGCTCCATCGAATCGAGGCCAGCGCCATGCCCCGGAACCTCGCCTCTCGTCGGGTTTTGGCCCGGTTGGGGTTCGAGGAGGAGGGGCTCTCCCGGCGGTACCTCAAGATTGCCGGCGTCTGGGAAGACCATGTCCGCCACGTCCTGTTGAATTCGGAGGTCGAATGAGAACTGCGCAGGATTGGATCGAGACTCTGGGCCTGGCTCCCCACCCCGAGGGCGGCTTCTACCGGGAAACCTACCGATCGAACCGGCTGCTGGGCGGCAGGGCGCCGGTATCGACGGCCATCTACTTCCTGTTGCGGACCCAAGACTTCTCGGCGTTCCACCGGATCCAGAGCGACGAGCTATGGCATCTGTACGCCGTCACGCCGCTGACCCGGTTGCGGGTCTGGCGGTTGACCCCCGAGGGGAAGCTCGGAACCTTCCTTTTGGGGACGGAGCCCACCCGGAACGAAGTCTTCCAAGACGTGGTCCCCGCGGGGGACTGGTTCGCCGCCGAGGTCGAAGTGCTCGGGGGAGGGGATGCCGCGTCGGCCTACGCCCTGGTGGGCTGCACCGTCAGCCCGGGATTCCTGTTCAGCGAGTTTGAACTGGCCGACGAAACGGTCGCTCGAAAATGGCCCGACCACGCCGAGCTCCTGAACCGGCTCTCGGTCAGGTCGTGACCGTCAGTTGCAGGAAGGCCTCGAGCCCGGTCCGCAACTGTTGGTAGTCGGGGGCAGACTCTTGGCCGGCCCACCCCGGAAGGGCCTTGGTCAGAGCGGTCACCCGGCAGAACCTGCCGTCTCCCAGGGCGGGGCCCAATTCGAGCGCCACGGCCCGGCGGCTGGTGGGGCAGACTTTCCGGACGATCATTTGCCGGCTGGCCAGCGCGTCGATGAGGCGGCTGGCCGCGCTCTTCTTCAGTCCGCAACGGCCGCACACGTCCTTGAGCGTGGTGCCGGGGTGGTCCAGCACGTCCCGTACCACCAAAAGCTGCGAAGCGTTGAGACCGAGGCTGGCCGCGTGGGCCTCCAGGTTGGCGGTGATCCGGGCCTGGACGGCCAGAAACGTGTCGAGCAAGGCATCCAGGGCTGAAACGGGAACTTCCATCCTTCCAAGATACCATCAAACCGGCTTCGAGGCGATCACGGCAATCCCGATCCCCGAGGCATCCTTCACAAAGAAGCCGTTTTCCCGGTCCACCGGGCGGTGTCCCTGGGATTCCAGCCGCTGCCGGACCTCGGGGAGCACCGGGGCGTCGAGTTTCAAGGTGTACTCGACGAGGCCGATAGCATCGTCCGGGGCTGGGGGCAAGTCCTTTCCCTTCCAAAGGTTGTTGCCGACGTGGTGGTGGTAGCCGTCGGCCGCCAGGAAGAGCATGCCGTGCTGACTCGACGCCATCATCACGTCGAGCGGAAGAACCTCGGTGTAGAACGCCTGGGTCGCGGCGAAGTTGCCCATGTGGAGGTGGACGTGGCCGACCCGGCTTCCCGGGGGTATCCCGTCCCAAGCGGTCTTGTCGGCCTCGAACTCGCCGAGCACCGCGTCGGGGTCAAAGGTCTTTTCGTGGCGGAAGAAGTCGATTCCCGTTCCCACGGTGGGCCACTCGGCTTGGGGAAGGTCCCAGGCGAGCTCCACGCCGTTGCCGTCGGGGTCGGGAAGGTAAATGGCCTCGTGGGTGCCGTGGTGGTTGAACCCTTCGACGGGGGTCCGGGCGATGGCAATCCGGCCCAGAAGGTGGACGAGGTCGCGGTGGTTCGGGAATAAGAACGCCGTGTGATACAGGCCTGTGGCCTTGGCGACCTTCCGGGCCCCGGGGACGTGGTCGAGGATGATCAGGTCGCGGTCGGGGGCGCCCAGGACGGCCTGGGCATCGGTCCGGGACCTCAGCGTGAACCCCAACACGCCCTGGTAGAACTTCACCAGGGGCTCGAGGTCGGGGGTGCGGTAACGGACAGGGCCAAGACGATCGAACATGGAGTTCTCCTTTGTTTCAAATTAAATATATGCAGACGCAACTAAAGTGTCAAGCCAAGGATCCCCTCGTCCCCCTTGACCGGTTCCGTGGGGAGTCGTATGTTGACCGCAGTCGTGGGGTGGTGCCCGGGGTCGTTGATCCCTGGCGCCTGAGATTAGACCCGTTGAACCTGTCCGGATAATGCCGGCGTAGGGAAGACCCTTGTTCCCCGACCATTTTGTTTTTTCGGGGGTTGCGTGGACACCATCACTCTCAGTTTCAAGATTTCTCCGCATGTTCCGGAAGATCGGTTGTACCCCGTGGTCGACGCGGTGATCGCCCTGATCGCGTCGAAGGGGATCAAACACGTCGTCGGCGCTTCGGAAACCACCATGGAAGGCGACTGGGACACGCTGTTCGCCGTCGTGAAAGAGGCGAGGGACCTGTGCCTGAGCCTCGGGGCCTGGCGGGTCGGCATCGTCCTCATGGTCGACAGCAAGCCCGGTGGCGTGACGATCGATGAAAAAACCTTCCAGTACCGGTAAGGCTTCCGTGAACCGGTACTGGTTGCCCGCGGCTTCTCTGGCCAGCGTGCTGTTGGTTTGGCAAGCGGTCTCGTCGTTCTCGGGTCTGGGGGACTACGTGCTCCCGTCGCCGGCGGTGGTCGGGGTCACCCTGGTGACCGACGCACCCCTCTGGTCGAACCAACTGAGGTCGACCTTGGTCCTCACCCTGGCAGGGTTCGGCATCAGCCTGTTGGGGGCCTTGTCCCTGGGAGTCGTCCTCGACCAGGCACCCCGGGTCGAGAGGTTCGTCCGTCCCCTGCTGGTCCTCAGCCAGACCATTCCGGCGTTCTTTCTCTATCCGCTCCTTCTCATCGCCCTGGGGTTCGGGTTTCTCCCCCTCCTGGTGGTGGTGGTGGTGGCGTGCTTCTTCCCGCTCCTGGTGACTTTCGTCCAGGGGTTGCGGTCCACCGACCCGGCCCTGGTCGACCTTTTCCGGAGCCTGGGGGCCGGCCGGGTCCAAATCGTCCTGGGGGTGCGCTTCCCTTCGGCGCTGCCCGCGTTGTTCGCAGGCCTCAGGATCACCCTGGCGTACGCGCTGACGGCCTGCGTCCTGGGCGAGTACATGGGGGCCCAGGAAGGGCTGGGGGTCTACATGGCCCGGTCGTTCAAGAGCTTCTCTCCGGCCCGGGTGCTGGCCGCCATCACGGTGGTCAGCCTCGTGAGCCTCGTCTTCTACCAGGGCGCCGTCGCTCTGGAAAAACTGTTCGTCAAAGGAAACCATCGATGAAACTCGCAAAACTTCTCCTCGCGGCCGCGGCCGCATTCTCCGCCATCGGGGCCTCGGCCCTCGACAAGACCACCGTCGTCCTGGATTGGACCGTGAACACCAACCACACGGGACTCTACGTCGCCCAGGCCAAGGGCTGGTTCAAGGACGTCGGCCTCGAGGTCGACATCCAACCCGCCCCCGATTCCGGTGCCGCGGGGCTCTTGGCCTCGGGCCGGGCCGATTTCGCGTATTCCTACCAGGAGGAGATCCTCCAGAGCCGGGCCGGCGGCCTGGCCCTCACCGCCGTGGCCGCGGTCATCCAGAACAACACCTCGGGGTTCGCCATGCGAAAGGCGGCGAACATCCACCGGCCCAGGGACTTCGAGGGCAAGCGCTACGGCGGTTGGGGAAGCCCCCTCGAGGAAGCGACCCTCAAGACCCTGATGAAGGCCGACGGCGGCGACCCTTCGAAGGTTCAAATCCTGAACCTGGGCGAACAGGACTTCTTCGCCGCCACCGAGAAGAACGTCGACTTTGCCTGGGTGTTTGAGGGCTGGACCGTGAAGGAAGCCGAAGTGCGGGGCATCGCGCTGGACTACATCGACCTGAGGAAGTTCAACCCCGTGCTCAACGAGTTCACCCCGGTGCTCGCCGCCAACGAGGCCTTCCTTCAGAAGAACCCCGCCCAGGCGAAGGCCTTTCTGGCGGCGCTGACCAAGGGCTACCAATTCGCGATCGCCCACCCCGACGAGGCGGCCACCATCCTGCTCCAGGCCGCCCCCGAGCTGAACCCGGCCTTGGTGAGGGCCAGCCAAAAGTTCCTCGCCGACCAGTACCAGGCCCAGGCGAAGCGGTGGGGCGAGTTTGACGCCGGCCGGTGGAATGGCTTCCAGAAGTGGATGACCGACAACGGCGTGCTCAAGGTCCTCCCGCCCAAGGGAGTTCTGTTTACGAACGACTTCCTGCCCGCGATCCGATGAGCCGGCTTCACCTCGAGGGCATCGACCAGGACTACGAAGACCTCCCGGTTTTACGCGGCATCGGGTTCGCGCTGGGGGAGGGTGAGCACCTGGGCATCCTGGGACCCTCGGGGTGCGGCAAGAGCACCCTGCTGAGGCTGATCACAGGGTTGGAGAGGCCGACCCGCGGTCGGGTGCTCTGGGGCGACGTGGACATCACGGGAACCACCGGCCATTTCGGCTTCATGAACCAGCAGGACCTGTTGCTCCCGTGGAAACGCCTCTGGGAAAACGCGGGGCTTGCGCTTCTTCTGAAGGGCAGGCCCCGGGACGAGGTGCGAGCGTTGGTCGAAGGCCGGTTGCCGGGATTGGGGCTGGAAGGGTTCGCCGAGTACTATCCCCACCAGCTTTCCGGGGGGATGCGCCAGCGGGTGGCGTTCCTGAGGACCCACCTGGCCAACCGGGAGCTCCTTTTGCTCGATGAGCCGTTTGCGGCCCTCGACGTGCTGATGCGGTCCCAACTGCAACAGTGGCTGGCAGGTCTCCTCGAAAAGGAGAACTCGACGCTGGTGTTGGTGACCCACAGCGTCGAGGAGGCCCTGCTTCTGAGCCAGCGGGTGCTCGTCCTCAGCCCGGCACCCGGTCGGATCGAATGGGACGAGGCGGTTTCCTTCGCCGAGGCACCGTTTGAAGAGAAGTCCTACCTGCCCGAGTTTCTCGCCCTGAAAAAACGAATCCTCAAGGTGCTGATGCCAGGGTCCACCGGTGGGTCCCCGCCGCCAAGTCGTTGACGATGGTCAGGCTCGTTCCGCCGTGGCGCCGCACCGAGACGAGCTGGTTCGCCGTGGCGGTGACCTCGGGCGTCGAGGCTGCCAGCGCCGGGTGATCCCGGCGGAGCATCAACATGCTCTCCAACCCCCGGCGCAACCTTCCTTCGGGACTCGTCGGTTCGGTGGCGCTTCGGGCCGCCCTCTTTTCGTCCCAAGGCCCCCGGTGGAGAAAACGGCTGTCTCGGAACCCGGTCTCGAGGGACTTCGCCTCAAAATAGTCCTGGTTGTTCACCATGCCGATTTCGTCGCCGTAGTAGAGGATCGGGGTTCCCGGAAGCGAAAACAAGAGCGACCAAGCCAGGAGCGTCTTGTCCGGGTCCCGGTCGAGAAGATCGAACAGCCGTCCTGAAAACGCCTGTCCGTTCCGGAACCCGGCGGGACCCTTGGTGTAGGCCTGGGTCAACGCCGGCCGGAGGTGGGCGGCCACGAGGTCGAGGGTCACCTCGTCGTGGAGCCTGAGAAACGTGAACCACGCGCAACCGGGGGGGAGCGCCGGGAACCGGGTCTGCGCCAGCGGCAACGGATCCTTGTCCAGCAAGGCCTGATAGAACTTGGGCATCAACTCGAAATGGTAGGCGGCCTTGCACTCGTCCCCGTCGCCGAAGTACGTCAGCAGCGGTTCGGGAGCCACGTTCGCCTCGGCGAGGAGGAGGCTGCCCGGCGCGATGAAGTCGAGGCACGCCTGGAACAGCTTGAGCAGGAGGTGAACCTGGGGAAGGCTGTCGCAATCGGTTCCTTCCTGTTTCCAGAGCAGGGCGGCGGCGTCCATCCGGAAACCGTCGATGCCGAAGGCCTTCCAGTCGGCGAGGATCCGGGCCATCTCGGACGCGACCCGGGGGTTGCGGTAGTTGAGGTCGGGTTGGAACGGGTAGAACCTGTGGAAATTCCAGGCCCCGGCCTCGGGGCGCCAGGTCCAGTTCGAATCGACCAGGCCGGGGAAGATCAGGGGAGCCTGGGAAAACTCCTGGCCGGTCTGGCTCCACAGGTAGTAGTCCCGGAACGGGGAGCCCGGATCCTGGGCGGCCAGGAACCAGGGGTGACGGTCGGAGGAATGGTTGACGGCGATATCGAAGACCACCGCGATGTCCTGGTGGCGGGCTTCGGCCAGCAACCGACCCAGCGCCTGGTTGCCGCCGAATTTCGGGTCCACCGTCGTGTAATCGCTGATGTCGAACCCCTGGTCTCGGCCCGGGCTGTCCAGGAGGGGAAGGAGCCAAAGCACCGTCACCCCCAGGGTCTTCAACCGGGGGAGCTGGGCCGTGACGCCATCGAGGCCCTGGCCAAACGCGTCCGCGTAGGTGCTGTAGACCAGGCCCTCGGTGGGAAAGGGCCGGCGGGCCGCGGGAAAGGAGAGCCTGAGCGTTTCGAGGTGACCGATGAGGTGGTCAAGCTCCCGTTCTTCCCCGTAGAGACGGCTCCAAAGCGACCGGATGGTTGGTTCGTCCATGGCGGATTCCTCCTCCGAATTCTGATTGACAAACCGCGGGAGTGCCCCCATAGTTTGGAAAGAGCTTTTATGAAAGAACTTTCAAGATGAAGAGTACCACGCCGGTGAACGAGGGGTCAACCATTTACGACGTCGCCGCCTTGTCGGAAGTCAGCATCGCGACGGTTTCGCGGTACCTCAACAACCCCGAGAAAGTGAACTCCGTCACGAGGCAGAAGGTCCAGGATGCCATGGATACCTTGTCCTACATTCCCCATGGAAACACGGGGACGAAGGCCAAGCGCCACGTGGGCCGGATCGGCGTTTTGACGCCTTTCTTCCCAGCGCCCAGTTTCGTCCAGCGGCTCCAGGGAATGACCCCTGTCTTCCGGAACGCCCACTGCGAGATGGTGATCTACACCGTCGACACCCAAGAGCAGCTGCGGGAATACCTCCACTCGATCCCGTTCTCGAAGCGGCTCGACGGTCTGATCATCATGGCGATGCGGATCGGCGACGACGACGCCCAAAGGCTGATCAAGGCCGGGCTCGAGGTGGTCCTCATCGAAAACCATCACCAACTGTTCAGCGGCATCGAGGCCGACAACGTTCGGGGCGGGTCGCTGGCGGCGGCGCACTTCCTCGAAAAGCAGTACACTCCTTGCGGGTTCGTCGGGGAAAGGATCGATCTGCCGTACTCGCTCCAACCGAGTGAACTGCGCTGGAAAGGGTTCCACACCGCCTTGGACGAGGCCGGACACGCCGTGGCGTTCCAGCACGTCAGGCTTGGCGCGGGAACCGTCGCGGACGGGTGCCGGATGGGACTGGAACTGCTGGAGGGCCCCGGGAGGCCCCGGGCCATTTTTGCCATGAGCGACCTCCAGGCCATCGGGGTGTTGCGGGCGGCCCGGAGGCTGGGCCTCAAGGTTCCCCAGGACGTCGCCGTCTTGGGGTTCGACGACATTGAAGCTGCCGAGTACATGGAACTTTCGACCGTCAGCCAATCGCTGGGCGAGTCAGGGCGGTTGGCCGCCGAGTTGCTTCTGGGAAGGATCCGGGAACCCGGTCGTCCGCTCCAGGGCATCCAACTCGACGTGGCCATCGTCCCAAGATCAACGACCTGAACCGGTAAGGAAAAGGAGGGAGTGTTTCAACCGGCCCCAAAAAAGGAGTAATCGAATGAAGAAGATTTTGACCACCCTGGCCGCGCTGGCGGCCCTGACTCTGTTCACCGCCACCGTGGCCGCCGACCCGATTTCGGACGCCATGGCTGGAAAATTCAAGGGCACCACCGTCACGATGACGGGTCCCTTCGTCGACAACGACGCCGTCAAGTTCAACGAGGCCGTCAAGGACTTCAGCACCAAGACCGGCATCAAGATCGTCTACGAGGGCACGAAAGAGTTCGAAGCGTCGGTCACCGTCCGGATCGAAGGCGGCAACGCCCCCGACATCGTCGACTTTCCCCAGCCCGGGCTCCTGGCCGGCTTCGTCAAAAAGGGCAAAATCGTCGACCTGAACAAGGCCCTGCCCGCCTCGATCAAGAACAACTACATCCAGAGCTGGCTCGACATGGCGACCATGCCCGGCCCCGACGGTAAACCGATCATGGCGGGTGTCTGGAACCGCGCCAACGTGAAGGGAACGATCTGGTACAACAAGAAGGCCTTCGACAAGGCCGGCTACAAGGTTCCCAACACCTGGCCCGAGCTGATTTCCCTCCAGAACGCGATCAAGAAAGACGGTGACACCCCCTGGGCCGTCGGCATCGAATCCGGCGCCGCCACCGGCTGGGCCGCCACCGACTGGACCGAGCAGATCATGCTCCGGACGACCAGCCTCCAGAACTACGACAAGTGGGTCGCCGGTACCCTGAAGTTTGACAGCCCCGAGGTCCGCAAGGCCATCCAGACCTGGTCCGACATCTGGTTCCCCGACGGCAACGTCTACGGCGGCCGCAAGTCCATCGCGACCACCAGTTTCGGCGACGCCCCCAAGGTTCTGTTCGACAATCCTCCCAAGGCGTGGCTCCACAACCAGGCGAACTTCATCATCTCGTTCTTCCCCAACGGCCTGAAGGCCGGTGAGGACTACGACTTCTTCAACGTTCCCGCCATCGACCCCAAGTACGGCGCGCCCCTGGAAGTCGGCGGCGACATCTACTCGATGGTCAACGACCGCCCCGAGGTCCGGGCCGTCATGCAGTTCTTCAGCTCGGCCCAGTCGATCAAGACCTGGATCCAGTCCAGCGGAGCCCTGGCTCCCCAGAAGGACGTGGACGTGAGCTGGTACGCGAACTACATCGACAAGAAGCTCGGTATCATGCTCCGGGACGCCAAGGCCCTGCGCTTCGACGGGTCCGACATGATGCCCGGCGCCGTGGGTGCCGGTTCGTTCTGGCGCGAGATCTCCTCCTACGTTTCGGGGACCAAGAGCCTCGACGACGCGGTGAAGACCATCGACGCTTCCTGGCCCAAATAGAGTGATATTCTCACGCTGAGGCGCCCAGGGGCCCAGGCGCAGAGGGAAAACGAATGGGACGAATTTCGCGGGGCCGCGAGGCTCTGCGCCCGAATTCCCCATTCTTTCCTTCGCGCCTCGGCTGTCTCTGGGTCTCGGCGTGGGAACCGTCTCCCGCTTCTTGTCTGTTTCTCTGAGGAGGTCCACCATGTCATCCCCGCCGATCACTGAGAATCCCCTGCTCAAGGGGCTCAAACTTGTCCTTTGGCTGGCTCTGGCCATCGTCGTTCTGGCCGGAGGGTTCGTCTTCCTGAAAGAGTTCCAGGGGAACAAGATCCTGCTGGTCCTCTTCGCCGTGGTTTGGGGCGTGGGTTCGACGGCCCTGCTCTACACCGTTCTCAACGCCGTGGGCGAATCCTTCCCCCGGAAGGTCCGCACCACGGTCTTGGCCCTGGCCTTCGCCGGCCCCGCGCTGGCGCTGCTGGTTTGGTTCCTGGTCGTGCCGACGCTGCGCACCTTTGGTCTGAGCTTCCTCGACGACACCAGCACCAAATTCGTGGGGCTGGACAACTACTTCTACGCGTTCACGAACGCCACCATGCTCGAGAGCTTCGGAAACAACCTGCTCTGGCTCATCCTGGGCACCGCGGGCACCGTCGTCCTGGGGCTCGTCGTCGCCGTCCTGGCCGACCGCTCGTCGTTCGAGACCGCCTTCAAGGCGCTCATCTTCATGCCCATGGCCATCAGCTTCGTGGGCGCGGGCGTCATCTGGAAGTTCATCTACGCCTACAAGGGCGACGGGGTCAACGAAATCGGCCTGTTCAACGCCGTGGTGCTCGCCTTCGGCGGTCAACCCCAGGCGTGGCTTCAACTCCCCGTGTGGAACAACCTCCTGCTCATCGTCATCATGGTGTGGCTGCAGACCGGGTACGCCATGGTCATCCTTTCGGCAGCGATCAAGGGCATCCCCGAGGAACTGATGGAAGCCGCCCGGATCGACGGGGCCGGCGAGTTCCAGATCTTCTTCCGCATCATCATCCCCTCGATCATGGGGAGCATCATCACGGTCACCACGACCATCGTCATCTTCAGCCTCAAGCTGTTCGACATCGTGCGGGTCATGACCGGCGGCAATTTCGGGACAAACGTCGTGGCCAACCAGTTCTATGTCGAGAGGTTCACCTACCAGCAGACCGGCCACGCCTCGGCCATCGCCATCGTTCTGCTCATCGCCATCGTTCCGGTGCTGATCTACAACCTCAAGCAATTCGGCGAAAGGAAGGCCTTCTCATGAGCCAGTCCATCAAGGCCAAAAAATCCGGGCGGCTGGCCACCATCGTCATCACCATCGTCCTGGGGCTGTTCGCCCTGGCGTGGACCGTCCCCACCCTCGGGGTGTTCGTCACCTCGTTCCGGGACAGCCGGGACATCTTCACCTCGGGCTGGTGGACGGTATTGCCCCACGAAGCCTGGTCCAAGACCGGGGAATTCGAGGCCGACCCCGCGGTGGACGTCGACCAGCCCATCACGCTGGAAGGCAAGACCGCCGAGTTCAGCGCCTGGCGGGCCGGCGTGGAAGTGAAACCGGGGCGACTGCTGAAGTGGATCGGCAACAAGCGCACCCGGACCGTCGAGATCAGCGAGAAGAAGCTGGTCGGGTTCGGGGCGAACCTCACGTTCGACAACTACAAGAACGTCCTGGCCGCCGGCGAGATCAAATTCAAGGACGCGAACGGGTCGGAGATCAGCCGCAACGGCAACAACTTCGCCGACGCCGTCCTGAACAGCCTGGCCGTGGCCATCCCCGCCACCCTGATCCCCATCCTCATCGCGGCGTTCGCGGCGTTCGCGTTCGCCTGGATGGAGTTTCCCGGTCGCAAGAGCCTGTTCGTCATGGTCGTCGCGCTCTTGGTGGTTCCCCTGCAGATCGCGCTGATCCCCATCCTTCAGGACTTCACGGCGCTGAACCTGAACGGCACCTACCTGGCGATGTGGCTGGCCCACACGGGGTTCGGGCTTCCGTTGGCGGTCTACCTGCTGTTCAACTACATCAGCCAGCTCCCCCGGGACATCTTGGAATCGGCGTACCTCGACGGCGCCAGCCCCTTCGTCACCTTCGTCAGGCTCATCCTGCCGCTGTCGGTGCCGGCTCTGGCCAGTTTCGCGATCTTCCAGTTCCTTTGGGTGTGGAACGACTACCTCGTGGCCTTGATCTTCCTGGGCGACCGCAACCGGGTCGTCACCCTGAGCCTGGCCGCCATGGTCGGGGAGAAGGGACAGGACTGGCACCTGCTCACCTCGGGAGCGTTCCTGAGCATGATCCTGCCGCTGGCGGTGTTCTTCAGCCTTCAGCGCTTCTTCGTGAGGGGCTTGATGGCCGGGTCAATCAAGGGCTGACGCTCTCGATTGACCTCGGAGGTTCGCCAGGGGGGAAGTCTCCCCCTTGGTTCCCTTCAACTCTCCCATTTTTCCTAAAACAGCTTAAGCTTGGCTACAGAGGTGCGTATCCATGGAATCCCAATGGCACAGCCTGCGAAGGCAATGCGAACAACGATGGAAGGCCCGGGGGCTGACGGACTCGAAGGCCTGGCCCGAGTTTGAAAAGCGGCTCGAGGCGGAATTCCAACCCCTGGTCGCGCTGCTCTGGTCGCTCTACGGCGATCGGCAGGACTTCGCCTTCCAGGTGGAGACCCTGGTCACCGACCTCTTCCGGGCGTTCGAGGCCCGGCCCGAACGGTTGAAGGTCAGGGACCGGGCCCGGGGTCCCGAATCGCTCTGGTTCCAGGGGTCCGACCAGGTCGGCGCCGTGGCCTACGTGGACCGGTTCGCCGGGACGTTCCGAGGCCTCGAGGCGCGCATCCCGTACCTGGAAGAACTGGGGATCACCTACCTCCACCTCATGCCCTTCTTCCTGGCTCCGGAGAAGGAAAGCGACGGCGGCTACGCGGTGTCGAGCTACCGCGACACGAACCCGGCTCTGGGGTCCATGGCCGACCTCGAGCACCTGGCCGGGGTCTTGGAGGCCCACGGCATCGGGTTGGTCGCCGACTTCGTGTTCAACCATACCAGCGACGAGCACCCCTGGGCTCAGGCCGCGAAACGGGGGGAGAGTGAGTTCCAGGACTACTACTGGATGTTCGACCACCAAGCCGACACGCTCCCGTGGCAGGCGAACCTGCGCGACATCTTCCCCGAGACCCGGAAGGGCTCGTTCACCTGGCGGCCCGACGTCAAGAAGTGGGTCTGGACGACGTTCAACAGCTTTCAGTGGGACCTGAACTACCGCAACCCGGCGGTCTTCGCGGCCATGGCCGGGGAGATGGTCAGCCTGGCCAACCGTGGCATCGGCATCCTGAGGCTCGACGCCGTCGCGTTCGTCTGGAAGCAGCTGGGGACCAACTGCGAGAACCTCCCCGAGGCCCACACCATCATCCGGGCGTTCCAGGCGGTGGCCCGGCTGGCCTGCCCCTCGCTGCTGTTCAAGAGCGAGGCCATCGTCCACCCCGACGACATCGTGAAGTACATCGACCCCCGGGAATGCCAGCTCAGCTACAACCCGCTCCTCATGGCCGAACTCTGGGAGGCCGCCGCCACCAAGGACGCCCGGCTGCTGGCCCATTCCCTGGCCAAGCGGCACGCGCTTCCCCAAGGGACGGCCTGGATCAACTACGTGCGGTGCCACGACGACATCGGCTGGACCTTCGCCGACGAGGACGCCGCCGAACTGGGCATCCACGGGTACGACCACCGGCAGTTCCTGAACCGGTTCTACACGGGGGAATTCCCGGGAACCTTCAGCCGGGGCGTCAGCTTCCAGTACAACCCCGTCACCGGCGACCGACGGATCTGCGGCTC
>JGI26470J50227_1000545_pt1 | contig 15186 bp, 17 predicted proteins | sample FreactTroBogLake_FD_50227 | JGI IMG/M metagenome (IMG submission 50227) | reverse complement strand
CCAATTCGTAATACCAATGCTGGTGCATTAAAACTTTCTAGGAAAATTAATGGTATGTAATGATAATCTGGATCTTGCGGATTACTATTATCTAATATAGCAAAACGCATATCATCGACTTCTTCTGGGAGATGGTCAAGATCGAAGGGGGTGTTATCAAGGGTCAAAATGCGAATTTTCTTCTCCAGCATAAATAAAAATGTCAATCGCGATGTTTGCATCATCCATTGACTCTAACAGTTGAAAAGGAACTATCAGTCATGTATTTACAAAACAAATATACTAAGTGTTACTATAACATCATTGACCGGGCAAAGTCAAGAGATTTGCCAAAAGAAACATATACAGAGAAACATCATATTATACCTAAATCATTGGGTGGGTTAAACAGTAAAGATAATTTGGTAAAACTTACTGCAAAAGAACATCGATTAGCCCATATTTTGTTACCTCGTATGACCATCGATCCTGCACACACAAAAAGTATGTGGTATGCCTTATGGATGATGCTAAGAACAAAGAATCCCAATCAACAAAGAAAAATTTCTAAAGGAAGTGCGTTTGAAATTGCTAAAATTAAAGTAGCTGAAAATTCCTCCCAACTACACAAAGGCAAAACTGTATCTAAAGAAACTAGAGAAAAATTATCCAAATCTTGTCAAGGGAGACCTTCACCAAACAAAGGCAGGGCGATGTCTGACAGTCAAAAACAAAAACTGTCTATCGCTCATAAAGGAAAAATTATTGCTCCAGAAACTATAGCTAAAATTCTTGACTCTAGAAAACACTATCGGCACTCAGAAGAAACCAAACTTAAAATTGGACAGAGTCAAATAGGCAAAGTAGTTGTGGTATCAGAAGAAACTAAGAAAAAATTATCAATTGCCGCTAAAGGAAGATCTAATACTTGGTTAAAAGGAAAGCCAGCACACAACCGAGGGATCCCGCACACCGAAGAAACTGTTAAAAAATTAAAAGTTGCTAAGCCTAAGTATCAATGTTTACATTGTAATAAATTAGTAGGAGGAAAAGCAAATTACAATCGGTGGCATGGAGATAATTGTAAATCTATTTCCATTCCAATTTCTCTTGTGTAAAGGGGTAGTTAGCTTCCTTATAAAATTGCTTGCGCTTGGTCAAATGGCGTTTGGCAAATTTACAAGTTGATGTCACATCGTAAATATTAACATGATCTTTGTCCTCGGCCTTTCGTATTCCTCGTCCGATACTCTGTATGACACGAACAAACGACTTACCGGGCTCTACTAAAACAAGATTAAAAATACGCGGGATATTCAGTCCTACCGCGGCCACACCGTATGTGGCCACGATGATTTTTCCAGTAGCATCAGCCACTTCGTCATATTCATCTTGTCTTGCCTTTGCTTTTGTTGCACCACTAACAAATACCGCTCGGTCACCTAACAAGTCCACTAATGCGTGGCCGGCGGCTACACGGTCTACTAATACTAGCGTATTGCCTGTTGCGTTAACCTGTGCTATTAGTTGTGCTATAGTTTTAAGTCTATCTGGCTCTTCTAATAGAAACTTTAACTCACTTTGATAGTTGGTAAACTCTGCATGGTCAACTAACTGCACAATATTCACGTGACATTGTGCTAAAACCCCTTGACTTTGTAGCTCGCTAGCACTAAGTCGACCGATCACTGGGCCAAGACTACACTTCAAGGCTTGAAATTCGAATGGTTCTTTGGGTATGGTTCCTGTTAGTCCCCAACGCAAGGGTATACGACTCATTACTCCTGTAAGTAGTGTCTTGAGTGCGTCGGCTTTGGCCATATGGACTTCGTCGACAATAACGCATACTACATCTTCTAGGAACTCTCCAATAGTAACATCTCCTATAGAGTTCTTTGTGTTCTTTAACAAAATATTTAAACTTTGCCAAGTGCAAATAGTATGTTGGCGACCAAACTCTTTGCGATCTCCAAAGTACACGCCTACATCTTGCTCCATATTAATATAGTCTTTTTCTGTTTGGGTTACTAAGCTCTTGTTAGGAACAATAATAATGGTCCTACCATATGGTGCCACAGCATTACTTAGTGCGGCTGTAATAACTGTCTTGCCAGCACCTGTAGCAATCTCCTGGATGCATTGTGGGTTTTCAAGGAAGTTATTAATAATCTCTACTTGATAATCACGCAACTCCATTGGGTTACCTTCAAGCGGATGCCCTTTACCCCACACAATGTGGCTAAATGTTTGTTCGGTTACTTTTTCAAAAGTGAAATTAACAGAATAGTCCCGCTGATCATCTAAGTCAATATCGTAGTTAAACTTCTCCAGGATAGGAATAATCTCTGGCAACAAGTTTACATAAGTGCTGCCACCCAGTTGGAAGTATGAAACCTTGCCATCCCACCGACCCAATCTAACCGCCGGCAAGTAGCGGGCACCAGGAACATCATATTTGAAAGCGTTAACCAAAGCTCGACGAGCATCCAGTTCTAAGCCTTCAATTTTGATATTTACTTCGTCTCGGATTATAATTGTGGCTTGTCGCATTTATGCTTTTCTTAATAATATAAAGGTCTGTGGATCTTCATCTTTACACCACTCAATTTTAAATCCAACTTGCTCAATAATTTTTTTAATTGCTGTATCACTGTTGTAATGAACATTGGTAAAAGCGTTGGATCTATTTTCAAGATAACGAGTAGTATGTCGTTGCCAAGTTGATGTTGTAATATCTAGATACTTATCATTTAAAAAATTAAACAGCATACGACCATTTGATTGTAAACAATTATAACATTCTGTAAGATACAAGTAACAGTCATAATGATTAAAATGTATAAACACTGCCACAGAATATATTGCTGTTACCTGTGGTAATGGTTTTAGTTTACCAAACTCAATTTGTTGGTAAGTGATATTGGAGTGTTGTTCTGTTACTTTCTTTGCATAGTCCAAAAACGATTGACTAATATCAACACAAGACAAATGGTCAACTTCGGGGGCAATAAAGTCTGCTATAAATCCACACCCTGCGCCTAGATCAATTACTGTGTCTTGGGCGGTGAGATTCAAATATTGTTTGATATTTTGTGATTCAAAATATTTGGTTTGTTTAATTACTTCTAATTGTGACACTACATTAGGGCCATAGGGTTGGCGGCCAACCAGTAAAGTCAATAATCCAGATAAATCGTTGGATTCCCAGCCGTTAAAATTTTGCATTATGTAATTATATACGATCCACTGCTAAAAGTCAAAAAAACAGCAACCAAAATGCTAGATAGTTTGTAATAAGAGAAGATATGGCCAGAAAAAAACAGGCCCCTAAAGGCCTGTCGAAAGTGGGTAGTTTGCACTACCCAGGAGCTACTGTTACTACTTAACCGTTTCTAACTGCCCTGAAGATTTTTCTGCTTTTAATTTATCAAACTTTGCCCATTCATCTTTGGTCATTGTAACTTCTTCCCAAGCACCAAACCAAATGCGAAATATTCTTGTTTCAAGTTCCATATTAGCTATTCTTCATACAAGTGCTAGCGGCTAATGCCTTCCAGTTATCACCTGATACTTTGGTTAAGTCTGCAATCTTTAGTGCCATACGCAGGCTCATTTCACGCAATTTGGTTTGGTTAGCTTCCATGAACCCAATGATTTCGTCGCCTTGCTCTTGGTTAAAATCGTAGTCCGCAAACAACTCACCTTTGAGGTAAATCTGCTTAATACGCAAGAAACGATCACGCATAGTGTTAAGGGTCAAGTCCAGGAAGTGACAACGACTCTGCAATGCCTCTAAGTGGTCTTGCAACTTTTTGCTCTTAAGATTTTGGAACTGTAGGTTGGTAATAAAAATACACGAACCTTTGAAATCAAACATATCCGGAACGCCCTCACGACGCAACATGGCACTATCACTATTCCAGTAGATACGACGCTTCTTACCAGAATCTAATGCAGCCTTAAGAATGTTCAAGGATAAGTCATCTTGGAACACCGAGTCACAATCATCAAAGACTAAGACATTGTTCTTGTCTGAATGTTTATACAGAGTGCAATACAGACCAATTGGAGTCATAGCACCTTTGATAACTTCATACTTGACACGACGACCACTCAACTGGTCAAACAAGCCAGAATGCTCTAACTGCTTTTCCACACCATATGACTTACCAACACCAGGAGGGCCAACTACAATCATTGCACGGACATCACCAGCAATAGTTGCCTTGGTCATTTGATCAAGGATGTCAAAGCGTTCGCCAATACGGGCAATAACTTCTTCGTCTGTTTCCACTGGCGCTTTATTATGGACATGAACATGAGGATGAGCGACGGGTGCTACAAACTCGCCTACAGGAACACTTTCAGCAGTAAATTCTACATCTTCGATGCCAGTTACATTAACACGAACTACTTCTGGCAAGTCTGGGCCAAAATAACCATCTGCATTTACAGTCACATAGCCTCCTTTGGCTCCTGTTTGGTAACCCTTTACTAAAGAAAAGGTCACATTGTTTACGGGTTGATTACGGTATGTTCCGTTTTTAATAATTACTGTGCTCAAGGTTAGCTCCTTAATTTATTGTTGATAATACTATTATACGGTATATTAGGTTTTTGGTCAACCTGCTTAAATCCCGCAGGCATCTAGGAATTTAGCCTGGTTAAACCTTGGATTAGTAGTCTGTGCTACCCGACAGAATGCGATTGCTGTGGCTAATCGATGGGCCATATTAGGCATTTGGCTAATTTCTTGGGCCATTGCTATAAAGTGTTTTTTAGTCATTTCTGCTCCTAATTTGGTAGTATATGTAATATTATAGCAAATTGGGCATTTATGGTCAACCGTAAAAAAACCCCGCCTAAACAGGGTTTTAAAGTTTTAATACATACTAACTTAGGCTACATTGCCTAGACTAACAGTTAAATCAAATGCTAGAGTGCTACCGGCGTTTATTGGCCAGTTAATCGGACCCATCGTTTCTGGGGTTGGTGCTGGACGAGTTTGTGGAACGCCATCAATGGTTACATTAGCGCGAGGATCAGGGGGGTTAGTACCATTATCTGGCGTTTGGTTAACATAGCAGAGGCCGAATACTGTAGCATTGCCAGGAACCGTCGTAAACACTTGCGCAGTAATTGTTGTTGCCGCTACAGTTTGACTATTATTTACAGTCCAAGTTGATTCACTGCCGCCGGTGATGTATGTGCTAGCAACAATGTCGGTGCCAGATAATGATTGTCCTATTGCTATAGTGCCAGAAGTCAATGTACCCACAGTTAGTGTGGTACCTGTGATAGTCGAATTCTCCATCACAGCCACCGTATCACCGACCCGAGATACTATATAATTACAAAGCACAGCACCAATGAATACGACATTTCCGTTAGCAACTGATATAGTAACTGGGTATGCTCCAGAAAAGTCAGTTGGAAATAATGTAGTGTCAGCAGTAAACAAGGGTTGAGTCAGTACTATCCCGGGATTTCCTCCTGCGTATGGATCAGCATCTGTTGCAGGGACACTTCCTGAAAAAACAACGGTACCGTTGATATGCGCATTTAATAATACCGGTGCATTTCCGTATGCGAGTCCTAAAAATTGTAGTGTTCGATTTTCAGCCATAATTATAATCTCCTATAGTTATTTATCATATTCGATACTATATCAGGAACTAGTCGGCAATTATTGTTGGCCCATCCAGGTCAGGCTATGGTCTAACCATGGCAATACTAAATCTTGCTGACGCAGGTAATTATGAGCATTTACGCTTTCAGCCGCAGACTCGGGTAATAAATTCAGTTCTCTAAGTTGGTGCCAATTGGCTGTTTTTGGGTCTAACGGTTCTTGTTCGCTTTTATAAACAATGGCGCGAATCCAAGAATCATTGGGTTTTTGTAGGAAAAATCCACCATGGCAATCCCACCCAGTGATTGCTAACATATGAATAAGACTAATCATAGTATGATGGTAGTAGCATCCACTTTGTTGTGTAAATGCTAGTTGACGATGATGCGTTGTAATGGTGGTCGGGACTGTAATTGCTAACATACCGCCGTCATTAGTAATATCTCTCCACCTAATTAAAGTGCTAATTGGATCTATGCAGTACTGAAATGCGTCATGACACCACAATACATCAAACTTTTTGTTACCAAACGCTGTTGTAAGTTGTTCAAAATTAGTACCTAGGTAAGATACATTTTTGTGCGTTCTAGGGGCAAATAGTCGATCAATTAGATCAACCCCGGTACATTTAATATTGAGTGGTTTTGGAACATCTTCTCTAGTAACCCGTGTTGCCCACCATTCAATATCTGCACCATCACCACAGCCAAGGTCTACCAGGGTGTCAATACTTTCCATAAATTCATCATATTCTTGCAATGCATTAAGAATATCTAAACTAGGGCGAGAACTTTGTTCTGGGGTGCTAAACATTACACTTGTACATCTTCCATACCAGCAGCTCGTAATCTCACAATATGTCCAAGCATAAAGTTTTTACTTTCCATGCCTTTAAGGATGCCCAAGAATCGATTACGCAGTAATGCCACTTCATTAATTAATGTTTCAAACTCAATGACTTCGTCTTCACCATCAACATATTTTTCAGCATCACGACTGGTCAATGCACGAGCATATCCTTCTAAATATTTTTGGAAGTGTTTGCGGCGGATCTTGCGTAGTTGGATATTGAGATAATTTAATACCGCCTCAATTTCTTGAAGCTGATTAAATCTATGTTCAGTGATGCCGGGTAAGGCTGTAATATTTTTCTCAATTAAGCCGCCAACCCTGCAGTCGCGTTTAGCGTCATCAAGTTCTTGTTCATAATGAGTAATAAAATCAGGAATATTACCTAGATCGGCAACAACCCGGCTATACCACATTAATAATCCTCGTCATCGTCTTCATCATCATGCAAATCTTCGTCATCTTCTTCTTCATGATCTTTAAGATAACTTGTCAATGCCCGTTTAATTTCTGTGTCGCTTTTAAATACTGACTTAATATCGTCAGCAGACACATCGTTGTCAATCAACACACTAACCATAGTTTCTGCCGCTTCGGCACGATCTACGGTATTAACATATCGTTTAAGTTCAGACCAAATTTCATTTGCTAATTCAACTGACATTCTTATTCCTCCGTTGCTGTTTCTTCAGTACTTACCGTTTCGCGTTGATTTTTAAAATCGGTCATTACTTTATCTAGGCAACCGTCTTCGTTTGCTTCCCAAGCCTTACGGAACTGTTTAATAATTTCACCATCGCTAGTAACAAACATTAGACGATTACCATCCTTTTTAAGGATACCTTTTTTCTCTGCAAGATCCGTTAACCCACTGTATGGGTTCATACCTGTTTCATACGGAATCTTAACTTGCATACCTTCAAACGGCTTGGCGTAGCGTGTTTTCATTACCTTACAGCCAGCACGGATACCCATAACTTCAGAAATTTTATTACCATCCTCATCTTCTTTGAGTTTCATTTTCTTCATAGCAACTACAATACTACTAGCATAGATAAAACCTTGACCGCCCGAGATCTTGTCATCTGGATCAAACATGTCTTGACTTGCGTATGTATGGTTAGTACATACCATGCCCACATTGTAGCCACCAAACATGTTAACTGAATTACGGACCAGTGCTGTAAGTGCTTTAGGTTTACGACCCATATCGCCCTTCATATCGCCTGCTTCAAATTGGTTAACATCCGTCGGCGTAAGCAACATGCCTAGCGAATCAATGACCCATAACACTTTCATGCGCTCACCGTCTGGAAGTGCCTTGTAATCAATCATAAATGTTGAAATGGCCTTGGCCACATCATCAATCATGCTCATGTTTAATTTAAGCAATTTGTCTGCACTGGTATCAACTCCGAGTGCATGGAGCCATGTTTCATCCAGTGCGTTTTCTGTGTCAACTAGAATAACAAAGATGCCTTGCTCTTGTGCGTTCTTAACAATGTTGCCAGAGCAGATATATGATTTACCTGCACCAGATTCGCCAGCAAACACTGTAATCTTGCCCAATGGGATACCTCGATTAAAATCTCCACTAATAAGATAATTCAAGGCAAAATTGCCTGTTGAGATCCAATCAGTTGGATCGTTAAATCCAATGCTTAGGCCTTCAATACTCTTGGTGATGTCCTTGCGGAACTTGCTGATGTCAAATGGTTTTGCCATGATTACTTTCCTTCTTTAAGTTTGTATAATTCTGTAAAAATCTTACTGCTGTCTACTCCACGCCGTTGATCCATGACTGCTAGTTGTTCAAAAGAATTTGTTAGATTCTTTTCAATTGGTTGCTGTATATAATGTAACATGTTCCGATAGCTATCTTCAAGCAGGTATCCTGGTTGCTGGTTAATTTTAGATTCTAATTTTATCTTTAACAAGTTTAACACATTTTCTGGCAAATGTCTAATGTTTAGGTAATCTGGAGTTAGTAGAGCACCAATGACGAAACTATTATTATGGAATCCTAGACCTTTGAGGTAATCTACATATCCAAATACCGTATCGTAATTCAAAAGAAACCATAACATGTTAAAACTTATCTTATGGTCAAGTTTCCTAATTGTATTCAAATTATCTAGAAAGTCAGACCATTTGCCGCCAAATCGTATGTATTCGAATTCTTCTTCTATAGTTTCTGCACTCACAGTCCAATGCACATTTTTGAATTTACAAACAGCATCAAATACCCCGGTATCAACCTTGCTAAGATTAGTGTTTATCCTAAGATTAACATCGGGGGTTAATTCTTTGAGTAGATCTAGATTTTCCTTCATTAATAATGGTTCACCACCAGCTAGATACACATGTTTGAGATTCTTGGCATGGCGATAAATGTATTCTCTAAAGTCTGCCGACTGCTTATCCGAAGGCGTCTCTGTCCGAACATTTAATTCGTCTGCCCATTTGCTGCTAAACTCAGGTCCGCAATAAACGCAGGAAAAATTACATAAATTGGTCCACCGAACATCAATAGTTTGTAGATCAAAATTGTTTGGTTGGTAAGTGTCTAGTGAAGTTTTTTTAAACTCTCGTATGTAGAAAATTCTATCACTAATAATATCAAATCCTTCTTTGCCATGCTCTAACTCATAACAAGTATGACAGCCAGCAGCTGGTTTGTTATTTGTTATATTTGTTTGTTTGGTTACATTAATAGACCCTAATAATATTTCTTCAATGGGTGCATCTTTAATATTACCTAGCAAACCGGTTGCAGTGTCACTGCGAATACAATTTTTTACTTTGCCATCAAAGTTATACATTAATCCAGTCCAGGGCATAGGACAAAAATGTTTGTTTGTTAAAACATCTTTTGGATTCATTGATTCATTGGTCCTAATGATATATCTGGAATTATTAAATTATTATTTTTAGCCATGTCTAATAGGTCTAACAATGTTCTTGCCCAGTTGTTAACATCAGCAGCAGGCGGAACAGTTTTGTCAGGACTAGTGGCTATATTACCTGGGCGAACTATAGTAATTTTTACTCCAAGACGACGATGTCGTATTTGACGCACCGCTTCTTCTAGGGTAACTTTTTGTAGTCGATAGTGATCCATACCTAGACCAGTTAATGATGATACCGGGTCTTGGGTCATCATAGTTGAAATTACTATGATATGTTTTTTGGTTCCAGACCAGCGTTGAGCCATTTCAAATAATAATTCTGTTTGTGCATATCCAGCTTGTGCGTTGTTTACAAATACATCACACGGTTCAATTTGATCACAAATTTTAGGAGTGTTGCGAATGTTGTTGCCGTCACGCTGACTAAGTCCAACTATTTCATTGCCATCAAGACGATATTCTTCAGCAAGAGCGTGTCCTATTCCTGCGGTGTGTCCAGTTATTGCTATTTTCATACTATATCCCGTAGTTGTTTTTGTTTTGCTATATATGCATCTCTGACCAGGTGATCGGTATTATCAACACTTAACTCATACGGGCTTTTTAAATAAGCATAACTATGATCAATACCATGCTCTTGGGCAAACGCTTGTATATTAGGTAAATCATCAACATTCAATACACTAACCGTGGTCCACAAATTTAATCGGACTGGCATTGTTTTATATGTCATTAAATTACGATAAAAATCTTGCCATGGAATTGGCCAACGAACAAAGTCATGCACAGATCCTATTCCATCACAACTGACTGTAACTGTAACTTCAACTCCTCGATTGGCTATGTCAATTAACTCAGTTAATACTGTGCTACAATTTGTATTCAATCTGAGTGTTTTTAAATTAGGTGGTAAGTTAGATAAAATTTTCTTGTAGTTCTTACTGTAACTGGGCTCGCCGCCATTAATATCCAAATGAGTAATACGCTCTTGCGGAAGTTTCCAAAATTGTTCAATGTTATTAATAATAGGAAATCCAGGCCCATTTAGACTGCCTATCCTACTACTTAAATTTTCATTGCAAGTTTGGCAGGCGGCGTTACACAAATTATCCAATACTCCGCCCACTTGAAGATAACTTTGTTGTTCAGACCGACTATCTAATTCTAAGGCATACATTCGTATGCTATCGGGCTCGGTTTCTTGACATCTAACACATTCCTTGGGCCAATGATCAAACTTCATTAATTCTTTGGTGTTGGCTAACCAAGAACTAGCTTCCATTATTTCAAGCGATTTGTACTGTGGTGGATTAACCATGTGACCACATCGACTAACTGTGCCGTTAGAATTAAAGCGGACAAAATGATCTAGTCTAGGACAATGCATAGATTGGTTTTAAAATTTGTTGGGCATATCCAATTACATATTCATATGCCGCTGGATCAACTGTGTTTATCTGTTGTAATAATTCTTTAAAGGTTAACGATTGTCCGATACACTCAAATATTACTGCATCTATGCGTTGGTACATCTCATTATTTTGTATTTGATGAATTTCTGCAATTAACTCATTGGTAGCCGGAATAGCTACTGGTTGTTTATTCAGGGGGGTAATTGTTTTAATATCAGCCATTGATAAAAAATTTAATGTTGCATTAACATCTAAATATCTCGCTAAATTTACTAACCAAACAAACTGTGAACAATAATGACGATTTAAATACAAATAATTTTGAGCAAACCATTGCACGGTATTTTTATCCAGACTTAGATTATCTCTAATAGTCATTTGAACAAAAGTGTTAATTCCAGAAATTAATCGTTCCTGGGGATCTCTTAAAATTATATCGATATTATTAATTTTTTTAATTTGATCATTTAGCCTAATGCGCCAATTATTTTTTTCAGCAGTAATATATAAACTCGATCTACCATTTTTAAAAATAGGATAGACATACCGCTGTGAGGGTATAACTTCTATTACCTCACAGCGGTCTGGAAATATAATGCGATCTAAATGCGATAACATTACTTAGGTTTTTTGACGTGCCCGAATCATTGCTAAAATGTCTTGAGCTTTGTCGGTTGATGGTTTAGCTGCCACAGGTGCTGACGCAACTGCTACATCATCTTCATCATCAAAACTCGAAGCTACTGTTGCTGGTTTAGCTGCCGGAACATCTTCATCGACTACTGCTGGTGCCGGTGTAGAACTACCTGCTGGAGCATTAACACCTGCTGGGCGGAAATACTGACCCCAACGCTCTGTGTCATAACTCTGACCATCAACACTAGCTTCAAACATTTCTTTAATGACTTTAAGTTCAACTTCGCCTGGTTTTTTAGGCAAGAATGTTGAAAGATCAAACAAACCGTGTTCAGCAATGGCCGCTTGTTCAGCTTCTGTGAGTGCAGATTCTTTACGAGCCCATTTGGAACTACTGTAGTCAGCAAAGCCACCTTTGGCAGTCTTGCTAACACGGAAGTCTAGGCCACGCATCAAGTCTGTTGGCAATTCTTCCAATTCTGGATCCATCAATGCACCTTTGATAAGTGTAAAGATTTGTGGTCCGATAATAAATCTGCGGATTGGGTTTGCTGGAGCCTTATCGTCGCTGATTGGGTTTTCACGAACAAAGCCTTGGAAAATATAACTGCGTTTTTTCCAATACTTACGACCCATTTCTTCCAAGCTCTTATCTTTGAACCAAGTGCGAACTTCTGTAAGCACTGGACAAGTTTCTTGCCACATTTCTACGCAAGGAACCTGGACATATACTTGTTTGGATTCCATTTCACCTTTGATGCCATTAAATGGCAAACGAATCATTGCTCGTTCTTGCCAAAAGAATGTGTTCTTAGTGTTACCGTCTGGGAGGAATCTAAGTGTTGCGGAAGCGCCTTCTTCCATATTCCAGTGTGGATAAATTGCATTATCACCACCTGTGGAGTTGCCGCCTTGTTGTTTACCTTCTGATTGTGCGAGTCTTGCACGAATTTCTGCTAAAGATGCCATAATAAGTTGCCTTTCGAATTGTTTATGGTTGTTGCCTATCTAAATTTTAGATTTAAGTTGCCTGTGATGCTAAAGTTAAAAAGCGCATACACTTGATACAGTATATACGCTTTATGTCTTAGCGTCAATGATATTTATGACGCGGTTGTTCTAATTGTTAAATTAGTTGCGGATCATTCCCGAAAGTTCTTTAAGGCGATCCAAGAATGATGTTTCTTTTCCAACCTCTTTCATTTTGCCAGAATGTCCATATTGTCCAGCAAGTGGGCTTTCTTTTTCATTCACCGGTGTTGTAGGACCGCCTAACATACCTTTAGGCAAGTCCATTGCGCTGCCACTGGAACCGCCCCCTCCTGCTGGCTTAGGTAATGCTGTAGGATTGGCCGAAACGGCTGTGCCCATGTCTTTGAATGTTGGGGTTCCGGGTTTAGTGCTATATCCAGGATTGCCAACAGATCCCCACTCGCCCGGAACAACTTTACTTACATCAACATGCTGTCCTGTAGTTGCATCTGTTCTAAATATTGGGCCTTGGTTTGCTCCTGCGCCAATTTGACCATTAAATGTTGGTCCTGAGTCTTCAACTCCTTCGTCCTGGATTAACGTATTTTCCATACCGCCATCTACGCTGTGTGGCTCACGAGCTTCTTCAGCATAGTCACCGTGCATGACACTTTCACGCTCAAGGCCATAGTCTTCATCTGGAACACCAGGACTGTTAACTCCGGCGCCAGGATGGCCCAAGTCTGCGGCAAAACGGTCTGCTACCCATTCATATGGGTCGCCGGTGCGAGCTTTTTGAACACCGTATGGCATGTCATCGAAGTAGTAGTCATACAATGCATCATGCAGTTCTTGACTCATTTCATCATTTTCTTCAAAGTCTTTAACATCACGCTTGTATGTGTCAAGAATGTGTTGGAATGTTGAACCTGTATCATCTACTAATACATTTTCTTTAAGTAGACCGGCAGCCCGGCGAAGAGCCCGTAATGAGCCTCGGCTTTCTGCCAATCGATTGATGTTACCTTGACCGCCCGGAACTTGAGCACTTGGCTCAGGAGGTGTCGCTGACAAATCGGCAGGGGTGCCTTCTGGAGGATTCATTTCGGCAGTGGCATCAATATTTAATTGTTCAATGACTCGACGCACATCTGGATCGTGTGATAATTCTTGCATACGATCAAAAATAACTTGGCGAGCATCAGCATTAGCATCGCGCTCGGCTAGTTCTTCTAATTGATCAAATAAATGATCGTCGCCCAACAAGCCATATAATTGTTCTGTGATGTTGGTAGCATCGGCACCAACTGGTTGCTCTTTGCTCATCAACTCGAGTAGGTCTTGTTGTTTTTCTGGAGTGTCGGGTGTTTGCCATGTTCCTTCTAATAGGCGCTCGGCCCATGCTTCAAATATGTTAGCTTCTTTCATTGCTGTTCCTTGTTGTTGTATTTTAGCCAGCAGGGGTAATGCTGACTCAATTCGTGTGTCTATGCTCTGTGTCACAAACAAGTGCTTCAATCCTTCAATTACTACTTCTTCTTCGGTGATATCAGCAGGATTCCATGATTCAAAATATGTTGAGTATCCTTTGCGTGTACTCAAACTTTTTAAAGTACGTTGTGCTGTTTCGTAGTAGGCATTAGTCTGCTCTACTAATTGTGCTGTGTCACCTTCAAAAATCTTGCCTTGGTTGGCTCGCTTAAAGCGGCTCAATACATTTAATTCGTTGACTATTTCTGCAATATGGCTACCACGGGCATCGTATGGCTTCCCGCCATTGCGTACATGTTCGACCATGGCACGACCGCCTGATAGTTTTGTAAATGGTAACTTGTAGCGTTCGCCTTCTGCGGTTTCTACAAACAAGGATTCTACATAACGGAACCGGGCATCTGTTTCGTCTAATGTCTTTTTATGCTTGATCATCAAGCGAGCTTCGGTTTGTTTACCATTCCAACTTTGTGTTTTAGTTCCTGTCCACGATTCAAACAGGCCTTCTTTGATAGCGGCCTGTCCCTGCATACTGTAACGCAGACGATTAATGTTCTTTGGGCTAAACTCCATAAAGTTTTTAACCGCAAAATGTTTGAGTTGCTCCAGGAAAGCGTACCATTCATTCTTGTCGTTGCCTTCCATGGTGCGGCCTACATTGTCCCCAAAGTATACTTCAAGGGTATTGTCGTTGCCTAGCAGGACAACAACAGTGCCATAATCTTTGCCAGATTCTGCACGAAAATCAAAGTTAAAAATTTCAGCTTCTGCAGGGTCAGTTGCAGGCATTCCTTTAACATCCAGTAATTCTGGGTCAAAATCTCTGCTAACTAATAAATCAAAGAGTTGCTGTGCGGGTGTGTTTGTAGCCATAGTTTATTATTTATCGTAATGAAGAGATGAACGGCATTGGCGCAATTATAGTATCTCCGTGGTCACGCATAGCTGTATCCATTTCTGTATGGTATGACTGTAGTAATTGCATCATTCTAATGGCTAATATTGTGGACATAACAAGGTCGTCTGTTTCTCCCTGTTTTGCCGCAAAACTAGTACCAAACGCCACAAAGGTTTTAAGCTCTGATACTAGGTTACTACTCCGTACTTTCATTCTACCCGATTCCACTAGAGTTTTAAGTTTACTACAGGCCGCTAATTTAGGCTTGTGGCTGGTATTAAATCCTTTACGATAGCGGCGTCCGTTAGCAGTACCACTTTCACTGAGGAAATATCCTTGAATATTTTCTTCGCCATATTGTGCTATACTAATTAATGCCGCTTCACCGATGGTATTATTTTCTATACTGTA
>JGI26470J50227_1000544_pt1 | contig 15221 bp, 23 predicted proteins | sample FreactTroBogLake_FD_50227 | JGI IMG/M metagenome (IMG submission 50227) | reverse complement strand
CACGATGTTGAATTAATTGTTTTTCTTGTTCTTTGGTTAGACTTTCTATTTTCATGAATTATCCTTTGTTATCCACTTGTCTAGGTTGTTGATGATTTCTTGAGCTATGACTTCACACATATATTTTCCGTCTTTACATTCAGAACAGTCTTTAACGCCTTGATTATATTCATTTCTCCTTCTCCTCAATCAACAACATTAGAATACCTTGCTCAATAGCCGTTAATGCCTTAACATTAACTTGTGTTAACAAATTTAACATTTCTGCCTTCAACTTGCTTAACTTCTTATCTTTTTCTTGGTATTCTTTATTAATTGTCTTAATCATACATTACCTTTCTTCTTAGCTGAATCCCAGCGTTTTTTAACGATTTTCCTGTAATATTCAGAATCCCCTCGAACCTTAGACTTTCCAACACCTTTTTTGCCCAAGTAACTCATAACTTCTTTTATTTTTTTAATATCCACTGTTTTCATACCTCCTATTATACACAAGGCTTGTTTATTGTCAAGTTTTATTTTTCACCTATTATATAATAATATCATATACTATTATTTTTTATATAATTCTTCTTTGGTAATATAGTAATATTATTAATTACTATTAATTTTATACTATAGTGACACTCATCACACAGGTTACTAGGTACACGTATTTTAATATCTATAACGGGTACTTTACACGAGCAATCAATTATAACATTAGGGTCTCTAATTTTTGATTTATCTACAATTTTATTACATCGCCAGCATATCATTTTTTACTCATCTCCTTTATCTTTTTTTGTTCATCAGGATTTAACCCATGATTCATTGTTACGCCCAATTCGTGCAATTTACCAACATCATCACCAGAAAAACTTTTACCTTTTGGAAAATCAAGAGCAAGATTGCCATCAAACAATGTTAAGGCAAAGAAGCATTGTTTGCTCATATGTCCGCTTTCAACAAGCTTTGAGCAACAATAAATCTGTTCCTGCTTTGTTAGCTCCCTAAAAAGGTTATCCATCTTTATTTCAAGCTTGGAAAACCTTAGGCGGTCATTAGCGCTTCCTTTGGGATTAATTTCAATTCTTTTTCGTGTATTCATCATTTCAACCCAAACACTAATCGCCTCTTTTACCTTATCCCCAACATCATCCTGTGGAATATTATCCACATCATTAAGTATTCCCATATTTACCTCCTTTAATGTTTATCCTCAACAAGCCCTTCTTTCCTTCTAGCAATCCTGTATACCGTTAATCGGCAAATCCCATAACTTTTTGCAATTTCAGTAACAGTTAACGGGGATAAGTCAAAGAGGTCATATATTTCATTTTCAATATACTTTATGTTTACAGATGGTTTCTTGCCACTAAAGTAATTTACTTGCTTTCTTCTTCTCATAAAAATCTCCTTTTTATTAAATGTTACAAAATTAATTATTTACATGTAGACATGTATACAATTAAACATTGTAACCTAAAGGATAATTATGTCAAGCCCTAAAAGTTACCGATGGAGCGGTAACTTTTCCTAAAAAGTTACCGCATCGGTAACTTTGCAAACCATTCTAATTTATACACTTACAGAAAAAGTTACCGAGTTACTGCATTTTTACAATAATTAATCAATTCCCTGCAAAACGTAATTTTTAGCATAATGTTACATCAGTAACAAACTAACAGTATTAAATTCTATTCAAATGTTACTCCCACAGCTGAAAACCATTCTTTTTACCAGTAACTCGGTAACTTTTTCCACAAACCCTTAATATTTAACAACTTACAAGGTTACCGATGCGGTAACTTTTTAGGAAAAGTTACCGATGGAGCGGTAACTTTTTATTTACCAACTTCCCCTTCTGAAACGGTATTCTTTATGAAATCAGGGCATTGATTCTTGTCAAATATTACACACTTAAGCAAATTTCCTTTAATCCTGTGCGGGTAACTTGATTCCAAGAATCCCTTTTCATCCTTCAAATACATCTTTATAGCTTCGGACTTAAAAGGAGCTTCTCTTTTTCGGCTCTGGTAATCTTTTGCCCACACATTATAAAGACCATGGAAGTAAATGAATATCTTATCTGCTGAAACATCTATATAGTCTGTAGGATTAAACACCTTTGATATTCCCAAGGCTTGAACATCCGCAAAGAACATACTTACGGCAGATTCGTTCTCTTGGGATTGCTTAACATTCTTTATTTCAGCCAAGAAGCTATTGGCAAATTTAACATCTTTCCCAAATAGTAAATAGGCCCCAGCCGATACTACAGACTTATTTATAGCAAGGCGGTCATCGTTAACAATCGATGTCAAATCGTTCTTGTCTTCCTTTAACCTATAAATAAACTTTTCCTTAATATCTTGATGTTTGCTTAAAATATTATAGGAGAACGAAGACAGCTTCTGTCGGTTCTGTGTAAACCAATCAAAATTATTCTTAATCCGCTTTGATTCACTGGCCTCAACAACGATGCACCTAGTCAAAAGGGCATTATCTTCAGGCGTTTCTTCACCCGCAATAATCAATGTGCCACGGATTTTAGCTTCCCTTATCCCAAATTCTGACTTCATGCCCTTTCCAGCAGATTGTCTGTTGTAAGCGTTCCTGAATAGGCCATTTTTGGCCGTAACCTTCAAATCGTTTCGGTATTCATCAATAAAGAATGGTAAACTGCTGTAATAGCCCATATAACGCTGAATAGCAACAGCCGTAGTATCTGCCGCTTGTTTCCCGCTATTCTCAAGGCCAAACAGGTTCATTAACCACTCTGCCACTGTTGACTTACCTGAACGTCTGCGCCCTGTAACAAAAAGAAACGGAAAACATCCATATAATGAAAAGACATCCTCCATCATAAGAACGCCACAAGACCAGCCAAGGCAGGTCAAGGCTTCATATTCCCCTATAGATTCGCTCAATTTGCCCCGTAATTGCCATAAATCACATTCAGCCATGTTAAGATATGGTACTCCCTCTGAAATCATGCTCTTGCCAGAGCTGACGCCCAATGGCACGGGTTTAAAGCCCTTATCTTTAGTCCAAAATATGCCATTCTCATCAGGTCTTAGCTCTTTATCCTTATTGAAGGCAACATTACCAAAAATCCAAGTCTTTTCTTGAGGCAACCAACCGATTAAATCGGGTTCAATTATGTGCTTTCCAGAGTCTTCAAGAAATTCCATCTCCCAAATCTTGTATAAATCCTCCTTACGCCCTGACCAAACAAAATTTCCATGTCTAAAGCAAAATGTAGAAAATCCATCATTCCCTGACATTTCCTCTGGCCCTAGGCTTAAGAATCGGACTGACTTCCCGTTCTCGTTCTTTATTTCAACCTCCCTAATTATGCCTTCGTAAGTTTCATGAGTGGCTATAATCTTAAGTGTAAAATTACTTATAACATCATCCCACTCTTTCTTTCCGTTTGTTCTTACAGCAATATACTTGCCAAATTCAACCCTTATATGGGAACGAAAGAATTTCTTCTTTTCCTTGCGAATAACAACCTCCCGGCACTCATCATCCATAGAGGACAAGTATTCCTTGTGCGTCAAAGCCTCATGGCAAACAAGGTCTAAATCGGCACCCGTCTTGCCTTGCGCCAATGCCCCATCAATATCAATCTTGCCATTACAGCGCCATGAGTTGGGCAGAGTGGCTATTCTTACCTCAAATCCATCCCTATCAAGCCTCTTTGACATTGAATAGGCAAAGTATTGAGTATCATATCTCGCGTCAACATCTGGCTTATAGTTTGGATATTCGGCGTTAGCTTTGTCCTCATTATCAAACATGATAATGATATTCTTAATCTTATATTCACGCAGGAAAGTAACCAAATCCTTATAATAATCACCCGAAAATGATGAAATCCCCGGAAGTGCTATACATGATGCCCCCATCTGTTTTGCGGCAGAGGCTTTAAATTCGCCCTCTGTTATGATTAATGGCTTCTCTGGCATAACATTGTAAGGGTGGTATATCTGGATGGGAATCTTCTTAAGACCTAGCTTGTGGGGCCGTATAAGCACAGCTTTGCCATCTTTATCAAGATAGGGTATAACAATCCTATCTTCTAGCATCATGGGCGTTAGGTGTACGCCTATCTTATCTTTTATAAATACACCAGATTTAATCAATTCATCTTCTTTGAAGGCTTCAACAAGCTTCTTTTCAATGTCCGTAAAGTATGCTCCGCTTGAGAAGAATCTGTCACGCTTAATTGTTTCGTCTGTAAATCCGCGTCTATTTTTTAGGTCTTGCTTATGTGTTTCGGAAAGGATTGCGTTTGATGTTATAAATTCGTATATTTTATTTATTTCCATTTCTAATTATCCCCTCAAAATTAAGGGCTGACCATTGACGGCCAGCCCTTGTTATTTGGCTTTTTATTTCCAAGAAGCATCTGACGTGTCATCTTCTTTAACAACAGATTCTTCTACTGTCTTTGCCAAATCTTGAGGTTTTTGCTTGAAGTGATTAAATATTGATTCTGCTATTTTGTGTTCTTCTTCGGTCGCCTTACCAGATGGCTTGACTTCTAGGGTGAAGTATTTGCGGCTTGGCTCTTCCTTCTTGGTCACAATCAATCGATAGCGATTGCTAAACATATCGCCGCCTGAAATTTGAAGCATCGTGTTAAGCTCTCTAGCCGCACGCGCGGAAGTGCGTTTGAAAGATAAAACCAAAGGCATTGTCTGCCCCGGAAACAGAGACAAATAATTATAACACTTCGTAACTTTAGGAGCCTCACCATTAGGTCCAAAGTTAATTCCTTCAATAACACGGGGGTCATTGCGGTCTGTAGTATTAAATATTAAATCCCCAGCTTCATAAGCGGCATCATAATTCGGATGAGCTTTATCTAGCGGATTATAACATAAAAAAGTTAAATAGCGATAGACGGGAATAAAAACAGGTGACAATTCTTCCTTTGTTATGCTATTGATTATCTTACCTGGGGCAACCCTGTCATCGTTAGATTCAGCCTGTGCTTCAACCGAAGTAAACTGAACGAGTTTTGCTCTTGGTATGATAAAATCACTGGCTTCCAAATCATCATCAAATCCCCGTCCTATTGTTGGAATACCCAAAAAAGCGGGATACTTTGTTGGATTAACCTTTGATACTTCTTGCTTCTTTTCTGCGTGTGTCATAGACACTCCTTTACAAAAATACCAGTTAGCCCAAGCACTAAATGTACTTGCGCGCTAGTATTTATTTCATCATCAATATTCCAGCATTTAATATTATTGCGCCAATCCAATAGATAAGTTTAGGATAGTTTCTTTCCATAAAACACGATACCGCTATTGCAAAATAAACCAATAACAATCCCTTCATAAGTGCGGAAGATACCATATTATGCCTTTGTGTAGATTCTCAATTTTTTTGGTCTATAATAATTAACACCGACGGGAAGCTCATTGTTTTGTTTTAATTGTTCACGCACGAAAGCCGAAAGGCTAGATGAATGAATAGCCGTCTTAATCATATCCTCACGCCCGATTGACTTCATGTGTTCTATAACAGTATCTTGCATACCAGATGCTATTGAGGCGTATGCGGCTCCCTCAACAATTAGCGCACGGCAACCATCCCAAACGCCCGTGCCTTGCGACCCAATATCTTCAAGGAATTGAATAAGCCTTGATTCAGCTTTGTCTCTTAGCTCTTTAATAGCCTTAAGCTCTAATTCAACAGAATCGCATTTCTCTTTTAAATCTATAAATTCCTTTAGTAATTTCTCTTCTTCGGTCATATTAATCCTCTCTTTCTTCTTGATTCAATTCGTCATCATAATTATCTTCTAAAAAGTTCCCGCTTCGTGGTATCATAGGTATCATTTAATCCCCCTTTTGTTTAAAGGCATTATACACGACCGCTGTTTATTGTCAACACATTTTTGCATCTATAGCGATGTTTTTTAGCATTTTTATAACATCGTCAACAGAATCCGAAGCAAAAGCATATCCACCCGCTCGGATAATATTTCTTAATGTTATAGCTTGGAGCGGCGTTGTTGTTTTCTCTTTCAAGTTCCTCTTTAATTCTATGCCCACAAAATGACCATAGAAGCACATTAAAATATCAACAACACCACGTTCTGACCTGTCCTTTGGGTGGTAATAAAAAGCGTTTGGAAATTCTCTTTTTATAGCTTTCTTGACATCTTTTTGTAATTTGCTTTCTTTCATTTTAAAAACCTTTCCGCAATGTCTTGCTTTGTTTTTTTGTTTTGGCAAACGGCTAATACTTCTTCATCAACCGTATCTTTTGACAATATATAGAAATAAACGCAATTATTTTTTTGTCCGTTACGCATGATTCGACCTCGGCTTTGTGTGTGATTCTCGTAACTATAATCCATCGAGAAATAAACAGCATACCGAGCATTGACGAATGTTAATCCGTGAGCGGCGGATAGATAATGAGCCACAAGGAAGCGATTCTTACCATTAAGGAAATCGTTAACATGATTTATGCGCTCTGATTCCTTTATGCCACCGTGAAGCTCGGATACTCCTGCGATCTCTTTTAAATTCTCAAATATCTGCTGTATTTCCCATTTAAAATTTGCCCATATAATAATTTGTTCATTGCCACATTCTTCAACAATATCCATAAGCGCATCAAGCTTTGTGTTCTTGGAATCAACAACATGAGCTTCGCCGTTTTCATCAAGTGCAAAACCTGACGCTATTTGACGTAATTTAATCATTTTTGTTAATACCATATTGGCAATAATCATCTGGTTTCCTTCATTGCTTTCTGCAATCTCCTTCTTTATCTCGGCAACAAACTGATTCTTCATCTGTTTGTAGGTCGTTGATTGCTTTGGCGTCATATCAACCATGCGGTATTCGTCCACGGATTCGGGCAAATCAATACAATCTTTAGCCTTTACCACATAGCAGAAATCCTTAAGCTTGTTAAAAAATTCCTCACGCTTTGTTGCGTCAAACTCATATTTATAACCCTTACTAAACATATCCTTAAGCGTCTGCTTGTCATAGATGGCGCCTTTAACTATTTCTTTACCCCTTGACATGCTGTAATAGGTATTCCTAAACTTATAGAAATTATTCCCAAGTATACCGGGATGCAAGAAATACATTTGCGCCCAGTATTCATGGAAATCGTTGGGAGCTGGTGACCCTGTAAGTTCGATTCGATACTTGCATAAATCACGGATACCTTTGACATATTGCTTCTTTTCCCAGTAACCATTCATTCTTTCAACAGTCTTGCTTTGTGGATTCTTCATCTTGCTTGATTCATCGACGACACACATATAAGTATTGAGTGATAGATGTTGCTTTAATTCTTCAAACTTTGCTTTGCTTATCAAATATTCAAAGTTAACAATCTCAATATCTACCCTTTTCCTATCGATACAGGATTCACTGTGTTTATTGCTATGAATGTCAAACCATGAATAATCAGTAAACTTTTCAATCTCTTTGACCCATGCGCCATGAATTAAGCTTATGGGGCAAATAACAAGAAGCTTTAACTGTGGTTCTTTTTGTTTAAAATAAGAATACGTTGCTAATGCCGATATAGTCTTACCTGTTCCAACTTCCATATGGAAAGCGGCAATGCCATTGTTTTTTATAGCAAATTCAACGCCTTTTATTTGGTGTTGCATTAGTGTCGCTTTCATTCTTCATACCCTCCATTATAACTTCTGATATAAAAGGCGCATTTGGCGCAAAACCTTTTCCCTCTTAAGATTCTTCTCTCTTGACCTAGACAATAGACCCCATTGCAAGGCCTGCGGATATATTTTGACAACTTCTTCTCTGGTTCCTTGTCTGGCGGCGTGTTGTTATCAATATACTTTCTTTTTGGAATTTTCTTAATGTATCTCTCGTAATAATCAGGGATTGAATCTTTCCACTTCTTGAAATATTGCTTTCTGAAATAAGCTATGCAATTATAATTTCTGCAAGATATTTGCTTGTTTAACCTTGCCATAAATATACCGTGACAACCTTCTTTCTTCATTTTGCATTTCTTTTCAATCATATCATCCTCTTATTGTTGAAAACTGATTATTAATCGGCAATACTCTTTGTGACCTGATTAGAGACTTCCTTGATTCGCTGTAATTATAAGACTTCCATAATACATTTCTTAAGTACCGACGGGATATTTCTTGACCATTGTATAATAATGTATTCGCTCCCGCCTCATCCATCCTGTCTAAAAGCATCTTTGCGATTACTCCTGACATAATATTCTCCTTTATTTATACAATCCTAAAGAAATAATGGTTATAAATCTTTGCCGTAAATACGGCATGGTTAAACCATGAAGCGTGCTTAAACTTCCTCAAGTCGTTAGCATTGCCCCAAAACTGCGCCCCGTGCGTCAAGTCTGTGAATCGGGATTGATGCCAAGCCTTTATTGCAGAGTATAGCGTCTTATGGCTATAAGATGCCATAACAACACGCTTGCTGTGCAAGCCATATACACCGCGGGTATAATTCCTATTCCTTAATGCTTCACCAATAGCAACCTTTCCTAAATACTTCTCGCCTTCCGCCTCTCCTATGATAGCCTTGACAGCAGTATTCTCTGATATTGTGTAGGCGTGGGCCTTATCAATCAGGGCAAAGTATAGGATATTAAGAAGCGTTACGGCAAAGGTAATCTTTACAATGAAATTTAATATTGCAATTTTCTCCATTGTATTTTCAAAACTACTTCTAATACTTTCCACCTGATAATCATAGGAGAAATCCTGTCTTAATATTCGACGAACATCTCGAATCCTATCTGCTGTGTGTTTTCTTAACATGATTAACCCCTTCCCTTGAGCGTTTCCTTAATTGTAATTTCTCCCGAATATCATAAAGTACACATAATTTGGATTCTCTTATAAAAACGTTTTCCTGTTTCATATATTTCTTTTTTAATAATATTATATTCCTGCTTATTTCCTTAACTAATATGCTAGGTTTTCTCATATGATTCCTTATGCTGATAAATATAAAGCCGTCTCACGAACACTTTGACCATTAATAATTGTGTTTCTTTCTGCCAAGAATGAGAATATTCCCTCTTTCGACAATCTTGCCTTTTCTTCTAATTGCCAATCAATTCTACTAATAAGACCATAGCATGAATTAATCTTCTCTCCGTAATCACCGAAGTTTGTTACTTGCTTCCCCGTCTTCTCAGCCTGTTCGAAACTAATCATTTGACCCTCCTTTTATTAAGACCTCCTGTTTGTTAATTCCTAATCACAAACTAATTATACCCAGCCGTCGTGTATATGTCAACAAAAAACCGCAAATTATTTTTGCGGTTTGTCGTCGAGGAGAAATATATTTTTTCTTTTTTGTGATAATTATTTTTAATTATCCTTTTGAACACCTTGGACACCAGCCAAAGATTGTTTCAAAACTACACCTTGGGCAAGACAATTCCTGTTTTATAATCCCAAATATATTTAACATTGAATACCTTTGGATTAAGAAGCTGATATTGCATGAATTGGTTAGGATTAGCATGATTGCTTATCTTTTGGATAACATCATTATCTTCTTTGGGTAAATTTACAGCGGCTGCCTTAAGATGGTAAATAACATCCATCGAGCAATCATCTAGCCCCGGAAAGCTTATCCACGGCAAGCCAACAGCTTGACCAAATATTTGTAGCCAATTATAGGTCTTTCTATACCACGGGCCATGAAGTTTATCCTCAACGGATTTATTAAACGCTTGAATAAAAGCGTCATTTGCATTAATGACTTCCGTAAAGATAATTGTTCCGCCATTAACCAAATATGATTCCATTGGCACCCAATGATAACCACTAAAGTCTTGGCAAACAAATTCACCCTGAACAATGCTTAACATGGAATGGTCACAAGGCGGAACGCCCGCAATATCTGTCCGCTTATCAATTAACCAGCCTACCTCATCATTGACCTGATTGCAATTAGCGATTAATGGCAATTCATTTGATTCAATCATTCTGGGGTCATAGATATTTTGCATGTTAAAACCTCACACTCATAATAGTCGCGCCAAGTAGCCAATCTTGTTGAGCATTAGCCAAGTTTGTTACATTAATGAAACTTACTGAATATAATAACTGTGGGCGGATTTCAATATATTTTAATATGGAGGGTAAGTTTCCATAATCAGATAATTTCAACAGGCTAATTGAGAAACCCGCTACGTATCTATTAGGCGTTGCAAATCCTGTATCAATAGACACATCAAGCTTATTTAATAACTTCCAAGGTGTTCTTGTAAATTCATATACTTTAACAGTTTCAGTATTCACCAGGGTCTTATCATGGAATGAATAAGAAACACCCGGACTTAATACAAACTTATTTAATATGTCATTGTTTAATTGGAGTATCTGTGCCTGTTGTGCTTGAGCCGCCACCGCTGGAAGTAGTAAGATGAATAGTAGGAACATTATTTTTATCATCATTATCTCCTTTGTTTAATATGTCTTTGAATAACATTGAAATCATTCCAACCAATCCGCCCGACACAAGTCCCTCAACGAATTGAGCATCAACCTTCCCCGCGAATACGCCCACCATACCAACAACAATAGAAACACAATAAGTAAGGACTAAAACATAAAGGATTTTATATTCTTCTTTCATATTATCCCTTTCTGCTTATAAATAATTCACCTACAAGCGTAATTACCGATGCTATGGCCGCAGAGAATCCGATTGACTTCCATTGATACTTTTCAAGTAATGACGTTCTATCGTCAAGGCTTTTAATCTTTTCCTTATTATCAGTCAATCTTAATTCATGTACTGACATTAGATTAGTCGCTTCATGCGCTTTAGAACGAAGAATCTTTATCTCATCGGAGAATTTCTCATTTACCTCAAGAATCTTATTTATTCTCTCATCTATCCTTGCAAGTGTTTCATGTACAGACTCACGGCCAGAATCTTCTGACCTTCTCATTTCACCATTCCACGCAACCATTACAGCCTCCTGACTGTGGTGAATAAAGAAAACAATTTATCTAATAAAAGAAGTCCAATTTGTTCCACTAACTTGAGCATTTGACCAAGCTTTCCAGTTAACACTTGTCCAATTAGTTGAACCACCATTAATAGAAATATCCTATCTTGGAATAATCACTTGATTGTAAGGGGTTGCTGTTATATTTCCGTATCCAGTAACCGTTCCAGCACTGAATGTAGCTTGAGCTACTAAGTAATATGTTACATAAGTATTCGTTGGCACAGATACAACAATGCTTGGTACACTTAATGATACTTTAGAAGTAACAGTTGTTGTTATTAATGGCAAATACATTGTCGGTACGCCAACATTTTGAGTTGCTGATGTGCTAGATAAACTTGCCTCAATAACAGACGTTGTAGCTGATGTTAGAATATATCCTATTTGAGCATATAGATTCCATATACCTGATGGCAAAGTAATTGACGTTATATTTGCCGCAGTTGCTGTGGTTAATGAAACTGGACTTGTATATGGTGTTAAACTATTTATGTCATTCGGTAGATTCTGGTATAAGGAACAAACTTGTAATACTTGTGTTTCTACAGATGGCCCAACTATTCCACTACCCGATTGAGGCGTCATGTATGTTTTAGATTGCAATGAACTTATTGTTTGACTTCCCGATAATGGCATAGGAATAGATGTGAAGGTTAAAATATCACCCGCTTGTAAGACTTGTGACATACCAGCCGTAAATAAAGCATTATAGTATAATTCTGGCACATTAACATATGACAAACCAAGACCATTGCCAGAACCAATCCTAAGCATATGTGCAGGTGAAATTATCTTATGACGACTAAACATTTGCACATAACAAGGCAAAATATTAGAAGCTGATGGAGGTAAAAGGTCTGTAGTTGGGCCACCACCTGCGTTAGAGAATGACCCTGAAGATGTCAGATTAAGCTGTAAACCTGTATAGTTTCCGTTGGAATCAGTATTACGTTGACCAGTACCTGTTAACCCTGAATCAATATAATAATCTGCTGAATAAATATTCCCTGAAACACCGCTTAATGTTCCACCCGGTGTATTATTAATGCAAAGATTTGGATTCACCGCCAATGGAGCCATAACCTGACTATTATACACATTTCCACCAGCAGCTGATTTTGTTGCCGATGGGGCAGGAATTGAATTTGGAAAAAGATGCCCTAATTGTTGAAGGAAGTATCTTGCTCTAATACATGCTCCAGCTTCATTTTGATGAACATTTCCACCACCCAGCGTATTAAAAGCATCTGAATAAAGGAAAGGATTAGGAGTTCCAGTAGCGCCATTTGCGGCAACATATGCTAATGCGCTGCTTATGATTGTTGATGGAGTATATGTGCCATCAATTGTCATCGCTTGTGCAAAATATGTTAAAGCAATATTATCCTCAATTACAACGTTTGGATGAGAATAATTTAACAACCAATTACGAAGTTGTTGATATTTTAATGTGCCTGCAGAGCCATTTTGACCATAATAAAAATCTGAAGGTTGAGGAGTTGATGCTATTAATAAAGCATTTGGAAATTGTTGAACACAAAGCTCAATAATCTTCTGAAAAACATCTTGAATATAAGTCAAAGTTGGAGATGATGCTTGACCTAAATCGTTTTCGTGCATATTTGCTAACCAGATAATATCAGGAGTTTCAATGCAATTTGCAAATAATTGAGGAAGTCTTAACAACATTTGGTCTGATTGAGCACCAGGTGCTCCATATGTTCCATAAGCATCAAGATAATCCCATTGTCCTGATGTATTTGTTCCTGTTGAACCTGGAGGGCTTAACCAGCTTGCAGATACATAATTCCAAACAACAGTACCATCTGTTATCATTGGAGTCGTTGCAGATGGTCCACCACCTGAACTAGCTGATGTGCCAGCAACAACGCAAATATATTGATTCCCATTTGCTTGCACTAATGCGCCAAGTGAATAAGCAGTGCTTGTAGCCCATGCTGTACCCGCTATTATAGGAATTGTTCTGCATCGTTGTATTGCTCCACCAGAAAACGCATAAATCCAATTTAACGGCCCCCATGCTGACCAAGTATATGCTGCTGATTCACCATTAGAGTTTCTTGCAGATACAGAGTTTCCGATATTTAATACTTTAGGACGTATTGATTTTATTCTATTTTGAATTTGATTGACGCCTGTTCCGACTAGTAGACTCATATTCCTCCTTATAACCCACCGTAATTAGCGTTTACATTCCAATTTGATATACCATCACAAGTTAAAGTAATAGATCCGTATGAATAATATAATTGATAGTACGCCTGACCATCTATTGTACCTGACGTTGGAGTTATTGTTATAGATTGTTGAGCAGCATTGCCGTACTCATCTTTTATGATAAAAGTAAGACCATTTCTAGAAGAATTACAGGAATTTATTGTTTCATATTTTAATCCAGTTGTTGAACTGTTCCAAGATATTGTATAATCAGAAAGATATGTCGTGTCTGATGTTCCTGAAGTTATTACCCTAACCGGTAAAGATAAGCAATAAGCTAAATTACAGAAAAATATTGAAAATAATATTAAAATTATAAGTCTCATTTTGTCTCCTTATAACCCGCCATAATTAGAAACTACATTCCAATTTGAAGAACCATCACATTGGATTGTTACTGAACCATATGAATAATATAATTGATAGTACGCCTGACCATCTATTGTACCTGACGTTGGAGTTATTGTTATTGACTGTTGTGCGGCATTTCCGTACTCGTCTTTTATGATAATAATCAATCCTTTTCTATATATAGAACATGCTGGAATATTTTCATATTTTAATCCAGTTGATGATGAATTCCATAACAATATATAATCTGCATTTACTGAATTATCTGATAATCCTGACGAAATAATCCTTTTTGTACTTCCACCACCACTTGAATAAATATTTGTATTATTAAAAGAATATTTACAAAAAGGAGAAGCAGCAACACATATAGGGTCAATTAATTGAGCATTGCCATTAGTAATTAATAATAAGAAAAATATTAATATTAAATGTTTCATTTTATAAGTATTTAATTGTGTAAGTTGTACCAGCCGAGCTTCCAATAACATTTATTGCGCCAGCAGGAACGCTTTGCTGGAAAATGACACCTTGACCAGCGGCAAGGGTAACTGTTCCCGCTGTGCCTATTGCCGCTGTTGTTCCATCAACAGTAAAACCCAATGTATTTGAAGAAATATTTTGTATTAACAAATATTGACGCGAATTATTTGCAGACAATGCCAACGATGATGATGCGCTTGCTGTTCCGCTTGCATCTTTAAAATTGGCAACAAATTGGGCAAAAGAAACTGTTGCTGTTAATATAACCATTGATAATGCTAATATTAATCTTTTCATACATTCTCCTTTTTATATTCCAGTACACGAACACCCGCCGCTTGAGCTAACGACGCTGGTGCAATATCCTATTTGACCTGATGTTGTAAAACATGTTGCCTGTCCAGAATGAGCAGAAGCATTGCCAATTATAACGCTACCTGATGAATTTAGAGACAATGCTGTGATGCTATTATTTATTAATGACATTGTGCCTGATGAACTTGAGGAAGTTATTTTAGATAATGTTGAACCATTGTTATCAAGAGTTATTGTTGGATTAGCTTGTAATGTTGAAACATAAGATATAATTACAACACCGCTCCCACCATTCCCCCCTGATGTCGAGTCTCGTCCACCACCACCGCCGCCATCACCAGTATAACTTGGAGCCGATGCCCCTGACGATTCTCCCGCTGAACCAGAACCTCCTGCGCCACCTGTTGACGTGTCAACGCCACCACCTGACCCTTGATAGGCGCAACAATTACCCGCGCCACCGCCACCACCAACACCGTACCAAACAGATGACCCTGATATTGAGCTATTTATACCAATACCCCCCGTTCCACCATTAGCGCCAGAATAATTTGAACCATTTGCGCCAGAACCAGCACCGCCACCACCAAAAGAACCATATCCATTATTTCCTGTTCCTGTCCCGCCAGAATATGATGAATTAGAACCACCATTAGCACCTATTGTATTATTTGCCCCATTTCCACCTGATGCGGTAAAGCTTCCGAAAGAAGAAGATGTACCATTACCACCGTTTGCACTTCCACCAGAGCCGACGCTTATTGTAAACTGTTGATTTGCAGAAACATAATAAGAAGAATTAGACAATACCTGACCAC
>JGI26470J50227_1000543_pt1 | contig 15223 bp, 12 predicted proteins | sample FreactTroBogLake_FD_50227 | JGI IMG/M metagenome (IMG submission 50227) | reverse complement strand
GTTTGTGGCGGCCATCGAGGCAGCCGATCTTTCGGGAATCCTGGTCTACCAAGCGCTGGCCCGGGAACGGGCCTTCCGGTTCTTCGAGCGTCGGGGGAACCCCGGACTGTCCCGCCATTTTCTGGCGGAAAGCCTGGACCGGTGGAAGCACTACGGCGCCTGGGCCAAGGTGAGGTCCCTGGAGCTGGAGGCCCCCGAGGCCGGTGTGGGATTCCTGCGACCCGGCGATTCGAGGAGGTCAGGGGACCAGCCTTGGGATGTCGATCGGACCAGCCTCATCCGGGCGTTGGAGGCCATCTCGGGGGAAATTCGCCTCGATTCGCTTTCCCGGACGATCACGAAACTGCTCCTCGAAAACTCGGGAGCGGACCGGGTCGCGTTGCTGGTTTCCTCGCCCCCGGGGTTGATTCTTGAGGGGTGGGCCACCGAAGCGGGGTATTTCCCAGGGGAGCAGCAACCGCTCTCCGGCCGCACCGACCTGCCCCAATCCCTGCTTCGGCAGGCCTTCCACGAGAAGCGGATTCTGGTCCTCGAGGTGCTCACCGACCAAAACTTCCAGGCCGATCCCATCCTCGCGTCCCGAGGGGTGAAGTCGGTGATCATCCTGCCCTTGTCCACCAGCGACCGATTTCAGGGACTGGTCTACCTGGAGAACTCGGTGATGCCTGGAATCTTGACGCTGTCTCGGGTTCGCATTCTGGAGTTGCTTTCCTCAACGATCGGCATGACGATCCAAAACGCCCAGCTGTTCCAACAGGTACAGCAGGCCAACGAGGGGCTCGAACTGCGGGTCGAAGAGAGGACCAGGGAGTTGGGGGCTTCCCAGCGCCGCATCCTTCTTCAGGAGAAGATGGCATCGCTGGGGGCCCTCGCGGCGGGCATCGCGCACGAATTGAAGAACCCCATCAACGTCATCAACAACTTCGCCGAGTCGTCCATGGAGCTCATCGAGGAACTCAAAACCGAATTCGAGTCGATCCGCGGCGCGCTCCCCGAGCCGGTGGTGCAAAACCTCGACTACCTGGTTCCGGAACTCGTCCAGAACATGGTGGACATCAAGAGGCACGGGAACCGGGGAAACGAAATCATCCGCACCATGCTCATGCACACCCGGTCCGACTCCGGGGCGGCGACCCTGGAAGACCTCAACCTGTTGGTCCAGGAATCTTTGAGCCTGTCGTACCACGGGGGAAAGGCCACCCGGTCCGAGCTGGATTGCTCCATGGAAATGGATCTGGATCCCCGGCTTCCCCTCGTCTTGATGGTCCGGGCCAACCTGGGCCGGGTGTTCATCAATCTGTTCAACAACGCGTTCCAGGCCATCGAGGACAAGCGCCGACGCGTTCCCGGCGGGTATCGACCGACGGTAGCGGTCTCGACCCGATGGCTTGACCCCGGAGTTCGGATCACGGTGGAGGACAATGGATCGGGGATCGCCCCCGAGGTCCTCGAAAAGGTCTTCCAACCGTTCTTCACGACCAAGTCTCCCGGGGAGGGGACGGGTTTGGGACTTTCCATCAGCCATGAAATCGTGCACGGTGACTTTGGAGGAAGCCTGGAGGTCATGAGCGAGGTGGACCGATTCACCCGGTTCACGATCCTGCTCCCCCGGGCGGGGAAGAGCCACTGATGCTTGAAATCCTTGTGGTCGACGATGAGGTTAGTGTGGGGAGGATCTTCGCGCAGCGGCTGCGCAAGGAGATCCTCGAAGGCTCGATCGTGTTGCACTTCGCGACCAACGGTCTTCAAGCGCTCGATATCTTCCAACGCCGGCTGATGGCCGTGGGGTTGGTGCTCAGCGACATCAACATGCCGGGGATGAGCGGATTTGAGTTGTTGGGCCGCATCCGTCACCTGGCTCCCCAGGTTCAGGTGTTTATGGTCAGCGCCTACGAGGACGAGCAGTTCCGCCGCCAGGCGGAGGAACTGGGGGCCGATGGATTCTTCGCGAAACCGATGGAATTCTCCGAACTCAGGAGTTTGCTGACCCGGATCGGAAGCGGCCCAGGTCACGGTTCTCCGTAAGCCAGGTTCCTTTCTCCTTGCCCAAAGGTCGTTAAATCAGTAACTATTGAAAGATGACGGACCTGCTGATCAAGGAAACCGACCTGGGTTCCCTGAAATCTGAATTCTCCTCCCGCATCGGGCGCTACTCGGTTTCCGAGCAGGAACTGATCCGCCGGGCGGTCGATTGGGCCCAGGACCTCCACAAGGAGCAAAAGCGCGCTTCGGGGGAACCGTACATCATCCACCCCATCCAGGTCGCCGCGATTCTAGCGCAGCTGAAGATGGACGCTCCCACCGTGATCGCGGGGCTGCTCCACGATGTGCTGGAAGACACGTCCGCCAACGCCACCGACATGGAGAAGCTCTTCGGTCCCGAGGTGGTCAGCCTCGTCGACGGCGTGACGAAGATCCACATCCTCCACGCCAAGACCAAGAGCGTTCAGGAGGCCGAGACCATCCGCAAGATGTTCTTCGCGATGATCAAAGACCTCCGGGTGATCATGATCAAGCTGGCCGACAAGGTCCACAACATGACGACGCTCCAGCACTTGAGCGAGGACAAGGTGCGCCGCATCGCCCAGGAATGCCTGGACATCTACGCACCGTTGGCCGACCGCCTGGGGATGAGCGACCTCAAGAATTACCTCGAGGACATGAGCCTGAAGAACCTCGACAAGGCGGCGTATTACCAGATCAAGGACTGGGTCGATTCCAAGCGCGGTGAACGCGAGGCCTACCTGGAGGAGGTTCGCGACCGCATCGTCGACGCCGCCCGGGACGAAGGGATCGACGTCCAGGTCGACGCCAGGGCCAAGCATTTCTATTCGATCTACAGCAAGTGGAGGAAGGGAAAGGAGCTCGGAGAGGTCTTCGACATGCTCGGCGTGCGGATCTACTGCGACACCCCCACCGAGTGCTACACGCTTCTGGGGGTCGTTCACAAACTCTGGAAGCCCATCGAGGGCCGGTTCAAGGACTACATCGCCATGCCCAAGGACAACGGCTACCAGAGCCTCCACACCACGGTCATGGGCGAACACGGGCGGCTCACCGAAATCCAAATCCGCACCCACGAGATGCACAAGACCGCCCAGCACGGCATCGCCGCCCACTGGATCTACAAGACCGGCGGCCGGGTGGACCAGAATGAGTTCGCGATCCTCAACCGCCTCAAGAGCTGGCAGGAAGCGGCCGGGGGAAGCGACAACTTCCTCGACGAGGTGAAGGGAGAGTTGCTCCGCGACGCCATCTACGTGTTCACGCCCAAGGGGAAGGTGGTCGAACTGCCCGCCGGCTCCAGCGCCCTGGACTTCGCCTACGCCATCCATACCGAGGTCGGCAACAAGACCATGGCGGCCAAGGCCGACGGCGCCATCGTCCCCCTGGGCCAACCTCTGCGCAACACCCAGGTCATCGAGATCATCACCCATCCGGCTGCGCATCCGCACGTGAACTGGCTCCGGAACGTCAGCACGGGGAAAGCCCGGGGAAAGATCCGGTATTGGCTGGCGCACAACGACGAGAACCTCGTCATCGACAAGAACATCGTCGCCAAAACCAACCGCAGGGACGCGGCGCCGCCGGTGCCCCAGCCCCCGCCGCCGGTCCCTTACAAACCCGGGGACGATCCGCTGCCCGTGCAACGGGTCCTGGACCCCTCGAAGGTTGGGGTGAGGATCGAGGACCAGCGCAACGTCTTGATCCGGTTCGCGCAGTGCTGTGCGCCGGTGACCGGTGACGCCATCATCGGGTTTGTCAGCCGCGGCAGGGGCATCACGATCCACCGGTCGGACTGCACGAACGTCAAGCACATCCCCGGCATCGACGACCGCCAGATCGAGGTCGAGTGGGAGACCGTCAGCCCGTTCTTCACCCGCCGGTTCCGGGTGGTGGCCAAGCGGGGCGCCGACCTGTTCAGCGAGATCGAGGGCGCGGTGCGCAAGCACAAGGGCCACCTCATCGAAGGGAAGCTCGAGGACGACCACGAAGGCCACCTCATCGGGAGCTTCACGATGGAGCTCGAACACAAGGAAGACGTGCAGAAGATCCTCAAGGCCGTCAGGGCCATCCCCAGCATCAACGTGATCCAAAAGATCGACTGACAGGAGCATCGATGGTCCGGTTCCTCTTCGCGGCGTTCGCCGCGGTTGTTCTCGCCTCCTGTTCTCGTCCCCCGGAACCCGTGGCTCCCCCGGCGGCAAAGGCCGCCGTCCCGGAGTCTCTCTCGTTCGCCGACTTGGCTCCCACCGACCAGGAGAAGGCCTGGCGAGACCGCCGTGTGGCTTCCGGAAAACCCCTCACCGCGGCGACCATCCACGTGGCAGGGACCTTCGAGGAGACCTCCGACGGAAAACGGTCAGGCCTGGATTGGGAAATGGTCCACGACTTCGCCCGGGTGCTGGGCCTCCCGCTCGAGGTCACCGTCCCCCGGGACCTAAAGGTGTTTTTCAGCCGGGACGGGGTGATCCCCTCCGACGTGGAGACCAACACCGGCGTCACCTACACCCCCGACCTCCTCAAGACCGTCGATCTGTACATCGGGCCGTTCTCGGTCCTTCCCTGGAGGGAAAGGCTGATGACCATGGTTCCCCTCTATCCCATGCAGAATTTTCTGGCGGGGCGGAAGGGCGAAGAAATTCGGTCGGTGGCTCAGATGGCGGGCAAACGGCTGGCCCTGTTGAAGGACTCGATGCAGGACAACTTGCTCCACAACCTGGCCGTGAAGCAGGGTTTGAGCTTTCGGTACGAGTATTTCCGGCCCGAAGACGACCTGTTCGCCGCTGTCGCCGGGGGCCGGGCCGACTACACCCTCGACGGCGCGCTCTTCTTCGCCCAAAACCGCGTGAAGATGAAGGGCCTGAGCCTTTCCCCCTTTCCTTCGGACCCGGTTCGGGTGGGCTGGTGCCTCAAGAAGGACGACGCTGTTCTGGGGGCGCTGGTGGTCAAATATCTGGCGAAGATCCAGGAAAACGGACTGTTTGTCCGGTGGTTCGAGGAAGCGTACGGTACTTCGTTCCACGAATACTTGAACTTGCTGGCCACCTCGTTGGAGCCTGCCCGGTGACGCTTCGGAGCCGATTGCTCACGATGGGGATACCCCTGGTCGTCCTGCCGTTGGTGGCCAGCCTGGTCATCTTTTCGTTCAGAATGGCCGATGCCGGCCAGGCGGCCCGGTTTCAGGTTCTGGACGCCGAACTTTCCCTGGTCGAGAATCAGGTCGTGGCGGCCTGGACCGTGCTATCCCGGGTCGGTTTTGAGGAAAGCGAGTTCTACCAGAAGACCGTCAGCCAGGCCGTGGAGGCCAACCTGAAGGCCTTGGCAGCCCCCGGGGAGGATTCGCTGATCATCGACCACGCGGGGGTCGTGCTGTTGGGTCCCGGCGACTGGAAAGGTCGGAAGATCGGGGAAGCGGACCCTTGGCACGTCGTCCTCGAGGCCGCCTCGGGAGAACGGGTCCTTTCCAGCCCATCGTTGGGCAACCGAACCTACCTCGTCACGTTCCGTCGTTTTATTCCGTGGAATTGGGCGATGGTGACGATGACCGACCAGAGCCTGGTTTGGGGGAGCGTGCTCCAGGGCTTGGTGTGGGCGGCTCTGGGATCGATGGTCTTCCTCTTGGTCGCCGTCGCGGGGTTCTGGTTGCTGGCCCGGCAGGCCACCCGCCCCTTGGTCGAACTCCAGTCGCTGGCCGGGCTGATGGGACTGGGACACTTCAACCTCAGGGCGCGGGTCACGGGACCCGACGAGACGGTCACGCTGGCCACCGAATGGAACGCCATGGCCGAAAGGGTGGAAGAGTTGACCCAGGGACTCGAGCAACGGGTGGCCGAGCGAACCCGGGATCTGGCCGAGGCTCTGGACCGAACCCGGGCGATGCAGAGTCAGCTCGTGCTTTCGGAAAAGATGGCCACGTTGGGGCAGTTGGTTTCCGGGATCGCCCACGAGCTGAATACGCCGTTGGGAGCGATCGGTTCGGCGCAGAGGACCATCGAGGAGCTGCTGGGGTCCCGGTGGCCCGTCCTGATGGAATACCTAGCCCTCCTGTCGGCCGACCGACGGCAACGCCTGTGGGCCTGGCTCGATCGAGCCGCCCTGACGACTCCTGCCACCGACACCAAGACACGACGGCAACTCAGAAAGGCTTTGGCCCTTCGGTTGGAAGCCGCCGCCGTCGACGATCCCCTGGGGACCGCCGACAGGCTCGTGGAAATCGGGCTGGTGGAGTGGGAACCCGGGGAACTGGAAGCCTTGGGTGGCCCCGAAGGGAAGTTGCTGTCGGCGGCTCTCGGGGATTTGGCCCAGGCCCGACTGTCTTCCACCTTGGTGGGGTTGGCGGTGACCAAGGCGGAAAGGGTGATCGGAGCCCTGAGGATCTATTCGCGGCAGGATCCGGGTCGCGGAACGGGGCCGGTCTTGGTGGCGGAAAGTTTTGATACCGTCCTGATGCTTTTCCAAAACCGCCTCAAGTCGGGGATCGAGGTGTCTTCCTCGCTACCGGAGGGGTTGACGATCCGGGCCGACGCCGATCGCCTGAATCAGCTTTGGACCAACCTGATCAGCAACGCCCTGGCGTCGATGGGGAGTCAGGGTCACCTCGAGCTGGAGGCCGCGGTGGTGGGAAATCACGTGGCGGTTCGAGTCATCGATTCGGGACCGGGGATACCGGCCGAACTCCACGGGCGGATCTTCACGCCGTTCTTCACCACGAAGAAGGCGGGGGAGGGGAGCGGCCTGGGACTTTCGATCTGCCAGACCATCGTCCAGGAGGCCGGCGGATCGCTGGGATTCACCTCAGTTCCTGGGCGGACCGTCTTCGAAGCGAGGTTTCCATGCCCCTGAACCTGGTTCTCGTCGAACCCGAAATTCCCCAGAACACCGGAAACATCGCCCGGACCTGCGCCGCCACGGGGTGCCGGTTGCATCTGGTCCGTCCCCTGGGTTTTGCGGTGACCGACAAACACCTCAAGCGGGCCGGACTGGACTATTGGGCCGATGTGGAAGTGGTCTTCCACGATTCCCTGGAAGCCTTCCTGGAGCGCCACGGCCGGGAGCGGTTGTGGTTGGCCACGACCAAGGGCCACCGCAACCCCGACCTCGTCCCGTTCCTGGAGGACGATTGGTTGGTTTTCGGCAAGGAAACGGCGGGGCTTCCTGCAAAGGTCCTCGACGCCTACCCCGACCACTGGGTCAGAATTCCGATGAAACCGGGAACCCGGTCGTTGAATTTGTCGAACGCCGCCGCGGTCTTGACTTTTGAGGCGCTGAGGCAGCTGAAATGGCCCGGACTTTCGTCTTGATTTCTTCCGAGTGGTAGGCGTAATATCGGGCCATCCATGAAAGACTCATCCGAAAAAATCCGAATCCTGGCCATCGACGACAGCCTCGTGAACCTGAAACTCCTCTCCGTCATCCTGCAGCGCGAGGGCTTCGAAGTCATCACCACGAACAAGAGCCTGGAGGCGCTACCTCTGACCCTCGAGCTCAAACCCGAATTGTTGCTCCTCGACATCATGATGCCGGGCCTCAGCGGGCTCGAGCTCCTGGGCTTGTTGAAGGCGAACAACCTCACCGACAGCATCCCGGTCCTGATGGTTACGGCCCGTACCCAGGGCTCCGACGTGAAGGCCGCCCTCGAAGCCGGCGCCTTCGACTACGTGAAGAAGCCCTTGGATGAAATCGAAATCGTCGCCCGGGTGAGGTCGGCGCTCCGGTACAAGCACCATCAGGACAGCTTGATGGAAATGGCCACCCACGACGGTTTGACCGGACTTTTCAACCACAGGCTACTGATTGAGTTGCTCGATCGCGAGTTGGCCACAGCCCGGAGGAAGGAGCAGACGGTGGCCTTCTGCATGGCCGACATCGACCATTTCAAGGTCCTGAACGATACCTACGGTCATCAGGTCGGGGACGAGGTCCTCACCGAGGTCAGCCGGTTGTTGACCGAAGGGTTGCGCAAATCGGACCCGGTGGGCCGGTACGGGGGCGAGGAATTTGGCATTGTCTTGGGAGGCTGCGGTCCTGAAAAGGCCAAAGTTCTCTGCGAAAGGTTGAGGGCGACCATCGCGGCGCACGACTTCGCCGTCAAGGGCCACAACCTGAAGGTCACCATCAGCCTCGGGTTATCCTGGGCCAGCTCCGAGGAAGATGTGAGCGAGACAGACCTGATCCAGAGGGCCGACCAGGCGCTCTACCGGGCCAAGGCCGCTGGCCGCAACGTGTTGATCAGCCAGGAGTCATGAACCCGACTTGAATAAAACGCGGGTCAGCGCTCGCTGTTGGTGAAAGGAGAAGGATTGTTCCGGGCCTTGACCTGAGCCTTCTGGCGCTCCAGGGCCGCTTCCTTCTTGGCGCGGTCCTCGAGGAACTCCCGGGCCTGGTCCTGCATTTTTTCGATCTTCAACCGACGTCTGGTTTCCGGATCGAGGGTCTCGGGGTTTTCCACGGCCTTCGACCGGACGGTCACCTTCGGGCTCTTCAGTCGAGTTCCATCGAGCTTGGCGTCGCGAAAGGTCGCGCCGGTGAGGCTGGCTCCGGTGAGGTCGGCTCCGGTGAGGTCGGCGCCGTCGAGGCAGGCCCCGTCGAGCCGAGCGCCGGTGAGCTTCGCCCCGGCCAGGTTGCGACCCTCGAGCCGAATGCCGGTGAGGTCGGCGCGAAACCGGGGGCCCATCGAGGCCGCGAACTCGTTCCAAGCGGCGATGTTGTTGTCGGACAAAGCTTTGCGAAGGACTTTGTAGTGCTTGTCGTTTCCGGAAAAGTCTTCTTGTGCTTCAGCCATGGTGGACCAAACTATAGTCGTTCGGCCCTTCTTATTCAAGGCGGGGGGCTGATTGTAGAACTGACCCGTGGTATGATGCTTGCATGCCTGATGACGCTCCGTCTCCTCCAGCCTACATCCGGTTCGACAAGAAACAGCGGGAAGAATTCTTGTCTCAGTACGGCATTACTTCCCCGTCCCAGCGGGAGATGTTCCACCAGTTGTGCAACAGCTGGAGACCCCTCATCGATTTCGACTCGTTCACCGCCGCCCGCACCGGCGTGGTGACCCACCCGGTCCAAGAGACGGAAAACCTCATCAGCCGGTTCAAGGCCGTCCACCTCGGGCTGTTCACCTACAAGAAGAACGAGAAGGGGGAGCGCGTCCCCAAGGACATCATCCTCTGCGAAGAGGAGAGCCCTCGGTATTGGTTCCATTTCGTCCAGGACCTCATCCAGCAGGCCTGCGACAACCCCCGGAACCCGTACTTGACCACCGGTATCCTCCGGGCCCGAGAGATCCTCCTCCCCGCCGGCACCATCGAAGACCTCGCCTTGAACAAAATTTCAAAGGGGTCGATCGACGCCCTGGCCAAAACCGAGAGGTTGCTTTTCCTTCCCCTGGGCGGCGAGCGCATCTTGGCCACGAGCCAAACCCTTTCCCTCCTTCTCACGTTCTCCTCGGCGAAGTTACGCTTCGTCCTCAAGAATCCCGAGGTCACGGCGGCGGCTTCCCGACTCCTGAACCTGGGACTGTCCGACGTCGCCAAGCGGTTGGAGGATAAGGAATCGGGATTCTGGCGGGGGCTGACCGAAGTCTTGATCGAGCATAAGGACGACCTTCTCGCCGACCGGCGGCTCCACTGGGAACCTGGTTTTTTCCAGGCGGCCGAACTGTTCTACCACTACCTCACGAACCAGATCGAGGAGGTGAAACACCTCAAGGAACAGGCCGTCGAACGGGAAGCCGACATGAAGCAGGTCGAGCAGTTGGTGTTGACCGACAAGGACGTGCTCATGCCCCCCGAGGAGCTGGAAAGCCACCTCAAGCTGCTGTTCAAAGACAAATACGGCGAGGCGTTCGAAGGGTTCAGGGAAGAATTCCTGAACACGTACACCCAGAATGTGCAAAAGACTTCGTTGTCGATCATTCTGACCCTCAAGACAGGCTTGGTCCACCGAAACAACCTCTACAAATATTTCATCCGACGGTTTGAGAGCCTCGGGCCTCTGCTCCTCCAGGAATACCGGATCAAAATGGACCACCGGCTGCGCAAATCGAGGAACAACACAGACCTTGACTTTCTCAACAAGGAGAACCTTGAACGCTCCTTGGCCGATTGGACTGCAAAAAACGATCCCTTGGTCGGGGAACTTTTTGAGAAACCCAAAATGCTGGCCGAAGCGCTCATTCACCACGGGAGGACGAACCTGGGTCTTCCCACGATCGAGGAGATGAAACACCTTCTCGAACGGTTCTTCAAACCCGGAGTCATGACCTTCCGGAGTTACCAGGAAGTGTATGCCCTCGACGTTCCGGCGTTGTACGAGGAATCCTTCAAGCGCCTTTCGGTGTTCGTCCAGTTCTGGCGACGGCTGACGGGCAAGTACGGAATTCAGGCCGAAGAGCTCAAGGCGCTGGCCCTGTCCCGGGAGAAGCGCGTTTCCGATCCGAGGCCGTCGCTTTCGGGGCTTCAGATCGATGAGACCCCCCTGGAAAAGCTGTCTCCCGAGGAATTGAAGGCGCGCAAGGAAGAATGGAAGCGGCGCAAGAACTCAGGAGCGATCGGCCCCAAGAAAACTTCCGAGCCGGCACCCGGACCGACGGTGGTCATCAAGCAGTATTCCGACGGAGAGCGCAACAAGGCCTGGACCAGCTTCAAGGACACGATCAAGAAGGACTAAGGGCCCCACAGGCTCCCAGGATCTCGATAGTCTCCTAGTCCTCTTTGCCCCGCTCCTGGAAGAAATCTTTGGCGATCGTTTCGAGGTCGTAGGGGCAGCTGAGTTTCAACTGTTGGAATTCGGCAAGCAGGTCGTGGGCCCGTTCTTCCTGTCCCAATTCTTCGTGGCAGGCGTAAAGCCAGAGGTGGCACTCGGCCAGGTGGACGTAGTATTGGTACGCCCAGTCCACGGGCCTGGTCCCGAGGTCCTTCGCCGCTTCGAGGAAGCCCTGTCGTTCCTTGATGAGCAGGGCCGTCAGCTGGTTCAGCACCCGGATCGCCCGGGTGTATTCGGCGTCCTCGTAATGTTCCCAAGCCAGGTTCAGCGCGTAGTAGACCAGGTTGAATCCGATGGACCGGAGGTCGGCCACCGAGCTCTGGGCCGAGGTCTTCACCGTGTAGAGCCAGACCGACTGGAGGTAGGCCACGCCGCGGTCGATGTCGTCCTCGTCGAGCAATTTCAGGGCGATGTTGCCCAGGGCGTCGTGGTAGCGGTCGTCTTGCATCGCGACCAGGTGCTTCTCGAGAAGCTCCAAGGCGTCGTCGGCGTCAAAGAAGCTGTGGTAGGTCACCAGGTTGTAGGCGTTCCAGCCGATGCGCTCGACGTCGCCGGCGAGTTGTGCCTTCTCCAGCCCCTGGACGGCCAAAAGGAAGGAGTCGAGGCTGGGGGCGTCGGGGTCGAACGAACAGCTGAAGAGCCATTGGTAGAGGTCGCTGGCCATCAGGGGGTCCTGGGCGAGGGGAAGGTACTGCTCCATCAGGGCGATGAACGTGTCGGGAAGGGTGTCGCGGGCCAGCTCGTGAAGGACGATGGAGAACAGGTCGAGGGCCGCCCTGAGGCCCTTCTTCTTGGCTCCGCCACCGCCGTATTCGCGGACCAGCCTGTCCAGGAGCCAGCGGAGCACCACCTGCGATTCGTCGGACCCGAACTGGGAGAGCTGATGCCAGGCACCGGGTGACATCGAAGGCCCCTCGGCCTGTCGGGGACTTTCCCAGAACTGGATCCATTCTTTGACCACCAGAGGTCCCTGGTCGGCCTCGATGATGAGGTCCAGGGGGCGATGAAGAACTTTCCTGTACTCTTGGTTCTCGACAAGAGCCTCGAGGAAGGTGGGAAACCTGGTGATCTCAAAAAGGCTATCCAGGGCCAAAAGCTACTCCTCCCAGCGGGCGACGGCGGCGACCCAGGAAGAACCAGGGCGAAGGCGCCGTCCGTCGAGGCCGCCCGTGTACCGGACCTTCCACCCGGCCAACAGTTCTTCCGAAAGGTGTTCGGGGTCAAACCAACGGTACCAAAGCGGGAACCGGCGGACCCGGTTCTGTTCGACCACCGTGAAGGTCCTGCCAAACGTCCTGACTGTAGGATACGCATCCGTGCGGCTCAAGACAAGGTGGGCAGAGGCTGTCCAGAAACCTTCTTCGAGAACAACACTCCAGGACCGGGGTTCCGAGGCCTTTTTTTGCCTCTCCCACCAGGGCTTCCGGAACGCGTCGAAGACCAGGAGTCCCCGGGGAGCCAGGGCCCGACGGCACCGGTTCACCAACCGGAGGGCCTGGGCCGGGCTCAGGGTCCCGATCGTGCCGTAGGCGACAAGGATGAGGTCTTGGTTGGAAGGAAGCGGGAAGGTCCTCAGATCTCCGCGAAGGAAGGTGGCGTCCATGCCGGCGTCGGAGGCTTCTTGTCGGGCAAACTCCAGCGAGGGAGCCGCCACGTCGATTCCGGTGACCGACCAGCCCTTTTCGGCGAACAGCAAAGCATGCCTTCCGACCCCGCAACCGAGGTCGAGAAGTTTTCCCGGTTGGGGCGACAGGCCGTGAACCCAGTCCACTTCGGCCTGGATCTGCTTCAAGGGTCGGGAGGCGTCGTCGGATCCCTCGTCGAGGTGGGCCCAGACCACGTGGTCGGCGATGTAGGGGTCGGCCCAAAACAGGCCGTCGCCGGGGTCGAAGGCCCGGGGGCGGCGGTCGGAGCGGGCCAGGGCCTTCCAATCGATTGAGTCAGGCTCCATTGTTCCTCCCGGGTCGTCCATGGTAGTTTGGGGCGATGCAATTGATCGCCCTTTGTCCCTTCGGTCTGGAAAAACTCACCCGCGACGAGATCAAGTCCCTGGGATTCTCGGTCGGAGGACAAGCCGCCGGCAAGGTCTTCTTCGAAGGCGGCTGGGACGCGATCCTGAAAACCAACCTCCACCTTCGGACGGCGGAACGGGTGATGGCGGTGTTGGGAACCTTCCCGGCCGCGGATTTCGACCAGCTGTTCGAAGGGATCTCCGCGCTACCCTGGGAAGAATGGCTTTCGCCGCGCTCCACCATCGTGGTCGAAAAGGTCAAAACGTACAAGTCGAAACTCACGTCGATTCCGGCGGTCCAGGGGATGGTCCAGAAGGCTGTGTTCCAGCGGCTGGGGCAGAAGTGGGGGATGCAGTCGCTCCCCCAGGTCGGGCCGGTGACGGGGTTGCGGGTCTATCTGGAACACGACAGGGCGTTGGCGGCCGTGGACACCACCGGGGCCGCGCTCCACAACCGGGGTTACCGCAAGAATGCAGGCGAGGCGCCGATCAAGGAAAACCTGGCGGCGGCGTTGCTGCTGTTTTCCGGGTGGCGTCGGAAGTNCCCGCTGTACGATCCCCTGTGCGGTTCGGGGACCATCCTGGCCGAGGCGCTCCTGTTCGCCTACGACATCCCGCCGGGGCTCCGGCGATCGTTCGCCTTTGAGCACTTGGTGCCCCACCAGCCGCTGGACTGGAAGATTCTTCTGGACGAGGGCAGGGAGAAGATCGACACCTCCCACCGGGTCCGGGTCTGCGGAAGCGACAAAGACCAGCGTGTCCTCGACGCGGCGCGGCAGAACTTCGACCGGCTGGGCATCGAGGTGAAGGTGCAACTCGAGCACCTTTCCATGGAGGAGGCCCGGGCCGACCGGGTCGAAGGCGCCGGGGACGACGCGGGGTTTCTGATCACCAACCCCCCTTACGGCGAGAGGTTGAACGACAGGCCCCACGCCGAGAACCTCTCCCGGCAGATGAGGCATTTCGAGCGAACCTTTCCCGGATGGAAACTGGGTGTTTTGACGAGCCTGGAGACCTTCCCCGTTCAGATCGGATTGACCCCCTACGTGGTCCGTGAGCTGGTGAACGGTCCGATTCCCGTGAAATACTACCAGTTCCAGCTGTAAGGAGACCTTCGTGCCCCCATCGTTCAACCAGGCCGCCGAGCGTGTCGCGATGCTCTCGGTCCTCTCCAACACGACACTGACCGTTTTGAAATTCCTGGTTGCCTGGGCGACGGGGTCGGTTTCCATCCTTTCGGAGGGGCTCCATTCCTCGATGGACCTGGTGGCGTCGATCATCGCCTTCGTGGCGGTTCGGGTCAGCCGGCGGCCCGCGGACAAGGAACACCCCTGGGGACACGGCAAGGCCGAGAACGTTTCGGGCGTCGCCGAAGGAGTTCTGATCTTCGTCGCCGCGGCGCTCATCATCATCGAGGCCGTCAAGAAGATCCTCGAGCCCCACCGGGTCGACGAGCCGCTTTTGGGAATCGCCATCATGGCGTTCTCGGCGGTGGTGAACACCGGCGTCGCGTTCTTGCTCTTCCGGACGGCCAAGAGGGTGGGGTCGCTCGCGCTCGAGGCCGACGCCCTCCACCTGAAGACCGACGTCTACACCTCGGTGGGCGTGGCGGTCGGTCTGGGGCTGATGACGCTGACCGGTTGGCCCCTCCTGGACCCCGTGGTCGCCCTGCTGGTCGCCTTCCTCATCATCAAGGAGGCATGGCACCTGGTCAGCAAGTCATTTTCGCCGCTGATGGACGGGCGGCTTCCCGAAGACGAGTTGACGGAACTCACCGCCTTGTTCGAAGGATTTACGACGGCCGAGGTCGGCTACCATGATCTGAAGGCCCGCCGAGCCGGGCACAAGATTTTCGTCGAGGTTCACGTGACGCTTCCCGGCGAAACCGCTCTGGTCGACGCCCACGCGCTCACCGAGCGAATCGAGGCCGCGTTGAAGGTCCGCTGGGAACACGCCGAGGCGCTGATCCACATGGAACCCGCCTAAAGCCACCCCTTCAACGCGGCGTATTGGAGGAGCAGGATGGTCTTTCCGTCCCGGATCCGTCCGTCGGCCACCATGGTCATCGCCTCGGTGAAGGGCAACTCGAGGACTTCGATCCTCTCCTCGGCGCCGGTGCCTCCCCCGGCTCCCACCCTGTCGGAATCTTCATACGGGGCCGCAAAGAAGTGGAGGATCTCCGTCACCGATCCCGGACTCATGTACGCCTCGAAGATTTTCTGCACCTCACCGACGTGGAAACCCGTTTCTTCCGCGGCTTCCCGGCGGATGGCCGTCTCCGGGTCCTCACCGTCGAGCAACCCCGCGCAGGCCTCGATGAGCATGCCGTCGAGGTTGCCGTTGACGTAGGTCGGCATCCTGAACTGGCGGGTCAGGACCACCGTTTTTTTGCCCGGATGGTAGAGCAAAAGGGCGGCCCCGTTGCCCCGGTCGTAGGCTTCGCGGCTC
>JGI26470J50227_1000539_pt1 | contig 15274 bp, 13 predicted proteins | sample FreactTroBogLake_FD_50227 | JGI IMG/M metagenome (IMG submission 50227) | reverse complement strand
ACAACAGGTTTAGCCACGCGCAGCGTTACCTTCCGTGTAATCATCCTTTGCGTTCTTTACCCATGACATCATCTTGCGAAGTTCACGGCCAACAGCCTCAATTGGATGTGTCTCACCCTTGGTGCGAAGTGACTTGAACTCAGGTGCTCCAGCATCTTGGTCATCGATAAAGCGCTTTGCAAAAGTTCCACTTTGGATGTCAGCAAGGACTGCCTTCATATTCTCTTTCACACGTGGGTCAATTACACGTGGACCTGAGATGTAATCTCCGTATTCAGCTGTGTCAGAAACTGACCAACGCTGCTTGGCAATTCCACCTTCATACATCAAGTCAACGATCAACTTAAGTTCATGCAAGCACTCAAAGTAAGCGACTTCTGGCTGGTATCCAGCTTCAACAAGAGTCTCAAAACCGTATTGAACGAGCTGTGAAGCACCGCCACAAAGTACAGCTTGCTCACCAAAGAGATCTGTTTCGCACTCTTCAGTGAATGTTGTCAAAATACCACCGGCGCGAAGACCGCCGATTGCTTTGGCATATGAAAGTGTGAGAGGCCATGCATTGCCTGTTGCATCTTGCTCAACAGCAACAAGAACAGGAACTCCACGTCCAGCTGAATATTCGCGGCGCACTAAATGTCCTGGACCCTTTGGAGCAACCATTGCAACATCGATATTTGCTTCTGGCTTGATGTAGCCAAAGCGGATATTAAATCCGTGGCCAAAGAAAAGTGCAGAACCTGGCTTAAGGTTTGGCTTAATAGAGTCGTTATAGATGTGCCGCTGCACGTGATCTGGAGCAAGCAACATAACAACATCGGCTTCTTTTACAGCGTCAGCAACAGAGAGAACGCGAAGTCCTTCAGATTCTGCTTTAGCCCGTGACTTGGAACCTTCTGCCAAACCAACGCGGACATCTACTCCACTGTCACGCAAGCTCAGTGCATGTGCATGACCTTGTGAGCCATAACCAATTACTGCAACTTTTTTTGACTGAATGACGGATAGATCTGCATCTTCATCGTGATACTGGGTAGCCACTGGGGTCTGCCTTTCTAGTTCTGTTAGTTACGTTGTTTGAGTTAGTCGTTACTGCTGTTATTTCCGGTATTGCCTGGCTTCAATCCTCGCTCCATTGCGACGAGTCCAGATTGCACCAATTCCTTAATTCCATACGGCTCCAAGACGCGGAGCAGTGCATGAATCTTCTCACTATTTCCAGTCGCCTCAATCGTGACCGCATCCTTGGCCACATCAACTACTTTTGCGCGGAAAAGCTGAACAGTTTCTAGAACCTGTGAGCGAGTCTCGGCAGTTGTTGTGACTTTCACCAGCAAGAGCTCACGCTGAACCGAGGCAATTGGGTCTAATTCAACAATGCTCAAGACATTTATCAACTTATCGGTCTGGGCAATTACTTGCTCAAGTGCATGTCCCTGAACATCGATAACAATTGTCATACGAGAGATGTTTGGATCTTCTGTTGGCCCAACGGCAAGAGAATCAATGTTGTAACCACGACGGGAGAAAAGCGCAGCAATACGAGCAAGTACGCCAGGGCTATTCTCAACAAGTACTGAAAGTGTGCGTTGATTACTCATTTATAACTCCTGTGAATCCCAGACAGGGGCCATTGATTTGGCAACAACAATGTCATCATTCGATGCTCCTGCTGCAACCATTGGCCAAACCATCGCGTCACGGTGAACATTGAAATCAATGACCACAGGACGATCATTAATTTCCATTGCTTCCTTAATTACCCGGTCGACATCTTCTTTGGTGTCGCAATGAAGCCCAACGCAACCCATTGCCTCAGCAAGTTTTGCAAAATCAGGAACGCGCTTTGAATGCAGGTCTGTGTTAGAAAAGCGCTCGTTATAGAACAAAGTTTGCCATTGGCGAACCATTCCCAGAGACTCGTTGTTAATGATCGCAACCTTGATAGGAATTCCATTAAGCGCGCATGTCACAAGCTCTTGGTTTGTCATTTGGAAACATCCATCGCCATCGATCGCCCACACGACAGTATCTGGAGCTCCAACTTTGGCCCCCATGGCAGCAGGAACTGCATAACCCATAGTTCCAAGTCCGCCTGAGTTCAGCCAGGTGCGTGGATTTTCATATCCAACAAACTGTGAGGCCCACATCTGATGCTGGCCAACACCTGCAACATAAATGGAATCGGGACCAGAAATCTTTCCAATACGTTCAATTACGTATTGCGGTGAAAGAGATCCATCTGATGGTTGGTCATAACCGAGTGGATACTTGGTGCGCCACTCACTGCATGACGCCCACCACGTTGTTAAGTCAGGCTTACTCTTCTTAAATACGCTTTCAAGTTCAGGCAATAGAGCCTTTATGGTGTGCTTCAGATCGCCAATAAGAGCAACATCAACCGCACGAACCTTGCCGATTTCGGCAGGGTCAATATCTGCGTGGATAATTTTTGCATGTGGCGCAAAAGATGAAATCTTTCCTGTAACACGATCATCAAATCTTGCACCTAGAGTGATAAGTAAATCTGCTTTTTGAAGGGCAGTAACTGCAGCAACAGTTCCGTGCATACCTGGCATGCCAAGGTGCTGCTCATGACTATCTGGGAAAGCGCCACGTGCCATAAGAGTCGTCACAACAGGTGCACCAGTGATTTCAGCAAGCTTCATCAATTGCTTCGATGCATTTGCCTTGATGATTCCGCCACCCACATAAAGCACAGGGCTTGTTGATTGAGCAATAAGCTTGGCCGCTTCTTTGATCGCAGCATCAGTTGGGTCCATCACTGGGTTATAACCAGCTAATGAAATCTTCTCAGGCCACTTAAAAGTAGTCATGTTTGTAAGCGCATCTTTAGAGATATCCACCAAGACAGCTCCTGGGCGACCTGTGCCGGCAATGTGAAATGCGGCTGCGATTGCATGAGGAATGTCATCTGGATTTGTAATTAGGAAGTTGTGCTTGGTTACCGGCATAGTAATTCCGCGAATATCAGCTTCTTGGAAAGCATCTGTACCAATTGCATGCGAAGCAACTTGTCCTGTGATCGCAACGACTGGAACTGAATCCATCTGTGCGTCAGCTAGTGGTGTGACCAGGTTTGTTGCTCCAGGGCCAGATGTCGCGATGCAAACACCAACTCGACCTGTTGCTTGTGCATATCCTGTTGCTGCATGTCCAGCACCTTGTTCATGGCGAACCAAGATATGTCTGATCTTGCTGTCAAAAATTGGATCATACGCAGGAAGAATCGCGCCACCTGGGATACCAAACATGACATCAACGCCTGCATGCTCTAGCGCTTTGACGAGAGACTGAGCTCCTGTGATCTTGTCTGTCATGTTCATCTCCTTTCGGTAAGTGTTCTTCTTATTACTGCTGGTGAAATAACAAACCCCCCAGTTTCCACTGAGGGGTAGCGCACCATCTAGAAGTCTCTAGATCGCGCGCTGGGAAATCACCACTGATGATGTCATGGAGCAATTCTCGCCTGTCGCCCGCGTGTAGTCAACCCCTGAGACGCAGATCTCAAATAGTGAATAGTGGGTACTAAGCCATTAACCGCAGACAGCGCCTTTTGAGGCGGAGCCAACAACTTTGGAGTACTTAGCCAAGACCCCTCGGCGGTACTTATGAGGAATTGGCGCGAAGTGCTTACGGCGCTCAGCTAACTCAGAGTCAGATACCAAGAGATCAAGTGTGCGATTGATTGTGTCAATGCGAACTATGTCGCCATCTTTTACTAATGCGATTGGTCCCCCGTCAACGGCTTCTGGGGCAACGTGGCCAACACAGAGGCCAGTACTTCCTCCAGAGAAACGACCGTCGGTCAGCAAGAGTGTTGATTTACCAAGACCTGCGCCTTTGATAGCGCCCGTGATCATCAACATTTCGCGCATTCCTGGTCCACCCTTTGGACCTTCATAACGAATAACAACAACATCGCCAGCTTTAATCGTTCCATTTTCAAGAGCGTCCATCGCTGCTTGCTCACGTTCAAATACTCGGGCTGGTCCCTCAAACTTTTCAACACCGACTCCAGCTGTCTTACACACTGCCCCTTCAGGAGCGAGAGAGCCACCCAAAATAGTAATTCCACCACCTGCAGATAATGGATCTTTAATGGAGTGCAAGACATCTCCATCTGCATCCAGCGGCGTTAATTCAGCAAGATTTTCCGCCATTGTCTTTCCCGTAACAGTGAGGCAATCGCCGTGCAAGAAACCAGCATCTAGAAGCGCGCGAAGAACTACAGGAATTCCTCCAACACGATCAATATCGGTCATGACATATTTACCAAAAGGCTTGAGATCTCCTAACAGCGGAGTGCGGGAACTAATCCGCTGGAAATCTTCAAGGGTAAGGTCAACTTCTGCCTCGTTGGCGATCGCTAAGAGATGAAGGACAGCATTGGTTGAGCCTCCTAGCGCCATAACAACGGTGATGGCGTTTTCGAAGGCTTTCTTTGTCAAAATATCTCGCGTAGTAATTCCCTTACGGATAAGTTCGACAACCGCTGCTCCAGCTTTGATTGCATAATCATCACGACGGCGATCAACGGATGGAGGCGAGGCAGAACCAGGCAATGAAAGTCCAATAGCCTCTCCTACTGCCGCCATAGTGTTAGCCGTATACATACCGCCACATGCACCTTCACCAGGGCAGATGGCTCGTTCAATTTCATCTACTTTTTCTTGAGTGATAAGCCCTCGAGCACATGCACCAACAGCTTCAAATGCATCAATGATTGTGACATCTTTGCCATCGACTTGGCCTGCCAAAGTTGATCCTGCATAGACAAAGACACTTGCCACATCGATACGTGCTGCGGCCATCATCATTCCTGGCAACGACTTATCGCAACCTGCAAATGTGACCATTCCATCAAGACGTTCTGCTTGCATTACAGTCTCAACAGAGTCGGCAATTACCTCGCGAGAAACAAGTGAAAAATGCATACCTTCATGGCCCATCGAGATGCCGTCAGAAACTGAAATAGTTCCAAATTGCATCGGAAAACCGCCGGCATCTATGACACCTTTACGTGATGCTTTTGCAAGGCGATCAAGTGAGAGATTGCACGGAGTAATTTCATTCCATGAAGAGGCGATACCAATTTGTGGCTTCTTAAAATCTTCATCTTTCATGCCTACTGCGCGCAACATTCCTCGCGCCGGAGCCCGTTCTAAGCCATCGGTGACAAGTCCCGACCTTGGCTTCATTGGATTTTTTGGCTCGCTCATAATCTAATACTAGTCCTGACCTAAATGCTTCAGCAGAAGTTCTCTGACCTTGGCAGCATCTGCTTGTCCACCCGTTGCCTTCATAACCGCGCCAATCAGCGCACCAGCAGCAGGAATATTTCCTGAGCGCACTCGCTCTGCAGTATCTGGAGAGGCGGCAATGGCACTTTCAATTGCAGTCATCAAAGCGCCATCATCGGAAACAACTTTCAGTCCACGTTTTTCGATTACTTCCTTGGCTGATCCCTCGCCAGCAATTACACCCTCGATAACCTGACGAGCAAGCTTGTCTGTCAATTCACCTGACTCGATGAGGACAATAATTTCTGCCACACTGGACGCGGTTATAAGCGACGTTGGAGCAACTTCTCCCTCATTTGCTAGACGAGAAACTTCACCAAGCCACCATGATCTAGCACGTGCTGGTTCAGCGCCAAGGGAGATCGTCTCTTCAACAACATCGAGAAGTTCAGCATTAACAAGTGAGTCCATCTCCTTATCGGGAACTGACCATTCAGCTTGCAAACGTTTGCGTCTAGCTGAGGGTCTTTCAGGCAATTGCTCGCGAAGTGTTTCAATCCAANTCGCGTCCGGCACAACTGGAACTAAATCTGGTTCAGGAAAATAGCGATAATCCTCGGCTTGTTCTTTTGAACGACCAGGTCTGGTCTGTCCACTTTCTTCTAGGAAGTGACGAGTCTCTTGAACGATTCGCTCACCTGCATCAAGTCGATTGCTCTGGCGAATTACTTCGCCAAGAACTGCTCGCTCAACCGAACGAAGTGAATTCACGTTCTTTGTCTCACTTCGCGTTCCAAGTGCGCCGCTTCCAATGGGTGCGAGTGAAAGGTTCACATCGCAACGCATTGACCCTTGTTCCATCTTCACATCTGAAACACCGAGTGAGCGCAAAATATCCCGTAGTTCTGTGACGTAGGCACGAGCAACTTGAGGTGCATACTTTTTGGCTCCAGGAATAATCTTTGTGACAATTTCAACCAAAGGAATGCCAGCACGGTTGTAATCAAGGAGTGAGTAATCTGCGCCATGAATGCGCCCAGTCTCTCCGCCTACGTGAAGAGACTTTCCTGTGTCCTCTTCCATGTGGACTCGTTCAATTTCAACTCTAAATGGCATCTTGCCTTCATCAGTATCAATCTCAACATCGAGATACCCATTAATACAGATTGGTTCGTCGTATTGTGATGTTTGAAAGTTCTTNGGCATATCAGGATAGAAATANTTCTTACGAGCAAAACGACTAAAAGGAGCAATCTGACAATTCAAAGCAAGACCGATCAAAATAGTACTTTCAATTGCTCNCCCATTCACAACAGGCAGTGCTCCAGGCAAACCTAAGCAGATAGGACAAGTCTGTGTATTTGGCTCNGCGCCAAATTCAGTGGCACATCCACAAAACATCTTCGACTTGGTGTTGAGCTCAACGTGCACTTCTAGGCCAAGTGTTGGCTCGTACTTTTCTACCGCTTGATCGTATGAAAGTGCCATTACTTACCTGCCAAAGCTGGAATTTCAGAGAGCAGAGTCTTGCCCCACTTGCTCACAAGTGCTGCTTCGAGNGTTCCGCCTACTTGATACATCAANTCATCTTTCATCGCAGGTGACATGATTTGGAAACCAACAGGNAANCCATCTTCTGGTGCAAGGCCGCACGGCAATGACATTCCGCCAATNCCTGCCATGTTCACAGGAATNGTCGCGATGTCGTTGAGATACATTGCGACAGGATTATCAACATTCTCGCCAAGTTTAAATGCGGTTGTTGGACAAGTAGGTGAGACAAGTACATCTGCCATTGCAAATGCTGCTTGGTAATCGCGAATAAGTAAGGTGCGAACTTTCTGTGCTGATCCGTAGTAGGCATCGTAATAACCAGAAGATAGTGCATATGTACCAAGAATAATTCTGCGCTTAACTTCAGCACCAAATCCTTCATGGCGCGTTAAATTCATAACCTCTTCGGCACTTGCCTTCCCATCATCTCCTACACGTAGTCCATAACGCATAGAGTCAAAGCGGGCTAAGTTAGAAGATGCCTCACTTGGGGCAATTAGATAGTAAGCGGCAAGTGCAAACTCAAAGTTTGGACACGATACTTCAACAATCTCAGCTCCAGCTTTAACAAGTTCATCCAACGCTTCATTAAAACGTTGTTGAACTCCAGCTTGATATCCATCGCCTGAAAGCTCTTTAACAACGCCAATCTTGAGGCCTTTCACATCTAATTTCTTTGCAGCAGCAACCACCTGTGGGACCGGTGCATTGATACTTGTGGAATCCATCTGGTCATAGCCAGCGATTACTTCATGCAAAAGCGCTGTATCTAAAACAGTTCTTGCGCAAGGTCCTGCTTGATCCAAACTTGAAGAGAACGCAACCAGGCCATAGCGGGAAACAGCTCCATATGTTGGCTTCACTCCAACTGTTCCAGTAACCGCAGCAGGTTGGCGAATTGATCCACCTGTATCAGTTCCGATGGCAAGCGGTGCTTCAAATGAAGCAAGAGCAGCGGCAGAACCTCCTCCAGAACCCCCAGGGATGCGAGTCAGATCCCACGGATTATGTGTTGGGCCATATGCAGAATTTTCTGTTGAAGAACCCATGGCAAATTCATCCATGTTTGTCTTACCTAAAATTACAACTCCAGATTGCTTGAGTTTTGCAACAACTGTGGAGTCATACGGAGGACGCCAACCTTCTAACATTTTTGAACCACATGTCGTTGGCACGCCTTTTTGTGCTAAAACATCTTTAAGTGCGAGTGGGACGCCAGCTAAGGCTGAGAGTTTTTCTCCATTCTTGCGCTTTGCATCTACATCACGTGCCTGTGCAAGAGCATTCTCTCTATCCACATGCAAGAAGGCATGCACCTTTGAATCCACTTTTTCAATTTGGGCTAAATGCGCTTCTGTCAGTTCAACTGACGTAATAGAACCTGCGCTCAGGGCCTCTGACATTTGCGCCGCTGTTGAGTGAATATTTGTCATTCTTCACCAAGAATCTGTGGAACTTTAAATCGATGATCAACCTTCGCAGGTGCTCCGGATAGCGCCTCATCTGAAGCCAGACTTGGTCTCACAAGATCTTCACGAGTGACATTTGTTAGTGGAAGAGGATGAGAGGTTGGAAAAACATCTGCTTGAGCGACTTTTTGAACGCTAGCAACTGCAACCAAAATAGAATCCAACTGGGTCGCAAGATGATCAAGCTCTGAATCACTCATTTCGATTCGAGCTAATCGTGCTAGGTGCGCAACTTCATCGCGCGAGATGCCGGCCATATTCCAACCTTATCTGACTTGTCTTGATGGATGAATTCAGTGCTTAGCGTGAAAAATTGTTCCTAAATCCTCGCCCTTTAAGGTTTGGGCAAGATTGGGTAGCGACGTGAGTAACATTGTTATTCCAGAATCGGTCGCAATCTTTGCGGCCTCAATCTTTGTGACCATTCCGCCACTTCCAACACCTGAGGTGCCAACGCCACCAATTTCAATATCACCCAGATGAGATGCGTCTTGAACTTCTGAAATTCGGGTTGAACCAGGCTCGTGTGGTGGCACGTTATACAAACCGTCCACATCAGTTACTAGTGCAAGCAAATTAGCTTCAATTAACCCTGCTACAAATGCAGAAAGTCGATCGTTATCACCCATCCGAATTTCTTGAACCCCAACTGAGTCATTTTCATTAATGATTGGGACTACACCCATTTCAAGTAGCTTGTTCAACGTGTGTTTAGCATTTTCTGAATGTGACTCCCGCTCAACATCTTCAATTGTCAGCAAAACCTGAGAAGCAACGAGCTTATGGGTTGCAAACGCNCGGCTATAGCTGGCAATTAAAAGTCCTTGACCGACAGACGCGACAGCTTGTTGAGTAACAAGATCGGTAGGACGTGCTGAAAGTTTAAGTGGTGATAGCCCTGCTGCAATTGCACCCGATGAAACAAGTACGACTTCTTTTCCAAGATCACGTAGCGATGCGACAACATCAACAATATTTTTTACAGCGGTCTCATCAAGTTCATGTCCCGCGCTTCCCGTGAGAGTAGAGGAACCAATTTTAATGACAACGCGCTTTGCTTGAACTACGGCAGCACGGCTCATTTCTCTCCCCCTTGTTGTGCACTCACTCGTGGATCGCGTGGATTTTCCACGTTGTATTCCCATTGCATTGAAATCTCATCTTCACTGAGTTCATTTACATCATCTTCAATGTACCGACCTGCCCATGGAGACTCCAGGCGAAGGTCTTCACCGCGTGGACCAGCAAGTAATTCGGCACCTGCTTCAATAGATGGCTCCCAGTCAAAGATAACTGCGCTATCGCCTGTGCCAATGCGAACTTCAGATTGTGGCTTTGCGCCCTTCTTGAAGAGCTCTCGCTCAACACCAAGCGCAGCAAGGCGATCTGCTAAATATCCAACCGCTTCGGAATTACCGAAATCAGTTTGGCGAACAAAACGCTCAGGCTTTTGCCCAATGACGGTAAATGAACCATCTTCATTTGCGGTGACTTTAAACCCTGAGTCATTCACGGCAGGTGGGCGCAAGACAATGCGAGTCTTCTCTTCTTTTGCTTGATTGCGGCGCTGCTCTTGAATAATTCGTGCCATCGCATAATTTAATTCATTCAAACCAATGTGTGAGGCTGCAGAAATTTGGAATACCTCATAGCCCCGCTCGCGAAAAATAGGCTCGACCATATCTGCCATAGTTTTAGCATCAGGCAAATCGATTTTATTCAGCGCAATGATGCGTGGCCGCTCAGATAGTCCGCCGTAATGCGCTAGCTCTGCTTCAATAATGTCAAAGTCTTTTACAGGATCGCGGTCTGTCTCAAGAGTCCCACAGTCCAATACATGTACGAGGGCAGCACAACGTTCAACGTGGCGAAGAAATTCAAGCCCTAAGCCTTTACCTTCTGATGCACCGGGAATTAACCCTGGAACGTCTGCAACGGTAAAACGTGTGTCTCCTGCCTGCACAACACCCAGATTTGGAGCGAGCGTTGTAAATGGATAGTCAGCAATTTTTGGCCGAGCAGCAGAAATTGATGCAATTAGCGATGACTTTCCAGCGCTTGGAAATCCAATAAGGCCAATATCTGCAACGCTCTTTAGTTCAAGAATAAGTGTGCGCTCTTCACCTGGCTCACCTTTAAGTGCAAAGCCAGGAGCTCTGCGTTTGCGTGAAGCTAAGCCAGAATTTCCAAGGCCACCACTTCCACCTTGTGCGGCAACAAATCGAGTTCCAACACCAATGAGATCTGCAAGAACATTTCCGGCAGCATCTTTAACAACCGTTCCATTAGGAACTGAAAGGATGAGGTCTCCACCTTCACCGCCATTGCAATAGTCGCCATAGCCTGGACGGCCACCAGTTGCTTTGCGATGTGGAGAATGGTGAAAATCAAGAAGTGTGGTCACTCCACTATCAACAACAAGAATGATGTCTCCCCCACGCCCACCATTACCGCCATCAGGTCCGCCAAGTGGGACAAACTTTTCACGGTGAATAGAGACGCAACCATCTCCACCTGAACCCGCAGCAGCATGGAGAGTTACGCGATCAACAAAACTTGCCATCACTTACTCCTTTCCATCTCTGCTAAAACTCTTTCAATAAAAAAGCGGGCCCGCAGTACGCGGACCCGCCAAAAAAATTCCGCGTATTAAGCGACAGGTACAGGAACGATATTCACAACCTTGCGGCCACGAGCCTTGCCGAATTCAACAGCTCCGCTTGCTAGNGCAAATAGTGTGTCGTCTTTACCAATACCAACGTTACGTCCTGGGTGGAAAACTGTTCCGCGCTGGCGAACCAAGATTTCACCGCTCTTTACAACCTGACCACCAAAACGCTTGATGCCAAGGTACTGAGCATTTGAATCGCGACCGTTACGAGTCGAGGAGACACCTTTTTTACTTGCCATTTATTCGCCTCCTACCTATTACTTGTTAATCGCGGTGATCTTCACGCGCGTAAGTTGGGAACGGAAACCTGAACGACGGCGATAGCCAGTCTTGTTCTTGTAACGAAGGATGTCGATCTTTGGACCCTTAGTCTCTTCAACAATTTCTCCAGTGACCTTTGTGGCAGCCAGTGCCTTTGGATCAGTTGTAACTGTCGCGCCATCCACAAGGAGAAGTGCAGCAAAATTTACTGACGCACCAATTTTTGCATCGATGCGATCAACGGTAATTGTGTCGCCAACAGCAACCTTTTCTTGACGGCCGCCTGCTTTAACAATCGCGTACACGTTGGTGCTCCTTAATATTTACGGGCCATTTTGGCCAGAGGCTAAGGGTACGGATTCGCCCCCTATCGGGTCAAACTGGGGTGATTACCCCTGTGCTCACTGCCCTACGACGCTTGCGCGTTGCTGGCTTCTTGGGCTCATCGACCTCATCTGAACTCTCAGATTGGGCCTCATCATTTGGTTGTTCAACTAAAGAATCTTCTTCGGCATGATCATCTTCATCATCATGAGAAGCTGGAACATAACGTTGTTCCATATCCTTTTCTAAGGCAACCTTACGCACCGGTTCTGAATGGATATGAATTCCTCGTCCACCACATGATTCACATGTAGTTGAGAAGGCTTCAATTAATCCTTGACCCACGCGCTTACGAGTCATCTGAACGAGTCCAAGCGAAGTAACTTCAGCGACTTGATGCTTTGTGCGATCTCGACCTAGACATTCAACTAAACGGCGAAGCACCTGATCACGGTTAGATTCAAGAGCCATATCGATGAAGTCAATAACGATAATTCCGCCCATATCGCGCAAGCGAAGCTGACGAGCAATTTCTTCTGCTGCTTCCAAGTTATTCTTCGTAACAGTCTCTTCTAGGTTTCCACCCTTGCCGATAAACTTTCCGGTGTTAACGTCAATAACGATCATCGCTTCAGTACGATCAATTACGAGTGATCCACCAGATGGCAGATAAACCTTACGATCAAATGCCTTAGCTAGCTGCTCTTCAATTCGATTCTCGCCAAATAGGTCGCGAGTTCCAGTCCACTTCTCAATCTTTGCTGTGAGCTCCGGCGCAATATGACCAAGGTAATTATTAATGTCCTCCCACGCCTCATCGCCTTGAACGACTAACTGGCGAAAATCTTCGTTGAAAATATCGCGAATTACGCGAACAGTTAAGTCTGGCTCGCTATAGAGAAGTGATGGAGCTGTTGTTGATGGGTTTTCTGCTTGCTCCTGAATATCATCCCATTGAGCTTTGAGACGAATGACATCGCGCTCAAGCTCTTCTTCACTCGCTCCTTCAGAGGCTGTACGGATGATTACTCCAGCTTCTTCAGGAATTAAATTCTTCAAAATTGATTTCAGACGACTGCGCTCTTGTTCTGGTAGACGGCGACTAATACCGCTCATGGCTCCACCCGGCACATAAACTAAATAGCGACCAGGAAGAGAGATCTGACTTGTCAGACGCGCACCTTTTTGGCCGATTGGATCTTTAGTTACTTGAACTAATACAGGCTGCCCAGTCTTGAGTACATGCTCGATCTTGCGTTGTTGGCCTTCAGCAATTCCGGCAGCATCCCAATTAACTTCACCGGCATAAAGAACAGCGTTTCTACCCTTACCGATATCAACGAATGCAGCTTCCATTGATGGAAGCACATTTTGTACGCGGCCTAAATAAACGTTTCCAACGTAAGAAATATTGCTATTTCGATTTACGTAATGCTCAACCATGACATTATCTTCCAGAACAGCAATCTGGGTTCGATCACCAGTCTGACGAACAAGCATCTGACGGTCAACATTCTCGCGGCGTGCTAAAAATTCTGATTCGGTAATAATGGTTCCGCGGCGGCGCGTGAAATCGCGTGGACCTCTATCATCGCGATCGCGACGATCACGACGATCACGTGAACCGCGATCACGGTTATTACGGCTTGGACGGTTTGATTGTTCTGAGCGAGGCTCACGAACCTTTACTACTGTGACAACACCATCTTCTTCAATAGTTTCACCAGGTGTGACACCTTCACCCTTTGCACGGCGGCGACGACGGCGGCGATGTGTTGTTCCGTCACCACTTTCATCTGACCCATCTGTATCTAATGAATCAGCATCTAACTCTTCGCCATCTTCACCCAGCGTGCTTGAATTTTCTTCGCTACCTGCGGCGCCAGATTTACGACGACCTCGGCCACCACGGCGACGGCGACGGCGTTGATTATTGCTATCACTATCTTCAGAAGATTCATTTTCAGCTACGGCTGCAACTTTCTTTACAGCACTCTTCTTTGGAAGCGCTGAAACAGGTGCTTCTTGAAAAAGAGGAACAGGAACAGGGGCACTTGCCTTTTTTGCTCGAGAAGGTGCTGCTTGCTCTGTTGGAATCTCTGCAACGCTCTTCCTGGCTGCGCGCTTTGAAGATTTTTCGACTACTTCTTCAGAGTCAATTGCAGTGGTTGAAGTTGTGTCTTTCTTAACTGGTTTGCTCGCGCGCTTACGCGCTTTCTTTGGCTCAGGCGCCATAAAAAATCCTCTTCTACATAAAACTCGTTTGGGTACTACTTCTTATTCTTTCTTCACTACAAAAACTGTCGGTTTCGCGGCGGATATATCGCGCTGAATCCTTAGCCCTAAGTATCGCAGATGATCAGCAAATCACCAATTCCGCATAAAACAACGCGTAATAGCTATAAACAGGTCCTTATCGAGATCTCACATGCACATTTTGGAGGAGCCCAAAGCCGACCAAGGTCGCGAACATGCTTGAACCTCCATAAGAGATGAAAGGCAGTGGCACACCAGTCATTGGCATTAGCCCCATTGTCATTCCAATATTTTCAAACATTTGAAAGACAAGCCAGGCAATTACTCCAACACAGACCAGTCGCCCAAATAAATCATTAGTTCGCTGAGCAATCGTGAACGCTCGCCAAAAGAAAAGTCCGTATAAAAAGAGAATTAGCCCAGATCCAAGAAAGCCTGTCTCTTCACCTGCAACAGTAAAAATAAAGTCTGTCTGTTGCTCAGGAACAAAGCGACCATTCGTTTGTGGACCATTAAATAGACCTCTCCCAATAAATCCACCTGAGCCAATTGTGATTCTTGATTGCCGAAGTTGATATCCGCTTTGCTGTGGGTCAGATGTTGGGTCAACAAAAGATTGGAGGCGCTTAACTTGGTATTGGCTCATCACTCCGGTCTTCGCCGCACCAAAAACACCTAGTACGGCAACAATTAGTAGGCCTGCGACCCATCTTGTCGGTGCACCCGAAACTGCGATCATAACTATGATTGCGGCCCCAATGATAATGAACGTACCAAAATCTGGTTGCAGCAAAATGATCAGCATTGGTATTCCTGCAAGTGCAAGCGCTTTAACGACATCCAGATCATTTGGGTTCGAATCCGCGTCTCGACCCTCTGATAGCAATAAAGAGATTCCTAAAATAATAGAAATTTTTGCTAGCTCGGCTGGTTGGATCTGGAAACCGCCAGGGAGCGAAATCCAAGCGCGTGAACCATTCACGGTGCTTCCAACTCCGGGTATTGCAACAGCAATTAAACCCAGCACTCCAAGTACCCATAAAATCGGTGTGTAAGCACGAATTAATCTGTAGTCAATCAGGGTTACACCATAGGCAATAGCTGCGCCAATCACGATATTAATGACATGACGTTTTACATAATATTGGGGATCTAATCCTTGAGATGCGAACCATGAACGTGTAGCCGCCCAAACAAGAATTGTTCCAATTATGAGAAGAGAGACAACTGAAAAAGTTAATATCCTGTCATAACTTGAGACATTACTTATGATCCTATTGCGGCGTGAACGCGGCCTCATCAGTGACATTTATTTCCCCAGATCATGGTTTAAGAACAATAGCGGTTTTTAGATCAACCTTTGGAATAGTGGTCGGCGGCGCTCCATTAGGAAATATTCCACCCTTGGAATTAGCAGATCCCCCACCTAAGCCAAACAAGGCAGAGTAAATAGCCTTAACGCCGACTGCAGATGT
>JGI26470J50227_1000536_pt1 | contig 15304 bp, 20 predicted proteins | sample FreactTroBogLake_FD_50227 | JGI IMG/M metagenome (IMG submission 50227) | reverse complement strand
ATCATCAGTAAACAGTGGCTTGTTCAAATCAAAAAGAATTTAAAGGCCGAGGGAATTCCCTATAAGCTAGTTGCATGGATTCATGACGAGGTTCAGATTGAATGTCCTGCAGAGTATGGGGACAGAGTCGGAGAAGTGGTTGTTCACTCTGCTGCAGAAGCAGGCGAGATATTACAGTTCCGTTGTCCAGTAGGGGCTGAATATGGTGTTGCGAAAAACTGGGCAGGTTCTCATTAATTGTGGTATAATAGTAGTTCTAAGACAGAAAGGATGTATATGAGTAATTTTAAACCTATTACCGTAGAAGGTACGATTCACTGGGCATTCCTAGACCGCATGCCTGAGCAAGGAAGTAAGTATCAAGCTGATGTTTGCAATCTTTCGGACAAGGCCGTTAAAGCCTTAGAAGAGTTCGGTGTAAAGATTAAGAACAAAGGTGACTCACGAGGGAATTATGTTACTGGAAAGTCTACAAAGGAAATCATCCCTTTGACTCCTGAAGGTAAACCATTTGACCTCAAAGGTGCATTGGTAGGTAACGGCACTAAAGCCAAAGTAGTTCTAGGCTTCTATAGCCATGCGTACACTGCCAAGTATGGTACAGGTGTTGGACTCAATCGATTGACTATTACAGACTTCATTCCTTACGGTGGAAGTGCTGAAACAGTTGAAGAGTTGGACGACGTACTATAATGCACGTCCTCATTGATGGTGACATTATCGGGTATCGAATCGGTTTCTCTACTGAAGAAGAGAACGAGAAGATTGTTGTCTCACGAGTTGCCACCTTCCTTGAGACTATGCTCTGGGAGGATCTCGATGCTGAGACCTACCAGGGCTACTTAACTGGTAAGGATAACTTTCGTAATGACATCGCAAGAACTGCTCCGTATAAGGGAAATCGCACAGCACCTAAGCCTAAGCATCTCCAGCTTATTCGAGACTATCTTGTCTCCGCATGGGACTTCCAAGTCTCTGTCGGGCAAGAAGCAGACGATTCGATTGCGATAGAACATACAGCAAGGAATTATGAGAGCGTCATTGCAAGTATTGACAAAGACTTCCTGCAGCTTCGTGGTAATCACTGGAACTTTGTTAAGAAAGAAATGACTTTTGTAACAGAAGAAGAAGCAATTAAAAACTTTTATAGGCAGGTACTGACAGGTGACAGAGTTGATAACATCATTGGCCTCAAGGGTATCGGCCCTGTTAAGGCTGACAAAATCCTCGCCCACTGTGAAGGTGAAGCAGCAATGTATTCTGCTTGTGTCGAAGCATACGGTGGCGAAGCAGAACGAACAATCGAAAACTGCAGATTGCTATGGCTTAGAAGAGAAGCCGACCAGCTCTGGCAACCTCCCACCGAAGGGTTATAAATGATTTTACTACTAAACAATCACGGTCATCCTGACGAAAGGTTCAATGAATATGTTCAACGAGCTTCTCAATTCTATGCTGAGCAGTTATTCCCTAAGCAGCTCCTCCGACATCTTGTGGTGTCTGTTAAGTTTAACAAGCATTTGGATGCTTATGGATATGCAAGCATCGAGAAAAGAAATACTAAAGGACAAGCAAGGGAATTCTTAATTGAATTACATCCCTACATTTCAGGTAAAGAGATTTTAAAAGCATTAGCACACGAGTTTGTGCATGTTAAGCAATATGTATATGGAGAGTTAAATGAGTCGCAAACAGAATGGCAAGGTGAACCCATCGACAGTGATGCAATGGACTATTATGAATTGCCTTGGGAAAGAGAAGCATTTGGCAGAGAAGCAGGACTATTTACCAATTTTGCTAAAAAAGAATCTTTATGGAATGTCTTTGAAGATGTCTGCAATCCTGACACCCCTGTCCAACCTGTTCCGATAGGCTGGTTACATGAAGACAAGTTCAGCAAAACAAAAAGGCCGACTGTTGCAGCAGGTGACACGAGATTTGATACTCAAAAGTTTCCCAACATTGACCGAAAGGGACGTGAAGAGCACAAGCATGGGAGCACAGGGAGAGGACGTTCAACTATCGGAAGCTGGTTTAAAAAGCTTTCCTTATGGAATAGAATGTAAGAACCTAGCAAAGATAGCAGTCTATAAGTTTTACGAGCAAGCAACAACACACAGCAGTGCAGAGCCTTTAGTAGTAATCAAGCAAAACAGAAGTAAGCCTTTAGCCATAGTAGATTTAGAACATTTTGTAAATTTAGTAGCAGAATTAGATAATCTAAAAATACTATATGGTAAACAAGTATGTATAACAGAAAAGTTAGAAAAGGAAAAGAAATGAAAAACAGGTTTGATTTAGAGAATGACATCATGAATGTCTGGGCTGTTAAAGACCATCTTGATAAAGTAATTTGGCGTATGATGGATCATCCTGAAGTAATGTCAGAAGACCAAGTTTGGAATCATTTAGAAGCAGTAAAGAATAACATTGATTTACATTGCGAAGCCTTGATGGATACTTTCTGCCAGGTGTTTCAGTTAAATGAATATGCAACACAAGAGATGAAGGATTTACGTCAGCAAGTTCTTAATGGTTTAACTAAGAAAGCTGATAAAGAAGACGCTGATAAGGCGTGGGAAGAAATGGGTTTACCTGAGTTTCCTGTAAAAAGAAAAGGTAAAGCTAAATGAAGATACTATTACTTGATATTGAGTCCTCACCGAACGTAGCACACGTCTGGGGTCTTTGGCAACAGAACGTTGGAATCAATCAACTAATGGAATCTTCTTATGTATTATGCTGGGCTGCTAAGTGGCTTGGCGAAGATGAAATCTTTTTTGATTCCGTCCATCAATCAAAACCTAAGAAGATGCTGAAAGGAATCTATGACCTTCTCGACTCTGCAGACGCAGTCATTCATTATAACGGTACTAAGTTTGACATTCCTACTCTTAACAAGGAATTCTTACTACATAGTTATGCTCCACCATCGCCTTATAAACAGATTGATCTTCTGCGTGTTGCTCGTAGCCAGTTCCGTTTTCCTAGTAACAAGCTGGACTACGTAGCTCAACGATTAGGACTTGGAAGCAAGCAAGAGCACGAAGGACACGACTTGTGGGTCAAGTGCATGAACGGAGATAAAGATGCTTGGAAACGTATGGAATCGTATAACATTCAAGATGTCGTTTTGCTTGAATCTTTGTATTGCCGTCTTCTTCCATGGATCAAATCTCATCCTAATCATAATCTTTATGCCGATAGTACTGTGTGCCCCACCTGTGCTGGGCATAGATTACAAAAGCGTGGCACTGCTGTCTCGTCTACTGGAACTTATCAACGGTATCAGTGCAGAGATTGCGGAAGCTGGTCTCAGGGTACAAAGTCGATCAAAGCATCAGTAGAGGTAAAGCATGCAGTGTAGTATTCATAACACAACTTTCCATGCTTTCTGTCCTGACTGTATGGCACAAAACACAACTGTTTATGGAGAAGGTGCTCAATTCACTTATTATCCTCCTGGTCATAAAGTAGATATGGTGAACTCTCCTGCTCATTATACTAAAGGAGATATTGAATGTATTGATGCCATTGCTGAAGCTGTTAAGCAACTCAGAGGCATGGAAGCAATGTGTACAGGTAATGCAATTAAATACTTGTGGCGTTGGAGATACAAGAATGGTACTGAAGATTTAAAGAAAGCTGTATGGTATATCCAAAGGATGATTGATGAGTTTGACACTAACTGATATCATCTATCGTTTCAAGCAGCTCGATGAGTTCGATGCAGTGGATGCTTTAGGCATTACTACAGAAGACTTAGCAGAAAGATTTGCTGATATAATAGAAGATAAATTTGATTTTTTTGAACAACTACTAGGAGATGATAATGAGTGATAAAAAACCACTGCACGATATGGGGCCTCCCATAAAGGACGAGATACCTGGATTGCGAGACTTCTTCGCTACGTCAGTACTTTCAGGTGCAATATCAGCAGCAGGAGTNCCTGCCAGTGATGATGAAGAATACTGTACTTTTATGGCAGAGTTTTGCTATAAAATGGCAGATGCAATGATGATGGAAAAATATAAGAAAAACACAAGACACTAAGGATATAAATGTACAACACCCCTTTTAGCACCGTAGGATATATTACCTATAAAAGAACCTATGCACGTCGCTTAGACGAGGCAGACATCACCAGCAAGACAGAAGAGTTCCCTCAAACTGTTGAGCGTGTAATCAAAGCAGCAAACGAACAGTTAGGTTGTGGTTTTACGGAAGCAGAGCAAGAGCGTCTTCGTAAGTATTTAATGGAATTAAAAGGCACTGTAGCAGGTCGCTTCTTGTGGCAGTTAGGTACAGACACTGTAGGCAAGTTAGGTCTTGCTTCATTACAGAACTGTGCGTTCACTGTTATTGATGATCCTGTACGTCCTTTCACTTGGGCTATGGACTTATTGATGTTAGGTTCAGGCGTTGGTTATAACATTCAAAGGAAAAACGTTGAGAAACTTCCTGAAGTCAATATTAATTTTACCGCCCCTACTCGTTTGGATACTGCTGATGCAGACTTTATTGTTCCTGATTCGAGGGAAGGCTGGGTCAGTCTCCTTGGCAAAACGCTCAAAGCAGCGTTCTTAAGCGACAAGAAGCCTACCTTTACTTACTCCACAGTATTAGTACGTGGTCGTGGTGCTGCCATCAAAGGCTTTGGAGGCACTGCATCAGGCCCTGAAGACCTCTGTGATGGTATCGCTAAGGTAAGTACTATCCTTGAGAAACGTGCAGGCAAGAAGCTACGTCCTATTGACTGCTTGGACATTATGAATATTATTGGTGCAATCGTTGTAGCAGGTAACGTACGACGCTCAGCACAGATCGCTATTGGAGACGCAGACGATGTTGAGTATCTTCTTGCAAAACGCTGGGATATGGGAAATATTCCTTCTTGGCGAGCTATGTCTAATAACTCTGTTGTGTGTAACGATATTAAAGATTTGCATGAATACTTCTGGGACGGCTATGAAGGCAAAGGTGAGCCGTATGGTCTTATCAACTTGCGTCTTTCTCGAAAGATCGGCAGGCTGGGCGATACTAATTATCCTGATCCAGATGTGCAGGGTTATAATCCTTGTGCTGAGCAGTCTTTGGCTGCTTTTGAAACCTGTTGTTTAGCCGAAGTTTATTTATCTAACATTACCTCTAAAAAAGAGTTCATTGATGTCTGTACACTCCTTTATCGCATTAACAAGCATAGTCTTTCTCTTCCTTGCCATCTACAGGAAACAGCCGATATTGTCCATAAAAATATGCGTATGGGTATTGGCGTTACTGGAGTTCTCCAAGCTAGTGATGAACAACGCTCTTGGTTAAAAGAAGCCTACGAAGAGTTACGTAAGTTCGATAAAGAGTATTCTGCTAAGCATGGCTTTCCTGAGTCTATCAAGCTCACTACAGTTAAGCCTTCAGGTACATTGTCGTTGTTGCCAGGTGTAACTTCAGGTTGCCATCCTGCTTACAGTCACTACATGATTCGTCGTATTCGTATCGCTGCAGATCACAGCTTAGTGCAAGTATGTCGTGAGCATGGATACCCTGTAGAGTTCCAGCGTAACTTTGATGGTACTGATGATCATAGCACAATGGTAGTTTCATTTCCATTCGCTTATCCTGAAGGTACTAAGATTGCTGCAGAGATGACTGCTATCGACCAATTAGAAGTAGTTAAATGGTTGCAAGAGAACTGGTCAGACAATAGCGTTAGCTGTACTGTGTACTACAAGAAAGAAGAGTTGCCAGAGATTAAGAAGTACTTGGCAAAGAACTATAAGAACAATCATAAGTCACTTTCGTTCTTGCTTCATAATGAACACGGCTTCCAACAAGCCCCATTAGAAGAGATTACAAAAGAAGCTTTTGATGCTTTAGTTGCTAGTACAAGATTGATTACCAAAGTGGAAGATGCTTCCTTTGAAGGTGATTTAGAGTGTGCTGGTGGTGTATGTCCTGTGAAGTAAGTCCATGGGATTGTCCACCACTAAACCTGTGGAATTGGAACCTTGCTTGGAGATGGAAGTCAAATCTCCTTGCAACGGTATCTGTACCCTCGACATACAAGACGTATGTAAAGGATGCAAACGAACCAGGCAGGAACTTTCTAAATGGTATGTTATGTCCAACAAACAGAAGTTAGATATTTTAGATAGGATAAAAAATGATAGATAAACAGGATTTTATGCTTGGCATGAAGCGACTTAACGAAGTGCTAAACATGGCTGATCAGGTTCAACCATTGATTATGCAACGTTGTATGGAAGAGGCTAAGTCTTTTGAAGANATGGATGCTGTACAGTTTATGGTTCTATGGAACGACTTAGTTAAACTGTTACAGCCTTTGAATGATAAGTTCTTAGAGATTCAGACCTTACCTATGTTTAGAGAGTTGCANCCTCCTGGCAATCCAGAATAGTTTCTCGGTAGTTGTACTTTATGGCCCTCTTCGGAGGGTCTTTTTTTTGTGTAATATACTACACAATTATTGTAAAGTTAAAACTAATGATTGTAAAGTTATAGCTTACTAATTGTAAAGTTAAGGTGAGGGGTTACAAGCCACGCCTGCCAGTTCGTTGCACCTTGGCTAGAAAGACGGAAAATCACCAAGTTCTTGATGCCCTCGTGCCGTCTTGACTTATTCGTCGTTGCCTATTTTAATACCAGTGATAAGACCAATAAAGCCGCCTACAATGGTTTGAAATGCAGGAGTAATAGCTTCAAAGATTTTAGTATTGTCTACAATGGGATTGAATAAACCCACAAGCAAAACCCCAACCATACTAAGAAGGATAAGAGTAAGAGTGACAGTAGCGAGGAGAGTGACATAAGCTGATAGTTGTTCTTTGTTCATTTTAGTGAGTCGTATTGTTTATAACAAGCGTCTAGTGCTGTTCTGAGCACGTCTGCTCTGGCAGCTTCCCTGTCAAGAAAACCTGCATCCTCGGCAAAAAGGGACAACCCAGATCCACCTTGTCCATTGCTGGCTTGGTCGGTGCGACTGGGACGTTTACGCAACTCGACAAGAGCATCAGCGAGCTGGTTATTAATATTAGCAATTTGAACATCTTTATCTTTCCTTATTTGATCTGCAGCTTGTTGTGCTTCTCTTTCCTTTTTTTGTGTTTCGGTAATTTGCTCTGCCTTGTAGCGTTCAAATCGAGAAGCTTCAAAACTATAACCAAGATACCAAGAACCGCATAAAACCAAAGCACATAATCCAATTTTGACATAAGTAAGTATAGGTAAAGGAAACATTATCTGTCGTCCAATGGTTTAGTAGTAGTGGCTCTTAAGTAGCTAATAATGATACCAATAACAAACATAGAGACGCTGTAGACTTTAGGATCTAGTAAGTCTTGAATGTAGCTAGAGTTATCAGAGATAGCACCGAGCAAAAACAATATAGCAGAGAACCACATTGTTCTTGAACGAAAGATACCATGAAGCTTACGTCTCATTTTTTCATTTTCTTTTTAGCAGCCATCTTTCCAGACTTAGACATGCTAGGCTTAGACTTACCTGCTTTAGAAAGAGCAATCGCTACAGCTTGCTTCTGTGGCTTACCTGCAGCCATTTCAGTTTTGATGTTTTTAGATACGGTCTTTTTAGAACTTCCAGTTTTTAACGGCATAATTTATCCTACGTAAGTTGAATGAAGAAAACAATCTTGCTCAGCATGTCTGCGTCTAAGAATACCTGGAACTTCTTTACCGCCTGCCATAGACCATTTAGGAAACTCTCCTGAAGCAGAAAGCTTATTACCAGTCTTAAGAAGTTTTAATAGGGTGGAACGTTGGAAAGCACCTACACCTAAGTTGTAAGTAAAAGACACAAGAGCATCAAACTCATTCTGAGTAAGCTCTACACCGCAAGAGTTAACAGCCTCTTCAGCAGTGTGTAAGTCTTTACGGAGAAGCTCTGTAGCTTGTCCCATAGTAATAGGAGAACCTACGACAGTGCCGTCGCCAGGAATCATTAAATGACCGTAACCTACAGTCCATTTACCTACTACATCTTGATAAGGCATACTGCGAAAGCCCTCAAAAGATTTAATTTGTTCAATACCTTTGTCAGAAGTTTTCATGTATTATAATAAGGAAGTTTATAATTAGTACCACCGATGTTTACAATTACATATCCTACTACTTGAGAAGGAACAGATCCGTGAGTACCTGCAGTAGCTGTAGTGGCTGTAGAGTTGGTCATTGAAACAACACCAGATACTGTAGAACCACTAATAGGAGTTCCTGTAATAGTTCCACCAGTAATAGCAACAGCATTAGAGTTTTCTACTGCCATCGTACCAAGACCTAAATTCTGTCTAGCACCTGCAGCACTGTTAGCACCTGTACCGCCTTGTAGAATAGTTAGTACAACATTACCTACTTGAGTCTGTTGAATATAGCTACCTAAATTTAAGAACCAAGTTCTCCAACGAGGATTTTCCTCAATAGGGTCTTGAGGTATTGGAGGTAAATTATTAGCATTAGTCGTTGCCACATTCTACTCCTTCAGCGTAACCTGCAGCTTGCAAGTCTGGTAAACACTTTTGTACTTTCTCACCAATATCAGTACGATAAGCAATAGAGTTAGGAATCTCAATCTTCTTTTTAATAGTGCCGTAAACCTTTTCACGAGCATCTTCAATGGTATCGCCTAGGCCTACTACGGTGCATACATAGTCACCAGCAGTAACAAACATAGGCTCATTCATCTTAAGCTTACCGTCAATCATTGCAGGACCTTTGCCCCACTGTACTTCACACAAGTGAACATCAGTAACAGCATCATCCATATCGATACCCCAGATAGGATAGTTAGAGTTCTCTTTTTTGGTAATATGACTAAACGGATAGTCAGGAATAGTTACTACAACACCTGCAGCAATCTTATCTGATACCTTGAGAGTGTCTTCACCGTTAATAAGATCTAACATCCACTGAGCAGGATCGCCTTTGTGCAGGCTTAACTGAATGTTAAATAAAGGCCATCCTGGACGCATTGTGAACTCTAAAGGCCATGCCTGCCCCGACTTATCAACAATACAATTAACATCAATATAACCAGTGTATCCCAATCCATGTAGCATGTCCTCTAATGGTTTAAGCATCTCATCTGCAAGCTTAGACTCTTGGGTATAGCGAACAATAGTACCTTGTTCACCTGTAGTAACACCAAGTTCACCATCCATTAATTTCTTGTGTTCCCAAGACTCACAGAAATGTTTAGAGAAACCACCAGGACCGAACCAACCACCTACACCAAACTCAATGCCTGGACGGAACTCTTGAAGGATAAACTTACCCTTAAAGGAATTCTTTTTCTTCCAACGCATGAGCATGTAGATCATATCAGCAGCCGACTTAGCAACATACGACAACGTTTTGTCACCATCACCAATCGGCTTAGACACAAACCTGCGAGGGTTTTCAGTAACAAACTTGATAGCATCATCGTAGTTCTCAAAGGTACGGCTAGGAATAGTTTTAATTCCTGCAAGGTTTAGAATCTTCTCACCATGGTCACGTTCTTGTTCCCAACGATTAGTATCAATAGAAGGGCCAAAAATAGGATAACCTTTATCACGATAACGCTCTAAAGCATGAATATAAAATAGGTTATCTGTGCAGAACACAAGGTCTGCCCAGTTCATGTGATCTTCCCAGTTGCTTACACGCTTAACAAGACCACCATCACCTACTTCAGAACGGCTACCATCTTTGTTATGACGAATAAACATCTTAACTTCGTGTCCATAGTTTTGACTACGAAGTGCAAAGGAAAGACCACAACCACAGCCTGATTGGTCAATGATTAATATTTTCATTGTTCTTCTTTTCTACGTAACTTTTGACGAGCTTTGAGTTTACGAGCTTGGATCTTTTTAGCAAGTTCTTTACGCTTCTTATCAGCTTCAGTCTCTTGTTCAATATCCAACTGTGCTAGAGCAAACTTGCTTACAGGCTTTTTACCTTGAGCAAGGTCTACAGCACCTCCCATCGGCAACTGTTTACCTAAGTAATACTTAGCAGTGTCCTTAGCTTGATTATACATTGTATCGCCTTGAGTTCTAATCTCTTTTCCTGTATACCAATCTTTACCAGTAGCTATACTAGCTGCAGTAGTTAAACCAGGAGAAGGAGTTACCAAACTAGATACAACAGCTTCAGGACGCTTTTCACCAGCAGCCACAGAGCCTAGAGCAGACAACAAGTGGAAACCACCAGCACGTCTGGCTTTAACATCATCACCAAAGACTGCCTGATACATCTTATCAACCAAAGGATAAAGAATAAACAAACCTGCAGCATAGGCTGCCATGTGGTCTAAACCTTCTAAACGCTTGCCTTGAGTACCTAAGTCTTTAACAGCTTCGGAGATAGCTTTAACCATACCATAGTGGTAACGGCTAAACACTGTTAAAGCTCTGTCTTGCATTAAAGTACTTACAGCACGGCCTGCAATGTTATCCATACCGACACGAGAAGGTAGACGGTAATTAGGCATGAACTTCTCTACTTGTTGAATAGCAGTACGCATGTCTTCACCGTAGCGACCCATACGTTCTTTAATCATGCTAGTGTAGAGAGCATCACGAGTAGTCCACATTACTGTGTTAGACTTCTCAGAAATCTTGTTCAGCAAGTCTGTAGCCTTCATACCAATAGAAGCAGCTAAGTCTTTAATGCTGCCATTCTTATCAGCAACCTTTAGCTCTTCTCTGAACATCTTCTGCATCCAGTTATCATTACGTAGACGCATAGACATTAAAGCACCACCGTTACGAGCCAGTTCAAGCTGGAAAGCATCTTGCTCTAATACAGACTTAAAGGACTCAGGCATGTTAGCAAGCTCAGCTAAGCCTCTAGGATTTACCCAGCCTGAGAAGAGACCACGTCCTACAAAATAGTGAGCTACCTCGTTACCGATGTGTGGGATAGGGTTAAGCATGAATGACTTAACAGCTAAGCCTGACATACCTTCTAGAACCTGAGCAGGCATACCACGAGCTACTTGAGGTTTAAGGTAATCTTCAAAGATTTCAGCAAGCTTAGGATCAAAAGAATAGCCACGAAGTTGTGGGACTAATTGAGGATTAGTAATAGGTCTGTAATCTGCAGGAGTTACTTCACCTTCTTTACGAGACATAGACTTGAAGATGTCAGAGTTCTTAATCTCTTCCATTGCCTTCATCTGTTCAGCGTAACGCTTTAGCTCACCAAGCTTAACTGTTTGAGCAAAGAAAGGATCAGCATAGGTAACACCATCAACGTTCTTTTCAATGTCACGTTGGTCAGCTACGTCTTTAACTTCCATGCCTTTAAACTCATCACCAGCTTTAAGACGAGACTTAGTAGTACCGATCATTTCAGGTACTTTATCTTTCCATGCAAAGACTGAACCATCGCTATTAACAGCAATAATTTTACCGTTGTGTTCAAAGATGGTACGGCCCTTCATAGCAGAAGGCTTCTTACCAAATGTACCAAAGCCTCCGAAGTCACCGCCTGTTAAGCCATCTACAAAGTTCTTCCACTTACCTTTGTGAGTAGCAAGACGACCTAGGCCATATTCTTCCATGGCATTCTCAGCGTCTTCTGGAGTCATCTTCTTGATCTCAGCGTAGACACGATCAGCTTCTTGTTTTAATGGAGTAAAGAATTTATCGATAACAGCTTCTTGCTTAGGATCAATATCCATGCCTTTAGCTATTTTATCGAGGATAGCATCTTTGTATTCTTTAGTAAGGCCAGCTTCTTTAGCAGCTTCAGCGTTCTGACGAAGCACTGTATTCTCTGCATCAGAAAAAGTATCTACTTGGAACAAACGGTCTTCAATGTCAGATAATTTAGTAGTTACCTTATCAGCAGTCTTAATAGACTCACCGTTCTTAATCTCTTGATAAGCAGACATGAAAGCTTTAGCAGCAGTCTCACCAAACTGATCAAGGATTTTCTCTACGTTAGCTTCAAAGTCTTCACCGCCTTTAAGGACACGCTTAGCAGCCTGTACAGCATCTTCAAGAGTAAAGCCTGCTCGCAGGTAAGACCACTCGCCCTTCTCAGCCTGGTTCTTAACCCAAGCTTCTTCAACAGCAGATAACTTAGCAGCCTTAGTCTTAGGACCTTGAGTCTTACGAGACGCATCAGGACGTTCTTGACGTAGTTGCTCTTCAAGAGTATCAAGACTGTCAGCAAGCTTATCACGTTTAACCTGCATGTCTTTGATGTCTTGCTCAGCAGCAGAACGCTTTTGAATCTCAGCATACATCTGGTCCATCTGTTTAGCTTTGTCAATAGAATCTTGTACCCATTGACGATCCATCATCTTCTCAGAGATTTGACGATCAGACAGCTTATCAAACTCAGGCTCAAACTGTTCAACAGTAGCCTTAGCTTTGTTCCATGCTACCTTCTCAGTAGCAGTCATATCAAAGGCTTTACCTTCAGATAATTTATCAACAGCAGACTCTAATGAAGTCTTCTCTACTACAGGGATCTCTGTAGGAGGTAAAGGCTTAACTTCACGTAGTTTACCGCCTTCAGTAAGTTCTAAAGCTTTACCAGTAGGAAGCTCACCACCTTTTTCTCCTGTGCCTCTTTCAGTCAAAGGAGTAACACGTTCAGCAGGGGCTACGTCTTCAGGACCACCAGCAAAGAGGTCACGTTGAGGACTCTCTGCAGCACGTCGAGCAGCAATCTCTTCAACCGAAGTAGCAAAAGGAATATCTGACTGTTCAGCAGCCAGTAACTTCTTACGTTTAATTTTATCAAGAAGAGCTTGAGACTCGTCCATCTTAGCCTGCTCAGCAGCCTTTGCAGCTTCAGCTTTAGTAGCCTCAGCAGCTTCCATCTTATTGACCTTCTCAAGGTCTTTAGCATACTGGTCTTTAAATTTAGTACCAGCACCTAAAACACTTTTACCAGCTTCAAACATTAAAGCAGTATTAAAAGCATCAGAAGCTGTGCGAGTTAGTTCAGCCACGTCTACTTGACGGCCTTCATTAGCAGCTTTGGCAGCCTCTGCAGCAGTAGCAAATGTGGCAAACTGTGCTCCTGTATTAGCAGCGTTGTAAGTAGTTCTAGCAGCTTTTTCTATTGTAGAAGCAGCAGCTCCTGCTTTTTCCAAAGCCAATACTTTACCCATACCTAAATATTGAGGATTGTAAGCAAAGTCTTTTACAAGATTACCAACAAAAGCACCAGGATTTTCACTGGCAGCTCTAGACAAGTTTTCCCAAGATTCAGCAGGACTTGTAAGTAACCTTTTCATAGGTGCTTGCATGTCACGAACTAAAGGGTCGGTTGATTTTAAAGGCTCTACTCCAGGCATGATAGCCCCTAATGTAGACCTTAACAAATACTCAGAAATAGGTTTTATTTGAGATTTTTCTTTAGCCTCTTCCCATGAGAAGGTACTTAAAGACTTACCGAGTTCACCAGTAAAATCTTTTTTATCCCACGCAGCTTGCTTCTCTTCTTTAGAAGATTTAAGCATAGCAGGAATATCTTTTACATCTCTTTTAGGTGCTGCCTCTTCTACTGGCTTAGCTGTAGAAGGATCAAACGAAGAGGAGACTGTTGTGTCTTCTCTAGCAGTACTTGGATCGAATGCCATATTATCCTAATTTATTTTACAGGAACCCACTGACCATTGTTATACATAGCTCTGTTGCCTTTAGCGTCTGTATAGATTTGGCCTTCTTTAAATTTAGTTTGTTTATCTTTAGGTGCTTCTTTAGTAGCTTCTTTAGTTGCAGTAGGTGCTGGAGACTTAGGAGTTCCTTTGTCGTATTTAAAACCTTCTGTGTCAGTAAAGAAACCTTTTTTAGTATCAGGTTTAAAGATCTCTTCGGCTGCCATATCTTTAGCATCTTGTAAATCAATACCTTCAGACTTAGCAATTTGACGTGCTCTGGCTTCTACCTTAGTAGCTGCTGCTGTCCAGTCTTCATCAGACATAGGGTCAAGCATATCTTTACCATAAGTAGATTTCAACACAGACTCAGTACCTTTAACTTCAAAGCCCTTAGCAGGCTTAAGGCCACCTTGTTTACCTGCAGCGTTACGTACACGATCTAAACCAATCATTTCCATAACTTGATTATGACGTACACGCTCTTCAGCACCCATCATTTTAATCTGTGCGTTTAAGTCTTGTGCTTCAGAAGTACCAAGGTCAGTAACCATCTTACGAGCACCTGCCATATCAAAAGTACCATCAGGCTTTTGAAAACGCTTAAGCTGACCACGAAGAATCATCTTAGTGTTGGTATCTAAACCAGCAGCATCTAAAGCACCATACAAGTCTTCTGGAGTCTGTGCATTCTTAGCGATACGTGAACCAACATCAAGACTTTTAAGTTGATTAGTAAGTTTACTTAATTGTTCTTTACCTGCTGCTTCGCTTAGTTCACTAGCTTGTTTTTGAAAAGAATGTGCTACAGAGTCTAAGCCTTTTTGCTTAGCAAGCATAGAAGCTTTAACTAATGATTGTTGATTTTGCTCAGGAGTTAAAGTAGATACGTCTTGACCAGCATAGGCATCACGCAGGATATTACCTGTAGCAATGTCTGTACCAATTTTACTTCCTAATTCGTAACCAGCTACTGCTGATGAGGCGAAGTCTGCCATATTTTATCCTTATAACGCAGCAGCGTAATCAATCATGCTCATGTCAGCGTTTCCACTTAATTGTGTAGTAAGATCACCACCGCCTCCAAACATATCATAACCAGCAGGAGAACTACTACCGCCAAAAAGACCAGATTTAGATAAAGCACCGCCTAACAAAGCAGTAGTAAAAATACCTGTTTGAGCATTCTGTTGTTGAATTTGATTTTGTAAAGTAGCAGCTTGTACTTGACCGCTATACTGAGCTTGTGTAGCAGAGCCAGGAGTTTGTGTAGTAGCTCCTGACAAAGTACCTAATTGACTATAAAGTTGATTATAGTATTGATTAAAAATATTCTGACCATAACCTTGCAAAGCAGCCGATTGAGCACCTGACTGTAACGTCCCTGAAGCAGCTCCAGCAGCTTGTTGAGTATTTACGCCTTGTGCTAAAGTTTGTTGATAACCAGGCTGAGACAACACAGAACTAGGATCAGTCATCATGCTATATAAATTATTAGCAGCCCATTGTCGACCACTTGTACTACCTGTGGAAGTTCCTGTCCCAACTGCTGAAAAAGGATCGTATGTAGATAAAGGAGGAGTTGCAGGTGCTGATGCACCGCCACCACCGCCACCACCAAAGATTGAACTTACTATGCCACCCATGAGAACTCCTTAAATATATTTG
>JGI26470J50227_1000535_pt1 | contig 15342 bp, 18 predicted proteins | sample FreactTroBogLake_FD_50227 | JGI IMG/M metagenome (IMG submission 50227) | reverse complement strand
CAAGATACTGGAAACTTGCAGCAAGCGATTGATAATGCGTCCGCCACCAGCCAGAGCAACCTTGAGGCTGCAACAAGTGGTTTGACTAACACAATCAACACCAACCAGCAAGCCACCAACGAGGCCTTGGCATCGACCAACCAGAATGTGGCCAACTTGTCTGACCAAGAAAAAACTGATTTTGGTCAGTTGTCTGGCCAACAACAATCTGATTTCCAGAATCTAAGTTCTGATCAGGCTGATCTTGCAAAATCTTTGACCGACATGGGCACCAGTTTTGGTGACGCTATTGATCAAGTCAAGAATTTGGATGAGCAAGGCATTGCAACTGTGCAAGGACAGTTAGATGCTTACCAGCAACAAACCCAAGCCGGTTTGGATACGACCAACCAAAATATCAATGACTTGTCTACGCAGACTCAAGACGAGATTGCAAAAGCTGCTGAAGCTTCGGCGGCTGCTAATGCCGCAACAAATTCCACTATTGCTTCCGATCAAGCTTCTACCAGTTCTGCGCTGCAAGGATTAGGGGCTGGATTGACTGGTCTGCAACAAGCGCAACAGCAGGCTAAAGCGCAAGCGATGATGCCTAAGTTCAATAACGACACATCTGTGTTGCAGACAACTGACCCACATGAAAAAATGGCTAAGTTGGCCGCTTTGCATGAGTTGTATTCAACGCTTGATCCAAGTTTAAAAGAACTTTTGGCTCCACAAGAAAACAAAATACCTGTTGACAATTCCGACAATCAAGAACAACAAGCCGCGCATGGCGGACTCATTCACATGGCTGGAGCCGGTAGCGTTTCGGATGCGGTGGATGACTTGGTTTCTGCCAACACACCAACCATGCAAAGCGTGTTCAACGATGCGCAAAAGGCTCTTCAGCCCACACCCATGAGAGCGCCTGCATCAACTGGTCTTGACTCAAGCACAAAATACATTCAAGCCGCCAAACTGCGTCAATTGCAACACTTGTATGATTCGATTACCCCCGCCCTGCGCGGTTATTTAATGGGTGGCCCAGTTGTTGGTTTGGGCGGAATGGCTGAAGGAGGCCTTCCAGCGCGTTATCACCCCGAGGCGCCTGAAGGGCATCACCCAGAATTTATCACTGGCCAAACGGGCTATTACGCCGCTGGGCGAGGCACTGGGCAGTCGGACGACATCCCGGCCATGCTTCACGACGGTGACTATGTGATTGACGCTGATTCCGTGGCCCAGTTGGGTGACGGCTCCAGCAAAGCAGGCGCTCAGGCGCTCGAGCATTTCCGCAATCAGATCCCCCACCATGCTCATGGCGGCTCTGCAAGTCCGGTTCCCGCTAAGATTGCGGACGGTGAATATGTGCTACCGGCTGCATTTGTTAGCGCTTTAGGTGGTGGTGACAACAAGACAGGATCGAAGTTGCTGGATAAAATGCGTGAAGAGTTGCGAGAGCACAAGCGGTCTGCGCCTGTCAACAAGATTCCACCCAAGGCGAAAAGCCCGCTTGATTACCTCAGAATGGCGAAAGGTTAAAAAATGGCCAACCTCCTGCAAAGTTCACAAAACACGGCAACGACAGCGCCGTGTTATTACAACAAATACCTTTCTTGCCTTGCTACGCAGGGCATCAATCAAACTGGGCCAAGTGGCGGTCAGTTCGTTGGCGCTCAACCCCTTCAGAATCAAGCATTTAACGCCGTTGGCCAGAACTTTGGTGCCCAGCAAGGCAACTTCCAGCAAGGCCAAAACCTCTTGGGATGCGCTGCTAATACCAATATCACTGGTGCTGGCGCTGGTTACATTCAAGCAGGTACTCAAAACAGCGGTCTGGGCGCCATGCAGCCCTACGCCAACCAAGCGTTGGCCACAAGCGGCACTCAAGTCGCCAGCCCTTACGTTAACCAAGGCGCCTCTCTGTGCGCAACTGGTGCCGCTAACCCTTACATCCAAGCCGCCGCTTCTCAGGGTGGTTTGTGTGCCGCACAAGGTTATCTGAACAAAGGCACGAACGCCAACATCGTTGGTGCTGCACAGCCTTTGATCAACCAAGCCGCTTCCCGCGGTGGTCTGTGCGCTGCCAGCCCTTACTTGCAACAAGCCGCAACAAATAACCCCGGTCAATTGGCTCAGTGCTACATGAATCCGTACTTGAAGAATCAAGTGCAGAACGTGTCTGACATCGCCATGCGGAACATTCAGCAGAACTTGGCCCCCCAAGCTACCGCTGCTGCTGTAGGCTCTGGCCAGTTTGGTTCTCAACGTGGCGCCCAAGTATTGGGTCAGGTTGAAGCCAACGCCATGCAATGTCTGAACAGCCAAATTGCTAATTTGGAAAGCCAAGGCTACGGTCAAGCATTGTCTGCCGCCGGTGCGCAACAAAGCTTGCTGGGTCAATTGGGCGGAACTGCTGGCAACTTGGGTCAGTCGCAACAAGCGTTGCTGGGTCAGTTGGCTGGTACGGCAGCTTGCGCTGCTGCGAAGTGCGCTGGTACTGCATTGACTGCTGGCCAGACCGCTGGTTCGTTAGCTCAACAACAGCAAGGTCTGCTTGGAACTTTGGGCCAAACAGCCGGAACTTTGACCTCGGCACAGATGCAAAACCTGATCAACGCAGGCGGCACACTTGGTGGCCAACAAACCGCGGCAAATCAGATTGCTGCTGGGTTGGGATCAACCGCTGCTGGCGCTCAAAACGCCTACAACGCAAACCTCTTGCAAGCTGGCGCTACATCGGGTTGCTTGGCCGCTCGTCAAGCCGCTGCAAAGACTGCTGCCGCACAAGGCATTGGCAGTCTGGCTGGTCAGGCTGCAACACAAAATCTGGCTTGCATCAACGCTCTGTCTACGCTGGGTGGCCAACAACAAACCATCTTGCAAAACCAACAGTGCTACCCACTGACCAAGCTGTCGAACATTTCGAACTTGTTGAAGGGCTACACCGTGCCCACGTCGACAAAACAAACGATGTGCATGTCACCCTTGTCTGGCTTGGCAAGCGTTGGTTCGACTGCTGCTGGTTTGTTTGGCGGTACTGGCAAGTGCGGTACTGGCCAAAGCGTGTTTTGCCGAATCAAGTGCTCACTAGGGTTTGGTAATACTTCATCGCCAACTGGTACTGACATGACAGGGTTTTACACGCCGCCACCAACAGGTACTGACATGAGTGGTTTTTATAATCCTCCTACACCCGGTGGCACAACTCCTGTTGATCCCGGAATTTTTGCGTACCCCGGTGGATGGACTGGCCCCGGCCCAGACCCCGCATTAAACGGTGGTTTTTTCACGCCGGGTTTAGGTTGCGCTGAAGGTGGTTCCGTAAAAGCGGCACGAGGCGGCTCAATAGGTTGCGCATCCACACGTCACATGGGCGGTCTGCCCGCAACTCGGAGATAAGACATGGGTCAAGATAATTCATCAAATCCAATTGCTTCCGGTTTGGAAGCATTTGGGAAAACCAGTTATTACGGCGATGATGCTACCAAACAACAGCAAGAAAACATTGATGCTGCTGAAGCTGGATTAAAGGCTTTAGAAGACCGATATGCACAGCCCAACTGGTTCAAAGTAGCTGCTGGTTTTGCAAAGCCACAACTGGGTGGTTTTGTTGCTTCTTTGGGAAGTGCATCCAATGCTTTGGGTGATTGGCAAGAACAACAACGCGCCAATGAAATCCCAATTTACAACGCTCGTGCGCAACTGGGCTATATGCAAAGTCAGCAAGCACATCGACGTTCTGCCGAAAAACTTTTTAGGCAAGGCGCTACTAATGGGTTCACCAATTCTATGGTGACCGAGATAATGGGCCATGACGATAAAGAATTAGGCCCGAAGGCGTTGGAACTTTACAAGCAACAGCAAGAAAACTTGAGAGGTGGCAATGAAGCCGCGGTTAGCGCAGGACGTGTTGCAACCGAAATGACCCCATCTATTGCTGGTCAAGTTATTAAAAACATTAGAAGCCCAAATGAGCCTGCTGGTTTAGGTCTTTCTTTGCCCGTAAATCAACCCAGCGCTCCTATTGTTGGTGGGACGGACTATTCGTTAACTGGGAATACTCCGGCTCCTGCGGCTACTCCATCTGCTGCGGCTACAAATGCGCCTTTAATCAATCTGCCTGTGGGTGCAGGCGGTGTGTCTGCAAAAGAAGATCAAGCCATTCGAGAAGCGCAAGTCAAGAAGACAAACGATTTTGTTAACGACTTAGGCGCACGTTTGCCGAATGTTCAGCAACGCGCTGCCAATTTGATCTCCTTGTACGATTTGACTAATCATCCCGGCGTTCAGCAAGTTCTTGGTCGTGATACAAATGGTTCTGTTGAATCTGCTATTCGCAATTCTTTGAACAGCACATCGTTGCCTGACATTATTTCTGCACAAGCGCGTTTGTTGGTATCTCCTGAGTTGGAGAAAAAATATCCCGGTACTGCTGACAAAGTTCAACAGTTGTTGAGGGCGCATGCAGAAGAGTTGTTGGCCGTCAATAATTCGACCCTGCATCCAACGGTATCAATGCAGCACAACGAACAGAATGCGGCATTTAGTTTGACCGATACACCTGAGTCCACACGCAAAGGTGTCTTGTCAAAACTTCACATCCTAAAGAAACCGTTTGATCAATACGATGTTTATCGTGATCTTGCGACCAATGGTGCAGACTTTAGAAATGTTCCGAATGATCCACGGTTAAAAGACATTGATCAAGAATGGCAACGACGCCATGATTATTTGCAAAACCGACCTTCTGATTCCGTTGTTCCCAAAGACTTGACCGGTACGTCTTTTACGGTTCGTCCTTGGAAAGATGTAATCGGTGAGATTGAAGCAAGAAATAAAAAGCGTCAATCAATTGCTGAACAGATTAAAGCAAATGCACAAAAAGGAACTCAGTAATAATGGCCTTCGATTACTCCAACCTTGATCCTGAACAAAGCAAAACTGCGTTGAAAGTATTGAACGCAGCGGAGAAGTATGGGTTGAACCCAGAATTTGTTTTGCCTATGGTGATGGGCGAGAGTCGTTTTAAACACATCCCAAGTGATCGCAAGAACAAGGATGGCACACCCGTTGCGCACGGCGTGATGATGCTGACACCCGGTCTTGCGAAGCAATACGGTGTCAATGATTACCAAAAGGCCGATGAGGACACCAACATTGAAGTTGGTATGAAGTACTTGCGAGACTTGGCATCCAACCCAAAAATTGGGAATGACGCCAAGAAGTTATTGGCCGGGTACAACGCTGGCCCAGCATCAAAATTCGTTCAAACTGGTGATGAAAAAGATCTTCTTGATGAAACAAGAAATCACATCAAAAATGTAACCGCATACTCAGCAGGTGATGAATTGGCAACACCAACCTTAAAATCAAATGAAGACGATGTATATGCCGAACTTCATCAAAAACCCAATGAAGAACAAAAGAACATCGATGATAAGGTTTATGGTGATCTACATGCAGGAACACCAGCTACACAATCAGAGCCTCTACCAACCACTTCAGGAAGGCTTGGTGCTGGGTTAGGATTTGCTGCTGGCGCCGCAAGTGCGGTTGCACCAGCAATCATTAAAAAAGGCGCAAGCTTTTTGGGATTTGAAGGTGAGCCGCAACAAGATTTGGCTCGTGTAGAGCCAACGATAGATGAGTCTGGTATGTCTCCCGGTGAAAAATGGGGAACAAAAACTGGTTACGGCATGGGCGAAGGTTCTGTGGCCGATGTGAATCAAAGATACAAACGCGCAGCCGCTTCCAAAGAATCAAAAATTGTTCGTAGGCAAGAAGCCAAGTTTGGTGTTCCCCAACCCGGTGAATCTAAAGACATTGTTCAACGCTTGATTGATTCAAAAAATGAAGCCGAGCGAATTGCAAAAGAGGCAGCGGTGCGCTCTCAATTGGAGCAACAAGCCACTTTAAATGCCGCCAGAGCACAGCCAACTGGAGGACTTGGAAGCAAGGTACTAGGAACACTTGGAGAAGCGTTTAGAACGGGTTTAGGCGGCCTTGTGGCTGGCTATCAAGCCCAAACTGGCGCAAACACAGAAGACCCTACAGAAAAAGGTTTGCGCTATGGTGCAGCAGGCGCCTCATTGGCTGATCTTGGCGCCACATTGTTCCCGACGGCTTTAAAGACTGCCGCCAGAACGGTTACTGCGCCTTTGACAATTGGCCTGTCTACCGCGGCAGATGTCAAAAAAGATTTGAACAAAGGTGATGTTAGTGGCGCTTTAGGTAGCGGTGCAATCGGTGCATCGGCATTTATACCCGGTGTTGGTGTTCCCACTGCTGCCTATTTGCAATGGGCAAAAGACAATCCCGAGCAGGCTGCTAATGTCCGCAACCAACTCAGTGATATTGCACCGTTTATCGGCCCATAACTGACTCAATGTAAAAAGCCAAGCCAATTGGCCACAAAAGCAGTAAAGCCAAATAAATCGTATAAATCATTTTTACCCCTTTGCGTCGGCTGTCTCCCCGACGTATTTCCTCCCCCAGTGTTGGGGGAGGTCTTTTTCTTACATCCCGCCCCGCTTCTCACCAAGCTTCTTGGCAACCTCTGGGTTCAGACTAGCCACAAACTCAATGCAAGCTTGGCGCTCTTTGCGGGCGTAGTCCAAGGCAACTTCTTTTTCGATCTCATGCGCAAACGCAATCAGATCAACTTCTTCGGCCACCAATGCTCCGGGCATGCGCTCATCGGTGTTGAAGTACAACTGTTTGATTTTTTCTTCGCTTAACATTTCATTCTCCAAACTTGTTTTTGAGTTTCCAATATGACAGCAGGTTCTGGAACATCAACCAGCCACGCTGTAAATCTTTTTCTTCCCACTCGTGAACTTTGATCAAGCCGGGACGCTTGACCGAAACGAACACGTTCGCACAACGGGCTTCTGGTAAGCCAAGGCCATACCGGTAGGCTGCCAGTTGTAAGAGGTGTTCATCGTAAGCCACAACGTCATCGTCGTAATCAAAGTCCTTTGACTTGGCGTCCAACACGATCCCCGTTGGGCTTGTAGGATCAATGCCAGTGTACAAGTCAACCTTACCGCCGAAGCCCATCTTGTCGGTGAACGAGCGCTCAACAATCCATGGGTTCATGGACTTCAAGTTGAAGTGCTTGGCCACTTTCTCGTCGAATGCTTTGGCGATGTCTGCGTGTTCAACTTGATGGCCACCCAAGAAGTACTTCTCAATCGACTCATGGATGCGCGTACCACGCTCTGCGGCGCGTTTGGCGGTTTCCTTTGAGTCTTGGATGATCCGCTGAACAAAGTGAACTTCCGGCTCGTTTGGAAGCTGTGGAAGGGTCAGTGCCGCTAACAGCATCTGCTCCATCTTCCAAGCCTCTAAAGCGGGCTTTGCGGCCACTTTAAGAACCGTGGTTACCGAGGGCACCAGATTCATTTTTCGTGCGTCCCTGAGCGTTGTAGGTCGATCTGAGCCGTCCTTGGCCTTGACCGTGTAGGCAGGGGCGCCTTTTTGGTCGTACCAATGAACGGACTCAGCCGAACGGGCGATGATTGTTGTCATGCAGTTACTCTCCAATGGGGAATGGCGAAACAATGATGCGTGGCTCGATGTAAACCACAGTAGCTTTTTTGGTCTTTGGATCAAGACACTGAACCCATGTGCCGTCAGCACTTGCTGGGCTGTATAAGCCATTAGGGTCGGCTTGTGGCAGGACATATACGGCCCCCCCATCCGATGTCCGTTGAGGCATTGAAGGGTTGGTGTATTGGGTTGCGTATGGAAGACCAAACCCAACAGAGTCGCACACCTTGTGCATNTTGCCGTTCATGTCAACGATGTAGGTGGTAGTCGCTACATTGCGGTCACGCAANTCAAGGATNTCCTTCATCATGCGNTTCTCAGCAAAGTTCACGATGGCAGGCATGCCGACTTGCTGAACACCTTGCAGGCTCAGTTCTGCCTGCTTTTTGCGCTCGATCTGAGCGGCGGTTTGGGGCTGTTCACCGCAAGCCGCCAAAAGTGTTGCGATACAAATTGCAAGGATATATTTCATTTTCCGCTCCGAAGTTCGTTGTAAAAGTTACGCAGGTTGGGTGGCATCTTGTCTTCTGGGTAAACAGAAAACCGATGCAAGGTGATGGCCCGCAAAGCATCTTTGTGGGATGCGTCGGCATTCATGTACTCAAGCTGGAGGTTTTCCAGATCGCGCACCATGCCGTCGTTGTATTGCTCGGACTCTTTAAACACGGCGTTGTCAACTGCCCGATATTTAGGCGCAAAGTATGCGTAAGACTCATACCCCAAAAAGGTCAAGCCCACCATAATCAAAAGCGTCCAAAACATGACCACAAGGGCCGCAAAAATTTCTTTCATGTCATGCCCCCTTCTTCTTGGCCCACATGGCTTTAATGCGATCAGACTGGGCTTTGCGCTGTTCATCAGACCACTTTCTTTTTCCGCGGCCTACTTTATTTAAATACTTTACGAGTCTTGATGCTTCAACGGGCTTTGGTTCTGGCGCTGGAGCGGCCAGCTTCTCCAACTTCATGATGCGCTCGGCCATGCTGTTGACCAACGCAATAACTTGGTTGTCTGCCAATTGCAACTTGGACAATTTATCGTACAAGTCTGTCTTTTCAGTTTTTGAAATAAACATACTGCCTCCTTAAAACGGGATGTCCGAGTCGTCAGCAAAGCCAGTCGTCACTGGCTCAGGCGGGGCTGCTGGGGACGCTTCCTTGATGCCAAGGCGTTGCCACTCAGGTGACGCTTCAATCTTCTTCTTGAGGTGTTCGCTGAACTTGGCGAACAGTTCCATGTCAGGCTCCTCAAGATTAAAGATCTCGTTGGGGTTGACGCCTTGGGGTAGACCAGCTTGTTTGATCATGGATGGAACTGGACTCACACCACTCACGTTCACATACATCTTTCCGTCTTGGCCAGCACGTTCGATCACGTTCAACATGCACCACGCGCCAAGGACGTTTTTAAGGTCGAAACGGCGCATTTCTTCATTAGAGAAGGGCTTACCCCGCCACGACTGCAAATCAAGCCTTAAATTGGCCTTATCGCTCCATGACAGCGTGTAGTTCTTAAAGATGGCAAACGGACGGCCGTCACGCATCTTGATCTCTTTTCCTGAGTCGTCTGTGCCGTGGATTTCCCAGCCCAGCATGATTTTGTGCAGGAACTTGACTTGGCCCATGTACTCAGTTTTCTGAGTGCCAAGGTCAACGATGCGGTAGCACCGTGCGAGGTGCATGCCGGGAGGGGTGGACTCAAAAGAACCACCGCGGTCTTCAACAAAAAAGCTCATAATTTTCTCCATAAAAAAAGGTCAAGAAATAAAACGATGAACGCCGCTAAGTAAACGACGAACATCACACGTTCGTAGGGGGTGTAGTTACGCTTCATAGGTGATCGCCAGCATGTTTGCCAGTTGGTCATCAATCTTGCGCATCTTGGCCTCGTAGTCTTTTTCGAGGTCAGACTTCTTCTTCAAGATGTTGGTCACCATGTCGGCGGCAATGTCGCTCTTCTTGCGGAAGTCAACATCAACGACAGACTCGCCGACCAAAAGATAGTCGGGGTTCCAGTCGCGCAAGTTGGTAAGGATCAGATCGCCGGGCTTGGCGTCTTCAAGGTTGTCGATGCCTACTGAAGCGTAGGTAGACAAGAAAATGTAAACTGGTAACTTCATGATTCACTCCTAAATGCAGAACTCTCTGCGCTAAACCGTTCGAATTGAACGTGATGAAATTCTAACATCAAATTAAAGCAAGTTGTAAACACTTCTTGCAAATTATTTTTTCTTGATGTTGTTTTCTTGTAACGTGAAGTTTGTGTAGAATCGGGCTTTGGGAGTTTGTTATGACATTAAAAGAATACTTTGACAGCGATGTCCGGGGGGCGAAGTCAGAGATGGCTGAGTACCTTGGGATCACAACAACGTGGCTGGCGCTCTTGATTGCGATGCGCCGTCAAGCCTCACCAGCGTTAGCACGAAAAATTGAAGCCGCTACAAGCGGACTGGTAACAAAAGAAGAATTGCGGCCGGACATCTGGCCTGCGTGAGTTTTACAGTGGCCCGCTTTTGGGTGTTTTAGGAGATCAAAATGAAAGTTGTACGGTTAGATCAAATTCGCCTTGACGGCGGCACACAGATGCGTGAGCACCTTGACCAAAACGTGGTTAAAGAGTACGCAGAAAAAATGAGGGAAGGGGAGGTGTTCCCGCCATTGATCACAATGTTTGATGGCTCAACACATTGGTTGGTCGACGGGTTTCACCGTTACTTGGCCTACCAAGCCGCAGGCAAACAAGGCGCCAACTGTGAAGTTCACACCGGCACACAAGAAGACGCCATCTTTATGGCCACCTCGGTCAATGGCACTCACGGTCTTCAGCGTAGTAACGCCACCAAGAAGAAGTGCGTAGAAGTGGCTCTGGCCTCCTCTAAAACCGCTGGCTGGAGCAACATCAAGATTGCCAAGCATTGCGCTGTGTCTGAGACTTTTGTGGCCGCCATTCGTGACCCGGAAGTCAAAGCCAAGCAGGCCGAGAACATGCAAAAGCACGTCGAGAAGAAGGCCAAGGCCCCAGTTAAACTGGACTTACAGGAAACTGACGATCCAGTTAAACTGGACGACTTTGGCCCCTCAGACGAAGAGATTCGTGCTTCTGAACGTGCGCATAATGAATTTTTGGAGTTCATGCAAGAGGCCTTTGAGGCTGATGACGTGCTGGCTGACACCTCTGAGAAGCTGAAGCAAACCCTGCTTGAGTTGCACCACCTCAAGATCACAAACAATGGTTTGGTTAACACCAACACCGAACTGACCAAGATGGTCAAATCACTCCAACGACAACTCGACAAGACCAAAAAATGACCAACGTCCTAGCACCAAGTGGGTGTGATGATGGAACTACATTCCCTGAACCACGCCCGTTCCAATCTGCCGCCCATCAAGCCCTTCGCCAAGGGTTCCGTGATGGCCACAAGAACCAGTTGATCATGGCCCCCACCGGGGCTGGTAAAACTTACCTCGGCTTGCGTATCTGCAACGAGGCCATGCAAAAAGGCAAACGTGCTGTGTTTTTGTGTGATCGCACCACGCTGATCAACCAGACCTCAGCCGCCGCCGACAACTACGGTCTGACCGAACACGGCGTGATTCAAGCGGATCATTGGAGGCGCCAGCCCCACCAGTTGCTTCAGATCGCCTCGGCACAGACCATCGCCAAGCGTGAGTACTGGCCACAGTTAGATGTTTTGGTGGTCGACGAGGCTCACACGCAGATGAAAATCTGGACTGAGTACGCCATGTCAACTGGGGCGGCTGTGATCGGTCTGTCTGCAACGCCGTTCTCGCCGGGTCTGGGAAAGATATTCTCAAACCTGATTAACGCCACCACAATGAACGAACTGACAAAGTCAGGGGTGTTGGTGCCCATGCGCGTTTTCTCTTGCACAAAGCCCGATATGACCGGCGCAAAGACCGCTGGCGGCGAGTGGACGGACGTGGCGGCCGCCGAGCGTGGCATGGAGATCGTCGGGGATGTGGTTTCGGAGTGGATTCGATATTCTGAGCGCCGCAAGACGATTGTGTTTGGTGCGACGATTGCTCACTGCAAACAACTGGCCTCTGAGTTCACCCGCCACGGCATCATGGCCGCGGTGTTTACTTCGGAGACAACTGCCGCCGAGCGTGAACTTCTCTTGAAGGAGTATAGGAAGCCCAACAGCATGCTGAAGGTGTTGATCAGTGTCGAGGCCTTGGCAAAGGGTTTTGACGTGCCTGACGTCGGTTGTGTGTGCGATGCAAGGCCTTTGCGCAAGTCCTTGTCGACAGCCATCCAGATGTGGGGTCGGGGTCTTCGTTCGTCGCCTGAAACTGGTAAGACCGACTGCATCTTGCTGGACTTCTCGGGCAACATCATCCGGTTTGCCGAGGACTACACGGAGATTTTCTTCAACGGTTTGGCCGAGTTGGATTCTGGTGAGAAGCTGGACAAAAAGATTCGCAAGGACGATGACTACGAACTGAAGGGCTGCCCGCGGTGTGGGTATAAGCCGTTCACGAAGCGCTGCATGGCGTGTGGTTTTGAGAAGAAGCCGCAAGCATTGATCGAACAACGTCCGGGGGAGATGAAAGAGATCTTCATTGGCGAAGGCAAGAATCGAAAGAAACTTGCAGACGATGCGAGGCATCTTTGGCATCAGTTATGCAGTTATGCGCGGATGCACAGCGCTCCTGAGAAGCAGTCTGGTCGTGCTTGGCACTTGTATAAAGATATTACGGGGCAAGAAACGACGTGGCAGTTCAGTACGGCCCCGCAAGTTGAAATTACACCGGCCGTTAAAAACAAGATCACGCAGATGAACATGAAGTGGAAGAAGGGGGCAGGGAAATGAGCTTCATTGACTTTGCCCGCGCCCACGGCGTGGAGATCAACCCCGACCGGTTGTTTGCGTCCGAGCGCATTCGCCGGTGCGGGACGGTTGACAAACCCCGGTCGACCAATGGTGCTTACTTTTGGGATGGCCAGCGTGGTTGGGTTTTTAACTGGTCTGAAGGTGCTCGAGTTGAGTGGTATCAAGACCCCAATGCGAAGCCATGGACAGACGCCGATAAAGACGCTTGGAAGCGCCAAAGGCAGCACGAGGCACAGAGGCGTCAGTCTGAGCAACAAAAGGCCGTAGAACGCGCTATGGAGTTGCTTAAACACGCCGAGCGCCGTTCCCATTCATACCTCGAGATGAAGGGCTTGCCGGACGAAATGGGACTTGTCCTAGAAGACCGGTTAATGGTTCCGATGCGCAACGTCATCACGAATGATTTGCAGGGCGTCCAGACCATCTGGTGGGACGACCGTGAGCGCAAGTACCACAAGAAAATGATCTTTGGCATGCGGGCGAAAGACGCAGTTATGTGGATGGGGCCGCGCAATCAGGGAGCATGGCTTGTAGAGGGCTATGCGACAGGTTTGTCGCTCTTGAAGGCCTTGAGGTCGATTGGCCACCAAGATGCGGTTGTCGTCTGTTTTTCTGCGAACAACATGAAGTCGGTGGCTGAGAAGCTGCAAGGCTCTGTCAAGATATTTGCGGACAACGACGAGTCGGGCGTGGGTGAGGCAACTGCTAAGGAAACTGGCAAGCCTTACGTCATGGCCGATGAGAAGGGTTGGGATGCGAATGACTTGCATCACAGAAATGGCCTTTTTGCTGTGGTGGCCAAAATAATGGAGATATAATTTTTTCGTTGGTGGTGCACCGGGTTAGCGCCGGTGAAGTCAATTCAGATTCTTTAGTGTGAAAACTACACTGCTTTATGTGAGCCACCAACACCAACACGCATGGGGATTGGGGGTGATCTCGAGAAGCACCCCACAAAACAGTCCCCAGTCGTGTTGGTTGTTGACACTTGTTGAATAGTGTTGATAGAATCGACGCAACTAGGTGTGGAAACCAAGTTGGCATGAAAACCGTTAGATCAGGCTCCGACCCCGAATGGGGTAGCGTCCTTCCATAAGGAGGATGTTTTTCCACCGGGGTCTGTTCTAACGGTTTTTTTGTTTTTATTCCCGCTGAATCGGACGCGCACTGGCGGTAGCGATTCAGGGACACCCCCACTACGGGAAAGATGCTGAGACAGGGGTATGGGTGGCGAAGTTAGCGCCCTAGCATCGAACGGCTGACGGGTCAGATACTCCGACGAGCAGAATCTGTTAAGGCTTATCCCTCGCAGGAGGGCTGGGCCTGTCCACCTCGGAGCAGCAAAGTACCTAGTAAGTGAAGAATAAGAAAAAAATAAGGGATTAGTAAGTAAACAATAATCAATCAAAGACTCGTGGTGCGTCACGAATTTGCTGTAATCTGTTGTTACAATCTTTGAGCAACAACAGGAGTGGTTATGGACAAGCTGGATGAGGTTGGTTACTTTGCGTCTTCGGTTTACTTGGTTAAGAAGCCNGAGTACTTAGACATCGTCAAGGCGTCTGCCTACAAGAACTTTGTCGATGGCCCTAGAAACGCCATACATGACATCCAGATGGGCGGAAACATGTCCCTTGACCCCGATGTCCAGCCCTTTGCGCAATACGTTTCTCAGACCGCTTGGAACGTCTTAAATTCGCAGGGCTACAACATGACGCCCTTGGTGACGTTTTTTACTGAGATGTGGATGCAACGGCACAACCAGAATTCCGGGATGGAGCAACACCTTCACTCGCAGACTCAAGTCACGGCGTTTTACTTTTTAACTGTGCCCGAGGGCGGATGCACGATGACGCTTCATGATCCCCGCCATGCGAAAGTGTATGCAAGCATCGGAGAAAGTGACCCATCGAAATACACGGCCGCGTCGAACTCGGTGGTGTTTACGTTCTCACCCGGCGACTTAGTTCTGACGAACTCTTGGCTGCCGCACAGCTTCTCTCGCAACCAGTCTGAACAACCAACCGAGTTCATTCACATGAATCTTGGTGTGATGCAAAACCCCAACCCACCACCACAAGCTGAGGTGATCTGATGGCACACATTCAAATCAGGTTCAACAAGTCTCGAGGCCAACCGGGCAGGGGTACTCCAGATCACGCATGGCGTGTGTTCGTTGATAAAAAAGAATACCTGTGCAAAGAAGTGACCATCATGGTCGTCTGCCACTCAGAGCGTGATGGTGACGACTGGAACATCGCCTGTGAGGGCACGATAGACATCGACCGAGAAAAATCTTTGATCACGGTCATCCCTTACGCTTTAACTTGATGTTACAATCTCTATGCCCACCATAGGGTATTTAGGAGATTGAATGAGCGAATCAGAAGAGATGGATTACTTGGTGATGGGGCGGCGCAAGGCTGCCTTTGTTACCGCTGGATGCCCACCAGAAGAGGCCACAGAGTTGGCCTACCACATGATGGTGCGTGACCGTGAAAACCGCGGCTCGACTAATCCATTGGATGACCGCCGGGTGTGCTTTGAATGCAAGGGTTTAAGTGGACGTGATTGCTTGTTCGTGAAAGACAAGAAGGGCAAACCGATTCCACCGCTTAGATTCCATCTACAGCGTTGCCCACAGTTTGAATTGAAGGGGAAGAAATGAATCAATACGTTGGCCAAACAAAGACGCCGCTGGCGAAAGAATGGCGTTTAGTTGCNAAGGGGGACGACCCCATGGNGGTCGCCAAGAAAACAACTGCNCTNGCGGCTAAGGGCGAAACAATGGCTCGTGTGATGCGTGTGTCATGCGAACGCTGGGACACGGTAGAAGTTGTTCAGGAGATGAAGGTATGACTGACGAACAAATCATTGAGATGGCTAAACAAGCTGGATTTGAAATTGGTTCTGTGACTAATTCAATTTATGCGCCAACGTTATGCGAGTTTGAG
>JGI26470J50227_1000534_pt1 | contig 15445 bp, 11 predicted proteins | sample FreactTroBogLake_FD_50227 | JGI IMG/M metagenome (IMG submission 50227) | reverse complement strand
ATTTGAGTTGATGGAACAAATGGCTGCTATAAATGGATACTCAGCAGAAGCTGATGCACATAGAATTGCCGCTGTTCATAACATGGGCGGCATAAATAATTTTATAGCCAGTTTGCAGAAAGCAAGTTGGTATAAAAACAAAGTGGTGGTAAGTCAACAACCCAAAGAAGAAGACCCCGCCCAATAAAGGAAAATTAAATGAGTGAGATACTAGAGAGCACGCCCACCGCGGTCAGCGAGGCCCCTGCTCAAAACGCAGTTCCATCATTGGATTCCATTGCAGAAAAGATGGCCGCCATGAGGCGTAACCTTCCTTCAGCAACCAATGAGACTGAGACAGGTACTTCTGAGAAGGCAGAAACAGAAGCCCCTGTGGCACCAGAGGATGACAATGATTCCTCAAGTGTAATGCCAGAAGTTGATTCCGCAGAAGCAGATGTAGACCAAGCACAAGATGAAGGCACAGCCCCTGAAAAGGTAAGCTCACAGGATTCTAGCAAGCAAGATGTCATTGATTTTCTAGAGTTCGCTCAAGAGAATCCCAACGCACAATTTAAGTTTATGCGTAATGGTAAAGAAATGATCATTGATGCCAAGCGTGCAGCCGCTATATTAGGCCAAGGGGGAGCAATACATGAAGAAGCGAGAGAGTTAAAGGTCCAACGAGCAGAGTTTGACGAGTACCTCAAGGATAAGAAGGCACAAGCTGATGGTTTAACATTGGCATTGGAATTCACAATCCGTCCTCAGCTTCAGAAAGCCTATGATGAAATCTTAAAGACACAGAGTTATCAGCAGACATTCAGTCAGCAACTAGCAGAAGCACAGGCACGCAGGGATTATTCCACAGCGGCTCGTATCCAGGCTAACATGCAACAGAATGAACGCTACATACAACAGCAAGGCCAACTTGTCAATGAACTGAAACCTAACCTGGATCAGTTTTATGAGATAAGAAAGCAACAAGTTGCTGAAGTATTGGAGAATAACCGCAAGGCCTTCACTGACAAAGAGTTGAAGAACCAATATGTCTACAATGAGATTCGTGATAAGGTCAGTAAGAACTGGGCGGCGGCCAAGAACCAATTGGTGCCAGGCATAGACAATATTGATTTAATCAGCAGTGATGAACATATCCTTACACTGATTAGAGATGGTCTAAAATATCGTGAGAAACCCCAATCAAAATCAGCTGGTAGTAGCATAGCCGCACTGACGCAAAAGCGTTCAGGACTAGGCAAAAGCCAAGGATCCGCAGATCTAGAGCGTCTTCAGTCAGCAGCCAAAGCGGGCGATAAGAAAGCCCAGGATAATCTACTCGTCGCCAAGTTAAATGCTTTGCGAGGCCGTAGATAAAAATGACACTTATAAAGGAATAATAAAATGTCACAAATAGCAACATCCGCAATTGGCAATGGTACTACAGCTTATGCTTCAGACATCGTTGTCAAGGATTTAGATTTAGATGTAAGTAATCGCGTTAAAGATGATACCCCCGTGTTGAACATGTGTATGGCTAAAAAGCGTAAAGTAGTTTCTACTCTACCTTTGTGGACCAACGATGTATATCGTTTGCCAGCTACACAAGCCAACCAAGAAGGTGCCGCAGTAACTTCAGCTCTAGCTGAAAGCAACCAGCGTGCTAACTTGGGCAACTACACACAGATTTTCAGTACTGTTATTTCAGCTACTGGTTCTGCTCGTGCTGTTGAACAATCAGGAGGCGATCCGCAAAGTTATCAGGAGGTAAAACAGCTGATTGAATTGATGTTTGATGTAGAAGCACAGATCGTTCGTGCTGACCAAATTGGTACCAAGTACGGCGGCCAAGCAGGTACAGCTGGTGGCGTAACAGGTGCCCAGCAAACAGGTCGTAGATTTGGTTCTTTGAACTCTTTCGCAGCCACACACAGCTGGAACAACACTGCTGCCAATACCAGCACATTCTCTACATATACCAACGGTGAGACAACTGATGTTGTGTCAACAGCCAGCGGTATTACTATTGGTGGTACAGGCGGAGCTTATCTAGGTTCTACTTATTACTCAGCCACTGATGAAGTTAACACTCAGTTCTATCCTGCTATCTACAAGCAGTTGGTTACTACAGCAGAAAAGCGTTTCAATGCTAAAATCCGCACAGTAGTTTGTCCAACTAGCCTACGCACACACCTAAGCGATAACATGCCAACAAGTCGTGGTATCAATCGCGTTAACAGTGAGCGTGGTGATAGCATTCAGACTTATGAAGGCGACTTCAATTACACTTATGAGATCTATGATTCTTGGATCATGGACCAGGTTGGTGTTAGCAACCAGATCTACTTCTTGAATGAAGAAGTTCTACAATGGGGTAGTTTGCGTGACCTAGGACCAAACAATGAGATTTTCTCTAATGCTGATGCTTCATTGGATCAGTTCATTATGGAAGGTACATTGATTGTTCGTAATCCAGCAGGCGTAGCAGTATTGCATGATATTTCAGCAACTGCAAGTGCTCCTAGCTTGAATGGTTATGGTGCAGGTCCTTTACGAGCCAGTACAACTGTTGTTCGTTTAGCCTCATTTGGCGGCGGTGCATTCTGATTATAACGATTAGAATCTAAGTCAAGAAGCCACCCACAAGGTGGCTTTCTCTTGACCTTATGTCCTGGTATCCGCGGGATTGTATAAATAACAATAACTAGGAAAACACAGCAATGACTCCCCAAGAAGAATACAGTCTTAATAATCCCAATGCATCAATGCTAGATGACAAGGATCCAGAAACCAATTTAGATTTTACTCGCAGAGATTATGGTGGCATGGTTGACACCAACAATGGACTAGCAGATAGATTACTGACCAATAATAACTTATATCGTTCTATGAAGGGCGATTGGAAAAGATCAGCGTGGAACAAAGGTAATAATATCCTAACCACTACAGGCAGAGAAGATGGCAAATTCTATGTGCGTAGAGAGCAGATGAACACAGAGGCTATAGCTGATCGTTGTCGTAGATATCGTTCAGCCGCTGAGCAGGGTGTTCCTGATCCTATGGCTCCTTTGGATGACAGTGGTGGACTAGCATGGAAATGGATGGATCTACCCAATGTTATAGAACAACGCATCAGTGATGAATACTTTGGTGGTATGCGTTGGAGTACTATTAAAAGAGATCGTACATTAAAAGCACAATTCTACAAAGTTGTAGAACAAGAATACAATCAATATGTTTGTTATCCTGGTGGCAAGTTGCCAATACCAATTGATGTGCCCTACCCAACCAAGCGTGGACAACAACGCTTCTTCTCAGGAAACTAATAATGCCACAAATTACAGATGCCAATGCCTTAGTAAGTTTTATTCAAGATTTTACAGGTTCAACTAACACAGCAGAAATTCAAGATTGTATTTTTCTAGCTGAAGTAATGATGCGTAATTTAGAGTTGCCCATTATGCGTAGCAATCCCTATGATAGTCAATTTATTGCCACAGCAGATAGTCAAGGAAGAATTAATATTCCTGGTGACATGTTAAAACCAATCTTGTTTTTCAAACAGGGTGGCGTTGATCCCGCCAGTTCACTGGGTCCTTGGATTGTTTATGATCGTATTGGTGACAGAGACATGATTACAGAAGGCTTGATAGAAAGTCTGTACCTAAAACCAATCAACATTCCTGCTGTATATAGAGGCAAGTTTAGTGAAGTAGGACAACAGTATCAATTTTTACCTAGACTAGGTGCTGGTGATTTGGTCAATTTATATTATTACAGAACTTGGCCTTATTTGTTTACCACTGATTTACAAGGTAATTCAATTATTAACAATGGCATACTACAAAGTTTTCCAGAAGGTTATATTTTTGGTACTTTGCACAACTATTATATCAAGCGTAAGTCACCTGAGGATGCACAAATATACAAAGCCAAGTTTGAAGAACAAGTGAATATACTTGAAGATCAAAATTCAAAAGGCAAATGGAGTGGTGGACACAATAGATTAACATCAGTGTTTCAGCCACGCAAAGATCGCAGATTTACAGCCAAATAAACCATGCCCTCATTATACGGAACAACTTCTACCTACAATGTATTCAGTAGTCAAACTCCTACTTTATACAGTACTTCAGCAACAGGAGTTATTACTGGAACGGTAACTACCAGTGATCTGCCTAGCCTTTATACTGGCAATTATAATCCAACTATCTACTCAACAGGTACTACAGGAGCACAGGGTGTACAAGGAGTGCAAGGTGTCCAAGGAGTGCAGGGTGTACAAGGACTTGATGGAGCTTATGCGGGTATAGGAGCTCAAGGCGTTCAAGGAAAATCTGGTACGCAAGGAAGTCAAGGTGTGCAAGGACTACAAGGTATCAGCGGAGCCTATGCTGGACAAGGTGTTCAAGGAACCACAGGAACGCAAGGAGTGCAGGGTGTTCAAGGTCTAGTAGGTAGTGGCACACAGGGTGTTCAAGGAGTGCAAGGTGTACAAGGACTTGATGGAGCTTATGCGGGTATAGGAGTGCAAGGTGTCCAAGGAGTGCAGGGTGTACAAGGACTACAAGGAAGTCAAGGTGTTCAAGGTAGAACTACTTTTAGCACAGCTACAATTGATACTTTTACAGGTAATGGTATCAGCACTAATTTTACTCTAAGTCAAACTCCTATAAGCAATGCTTATTTAGAAGTGTTTATTGGAGGAGTATTTCAAGATCCTGGTATAAGTTATAATTTATCAGGTAGCTCAATTGCATTCACTAGTCCGCCACCCAATGGATCCATTATTTTGGCCAGATATACTTCATTGTTTAGTGCTATACCAGTTCAGGGTGTGCAAGGAGCTCAAGGAATACAAGGTATTCCTGGGTCAGGAACTCAAGGAACACAAGGTACTACTGGAATTCAAGGACCCCAGGGAACACCTGGAGGTCCTAGTGGTCCAAGTGGTCCCGCAGGAAGTTCAACAGTTAATTGGGCCAACATAGGTAACATAAACAACACATATGGTCCTTATAGGATATCAATTGGTCAGCAGGCAGGACTGTATTCTCCAGGTGCCTATTCTATTAATTTAGGTAATCTTGCTGGCCATGCAGACGCAGGTGACTATTCTATATCCATAGGAATGGAAGCTGGTGGTAATGGAGGAAATAGCGCTATTGCTATAGGAGCTGGATCAGGAGGTTATGCGGGAGTGTCAGCTATAGCCATAGGAGATGTTTCAGGAGGATTTGCCCAAATTGGTCATGGACAAGGTGATTATGCAATTGCCATAGGAGCTGGTGCTGGAAGATGGAACCAAGGAGCTAATTCTATTGCTATAGGACATGAAGCAGGATTAGATCTTACGGGTAATGTTTATCAAAGTGCCAATAGTATTGTAATCAATGGTTCAGGCTCAGCATTATTAGCAGGTGTTTCTGGATCTTTAACTATTAAACCAGTTCGTCAGGTTATTAATGGTAGTTTACCTTCAGGATTTTACAACATGGCTTATAATCCCACAACGGGCGAAATAATTTACTGGACTTAAGGAACAATAGATGTCAATAACACAGATCACAGCAGGATTAATAGCCAGTGGGGCAGTGACACCCAATACTTTAGATAGTACAGCAACCTATATTGTTGGTAATCTTACTGTCACTAATACACTGTCTACAACTGCTATTGTATTTGCTGACAATACAGTTCAAACCACAGCTTATACTAATACTAATACTCAGACTTACAATCAAAGTCTAAACACTTACAATGATGTACAGTTTCACAATGTTACATCTACTGGTACCCTAACAGCCAAGGGTATACAAATTGCACAGGGTCAAAAATATATAGATCCTGTTAATCCCTCAACTTCTACGCTGACAAATTATATCAGCAATGATGGTACTGTACCGTTGGTTGTGCAGGGCGGCAACAAACCAGTTGTAATTCAACCTTATGGAAATTTACAACAATGGAAATTTGATACAGATGGTACTTTGTATTTGCCAACTGGCAGTCCTGGATCGCTGCCTGCGGCCAGCATTGGTAGTACTTATGGTGTAATCAATCTACAGATACCTAATGGTGCTCAACCCACAGGATTTCAAATTAGTAAAAATGGTGGATATGTATCATTAACTGGACTTAACAGCAATCAAACATATTTTGGTAGTCCTAACAGTAATTATATACTTCAAAGCTCCACTAGTAGTATAACCTCAGGAACATTGTATAATTCAGCTATTGTTGCAATTGGAACTTACGGCTACCAAAGTAAAACAGCTTATTATAATTCTTGGACATTCAGCAGTACTGGCACAATAATATTTCCAGACAATTCACAACAAATCACTGCTTGGACTGGATTTCCACAGGCCATTACTACTTCAAGTAATGTAACATTTGCCAATGTTACAATTACCAATACATTGACTGCTGTAAGTATTAAAGCCACTAATAATTTACAAATCAGCAATTATACTTTACCTACTTCCAATGCTTCTACTTCTGGTTATGTTTTGGCAGCCAGTACCAGTACTGGACAAAGTTATTGGGTTCAACCTCAAAGTGGAGCCCAAGGTACTCAAGGCGTTCAAGGGCTTATTGGTAGCCAAGGTACTCAAGGCGTTCAAGGTGTCAGCGGATTTGTAGGCAGCACTGGAACCCAAGGTGTGCAAGGAGTCCAAGGTACAATTGGATCAACTGGCACTCAAGGCGCTCAGGGATTGCAGGGAACAACTGGTGCACAGGGAGTTCAAGGAGTCCAAGGTACATTAGGTACGCAGGGCCTACAAGGAGTTCAAGGTACAATTGGATCAACTGGCACTCAAGGCGTTCAGGGATTGCAGGGAACAACTGGTGCACAGGGAGTTCAAGGAGTCCAAGGCCTTCAAGGAATCCAAGGCCTTCAAGGAGTTCAAGGATATTTAGGTACACAAGGGGTACAAGGCATTTATGGAACACAGGGTGTTCAGGGAACTCAAGGAGTGCAAGGCCAACAAGGAATTTTAGGTACACAAGGACTTCAAGGAGTTCAGGGTATTAGTGGTGCACTTTATACAAATCAAAATTTATTTACAACTAGTTCAGTTTCATTTGCCAACATTACATCAACTGGCACAATTAATGCCCCCACAGGTAATTTTACAACTGTAACTGCTGATGTTCTAAATCCCAATACATATTCCAGTGTGCATATGAGTGATGCACAATCGCCAAATTTTTTAGCATTGACCAGTCTTACTGTGGGCAATGGATTTCCTGGAGTAGGAAGTCTAAGTGTAGGTGGCACAGCAACATTCAATAGTAATTCTATATTCAATGGTGACGCAGTTTTTGGTAAAGTAACTGCTAGTAATTTAACCGTTACTAATACATTGACTGTTGTAAGTATTAAAGCCACTAATAATTTACAAATCAGCAATTATACTTTACCTACTTCTAATGCTTCTACTTCTGGTTATGTATTAGCAGCCAGTACCAGTACTGGACAAAGTTATTGGGTTCAACCTCAAAGTGGAGCCCAAGGTATTCAGGGATTGCAAGGTATTCAGGGACTTCAGGGATTGCAAGGTATTGCTGGTTCTGGAGGCTCAACTGGTACCCAAGGCGTCCAGGGATTGCAAGGATTAACTGGCAGTCAAGGCCTGCAAGGTGTTCAAGGTGTCAGTGGATTTGTTGGTTCCACTGGTACACAGGGTGTACAGGGATTGCAAGGATTAACTGGTAATACTGGTACACAGGGTGTTCAAGGATTACAAGGACCACAGGGTGTTCAGGGCTTACAAGGTGTTCAGGGCCTGCAAGGTTTACAAGGCAGTACTGGTACGCAGGGAGTCCAAGGCGTTCAGGGTTTACAAGGCGTTCAAGGTATAAGTGGCCTTACTGGTAGCACAGGTACACAGGGTGTTCAGGGTTTACAAGGCGTTCAGGGCTTACAAGGCACAAATGGATCAACTGGATCAACTGGTTCTCAAGGCACTACTGGTCAAACTGGAGCACAAGGACTTATTGGGTCAACTGGCACTACTGGTGCACAGGGCTTACAAGGCACTACTGGTCAAACTGGAGCACAAGGACTTATTGGGTCAACTGGCACTACTGGTGCACAGGGCTTACAAGGCACAACTGGATTGCAAGGAACTATAGGTTCAACAGGCACAACTGGAGCACAGGGCTTACAAGGCACAACTGGATCAACTGGCACCCAAGGTATAACTGGAGCACAGGGCACAACTGGATTGCAAGGAACTATAGGTTCAACAGGCACACAAGGTCTACAAGGTGTTCAAGGATTAATAGGCACTGGAATTCAAGGCACAACTGGAGTTCAAGGCACAACTGGGTCAACTGGTCCTAGTGGTCCTTCTGGTTCTGTAACATTGCCATTCAACGGAACTATAGCTTACACTACTTCAAGTAGCAGTGTTTATCCTATGGGAACATTTGCCGTAACCTCAGGCACGGGAGGTCCTACATTGTATACTTTGACAATGGGAATGAACACTGGTGCGTTAGTAACAACTTGTTCTAATACTTTGGTGTTTGATTGGGGATGGATGAGCAGTGCCAGCGGAGCCACAGCCAATTCAACTTCAACCATAGGAACAAGCTCGCAAGTTACTTTGATTGCAAGTAGTGGATTAGGGTCTGGAGTCACAGGAGGATATGGTCTTCTTCATATGGTAGACCGCACCTACAATAGAGTCAGTCGTGTAACTGTGCAGACTTTTAATGGCGCTAGTGGTCAGAGATGGATAAGTTTTGAACAACTACGATAGGAAAATAATATAATTAGGATAAAGCCACATTATCATGAATTAAGAAAACATTATGAATCTAGAAACTGAATTAGCCGTACATGAGCAAGTCTGCGAAGAGCGATATAAAAATATCAATCAGAGATTAGATCAACTTGAACACAAGTTTGACAGTCTTGATTCAAAGATAGATGCATTTAAGAATGACATTTATAAAATAATGATAGGCTGTGCCACCAGTATCATTGTGTGTTTAATCACAGTGGCAGTAACAATTTTAATCAAACACTAATATGACAATACAAGTAGCCAAAGTACCCTTTCAAAAGATGACATTTAGTCCTGATGTACCTTCAGCGGCACTAGGACCCAATGAATATAACATTGGCTTAAATGTAGAAACTGATGTCAGAGGTATTCGTTCAGTAGCAGGTGATCAAGAAATACTAGATCCTATTCCTGGCACACCAACCTTTGTCACAGGAGGTTTTAGAGGTGATGGAAAATTCTGGTTTGTGGTTGCCACAGATGAAGGACATTGGTGGGCTGCCACTACATCAACAACTTGGACAGATATCACACCCAGCATTGGAATATTTACTGGGTATAATCAAGCCACCAATATCACAAGTTCTTGGAATGGTACAGTTTTACTCTTAAATGATGAAACCAATCCTCCAATGTTTTGGCCAGAACCTGTTGTACCTGGAACGGTTACTCCACTTGTAATGTACAGTGATGTTTCACCAATTAGCATTAGTACATTGACCAACACCAGTCTTACCACAAGAACAATAACATTTGCCAGCAATGTTTCACCTGCACCATTTCAAGTTGGTGGACAAATTATTGTCAGTGGTGTAGATCCAAGTTATTACAATGGAACATTTACAGTTCAAAGTTGTTCAACAAGTTCTGTAACATATTATGACACAACCATTGGACCTTACAACACAGGTGGCCAAGTAGCCAACAATTACACTTGGAACTTTAATCCTTATTGGGCAGGTGTTTATGCCAAATTCATGCGTGCCTATGACACACCCAATGTTGGAACTATTCTTTTAGCAGGTAATTTAACTGCCACACCACTTACTACCAGCACACAACAAGTATATCCAGTTACTGTGCAATGGAGCCAGGCATTTGGATTAAACCAGGTACCAACAACTTGGACACCAACTGTCAGCAATGTAGCCAACCAACTTGAAGTTCCCTTGCGTGGTCCAGCACTAGATGGATTCCCCTGCAATGGACAGTTTTTCCTTTGCAGTTATTGGGACACTGTGGTATTTTCGCCAATCAATTATCAAACCACTTCAGCACCTATACTTGGTGTAAGATTGTACAATCAAGGCAGAGGACTGCTAAGTTCTAATACTTGGGCAAAAACAGATACCATGGTCTATGGAGTAGATGCTCGTGATGTTTGGAGTTTTGATGGTAACAACTTTACTGGCATTGGTAATCAGCGAGTTAAAAATTGGTTTTATGATCAAATAGATCCCAAATACTATGATCGCATCTATATGCAGTCCAACACTCAAAAGATGCAAATAGAAATCTATTATCCAGACAACAATGCAATTAACGGAGTTCCTAACAAAATGCTGTCTTATCGTTATGATCTAGACTGCTGGAATGCCCCACGCGATGTAGCGGGAGCGACTATGAGCTGTGAGGCACCATTGTATATCAATGGCGTCCCAGCCTTTAGTCATCGTTCAGTGGTTTATGCTAGAGGTGTCACAAATAGTCGTCTTGTGCAAAAAGACCAAGGCTTTGCTTTCGTGGGAACAAATACACAAATTAACAGCTATTTCCAGCGTGATAACATTAAAATTTTGCCTAATTATACTAGTAAATTGCTGGTTCATAGGGTACTTCCTGAGGTCAACAATCTAGGGACTATACTTGACCAAGGCAATGATTTGCCAATTTACGATAGTTCAGCAACCATTTCATTAACTTTGGAAGGTGCTAATAGTGTAGGCAGTGTTCCATCTCAGACCACCGCAGTGACTATGTTTGTAGACTCTAATGGCAATCCAGGACAAAATCCTTGGGTACAATTTACTCAAAATGCCTATCGTGTTAATACTATAAAAATCAGCAATGTCAGTTCAAGTAGTGTTTGGTTGTGCAGTGGTACAACTTGGCAAGTCAGTGCTGTAGAGGAAGACCGTTAATGAGTCAATATCCAGTTACAGATTCAAATCAACTTTACAGTGCTGTAAATTATTTGTTGGCAGGTCCAGGCGGACTAGGACAAAACTTTGCTGGATTCAGTGATTATCAACCTGCGTATGTCCGTGGTACATTTAGAAAACCATTTACAGTTGCCACAACAGCCACAAATACTTCTACCAATCCCATACCTGTTTGGACTGTTAATCCTATATCAATTACTTCAGCAACTACCATAGCTGTGAATACTGCCACTGGATTAACCAATACAGTAGAAATATTCTTTACACCACAAACTACACCTCCTTTTATTGTTGGTGATACTGTGTATGTCAATGGTGTTACAGATACCAGTGGTGGTGGTAATAACTCTTGGAATGGATCTTATTCTCGCAGTGTATTGTATACAACAACCAGTTCAGTTACACTACAAACCAGTGGGTCATATCAATATCTACCAATTACAAGTTTAAGTTCAGCAACAATACAAAAATCTAATACTGATACATTTGTATCAACAGATTGTAATGCCCGCGTAACAGTCACAGGTCCCACAGATAGAGTGTTTATCAGTGCTCAATTATCTTTGAATTTCACAGCATCCTGTACCACTGCCAGCCAATTTGATCTTGTTGTAGCAATCAATCGTTATATTCCAACAACAACATCACAACCTGCCGCAGGACAAGATTATACATTTAATTTTGATAAAACCATAAGTCAGGTAGTTACACATTATTCAACCAGCACAGGTGGCACTTACTCAATCAATGCTGGCAGCAATATATTCACAACTGTAATTGATCAACCCAGCTTTGGTTATTATTGGTATATCGCAGAGATATCATTTAACACTTATGACAGCAGTGGTAATGCCTATCCTGGCAATGCCACACCAAAGACATTCACAGTGGGATTAAGAAGTCTTACATCACAGGTTATTAAAGCCTAATAAACAAGGGCTGGGCTAAATAGCATAAAGGAAATATATAATGGGATTCTTCCAAGATTTAGGCAATGGAAATTTAGGCAGAGCATTTGGCACTGATCTAACGGGTGGCAATAGTTTAATTGGCAAAACTGGTAACGCAATACAAACTGTGTTGTCTAATCCAACTACACTGGTTGAAACTGCTATTGCTACTGCATTGTTAGGTCCAGAAGGACTTGATGTTGGCAGTCTTGTAGGATCAGCAGGTTCAGCGGCATCTGCGGCTGCTTTAGGTGGCACAGTTGGTGGACTGGTATCTGCTATTAATGGTGGTAATCCAATCACGGGTGCTTTATTGGGTGGAGTAGGCGGAGTTGCCGCAAGTTATGTTGGTGGACTGGCCAGTACTGCTGGTGCAAGTAGTATGACATCAGCTGCCGCTGGTAGTGCTGCCGCAGGAGCCACAGTAGCATTGTTGACTGGACAAGATCCAATTACAGGTGCCGCGACAGGTGGTATTCTCAGTGCTGTAACAAGTCGTGCATTGAACTATGATCAAAGCACTACCTTTACCTTTGATGATGGATCTAGCATTACTACAGATCCTAATGGTAAACTTATCAGTGGTACTGACAGTAGTGGTAAAGCAATACCTGACACTTCTATCAAAGCAGCCAATCAAGCTCCTGTAGAGGATGCACAGGCCATACAAGCAAGTTCTATCAAAGAACTCAATGATATTAAAAATAGTGGTCTAACACCTGCACAACAATACAACGAAATGTTGAGCAAAGGTTATACACCTGATCAAATTACAACCACACTTGGCAATGATGTTGCTGGACCTTTGAGTCAAGCCGCTTACCAACAAAATACTGCTGTTGGCACAATTCTAAATGATCCTTCATTGACTGAAGAACAAAAAGTCCAAGCTCTGCAAAACAAAGGTTACACAGCTGAAGATGCCAAAACAGTTGCTTCAACTACACCATCTGAAGCCATTGACACAGCATTTAACAATTATGGTTCAAGTCCTGTTTCAGCCGCTACATCACAGCAAATGCAAGCAGACTTCAATTCACTAAATCAACCTGGTGCTAGCAAAGCAGATGTCATGGCTGGTATGCAGGCCAAAGGTTATACACAGCAACAAATGAATGGAGTATTTGGCAGTGACAATGTCATGCCATTCAATGATGCTCTAACCACACAAAACACAGAAATCAGTAATCAAGTAAGTACCATGCAGGCAGCTGGTTCATCTGGTGCAGACATTGCAAAAACTCTACACAGCATGGGTTACAATGCCACTGATACCATCAATGCTCTAGGAGCAACTGGAACTGCTAATGCAGATGCAATTAATCAATTGTTTAGTGGATTAACTACTACAGGTCCTAGTGGTCCAGTAGCTCCCATTGGAGGTAGCAATACTCCACTAGGTCATTTAACAAGTTTTGATCCTGCTAATCCTCCTGAAGGATTAACCAAAGTTAATATCACAGGATCAAACACATTAGCTGGTACCAGTGGCTTTACAGACAGCAAGGGTAATTTCTATGACAGTACAGGAAAATATCTTGATCCTAATAATACCACAGATTCTACACTAATACAGGAATTGTCAAATCCTACAGGTAACACTACAACTGGTAACACCCCTGTAGGTACCAGTACTACCAGCAATGGTCTCAGCAATGAAGATGCGCAGAATATCAGTGACATTATCAAACATGCTCAAGACACACAAATGTCTGCGGCACAAATGGCTGAAGAACTCAAGGCAGCTGGTTATACGCCTTCACAGGTAATTGATGTTGTTGGTCAAGATCAAGCTGATTTGGTCAACAATGCTTTTGATGAAGCTACTTACAAAGGTAGCAAACTTTCTACTTCAACCACAGATGCCAATGGCAATACTGTATATCATTATGATGATGGTAGTACATTGACTGTGGATAAAACAGGTAACCCAATTTCATCTACCAATGCCACAGATCATACTGGTACCAATGCCACAGGTCCTACAGGACCTAGTGGACCAGGAGCCAGCGGACCAAGTGGGGCTAGTGGTCCTGATACTAGCGGTCCTAGTGGGGCTAGTGGTCCTGGAACAAGCGGACCTACTGGACCTGGAACAAGTGGACCTAGTGGACCAGTGATACCTGGCCCTAGCGGAGTTGTAGTTGTACCTCCAGGAGGTACAAGTGGTCCTAGTGGTGGTAATGGTACCAGCGGTCCTAGTGGTGCGGGTTATACTCCTGCCCAACTAGGTAAAGAACCCACAATTAATCCTATAGGAGTTAATCCAGGTTGGATGGGACAAGCTGTTAAGCCAATGTATCAAACTACCAGTCCTGATCAAGCTCAATACTATTGGGGAGCACATCCCTATGCAGACCAAAATGCCAATCTTGCTAACTACAATTATAATGCTGTGCCTAATGCTCCTGTTACACCTTGGGGTGCGGCTACATCTGCTGTAGGTGGAACACAATACTTAAACATACCAGCGTTTACAGCCAGCTTGTTAAATCAACCATCCTCAATGGCCAGTTCATATGGACAACCAATAGGTGGCGGAGTACCAATAGTGCCTATAGCACCCAGCAAATAAGTAGCATAAATAAATAAAAGGAAACTAATATGTCAGCAGGAAAATCCAGTGGATCAACAACAATGATACCCACGCTCTCTCCAGAGCAAAATCAAATGCTTCAATTGCAGACACAGGAAAATGCTGGAACAATTTATCCTGCATTAAATGCTGGATTAGGTAACATATTCAATTCCTATAATCAAAGCAGTAATGGTATAAACAATGCCGCACAAAATTTATCTGGCACAGCGGCCCAAGCACAAAATGTACTAGGATCAACAGGTGAAAGTGCACTGAATACTGGTATATCTGGATTAGAAAATTTATACAGTCCACAATATCAAGCACAACAATTACAGGCTGCACTGATGCCAGCACAGGCACAATATGCTCAAAACATTGCTGGACAAAAAGCCATGTTTGGTGGCACTGGACAATTAGGTTCAGCACGCGAAGCTCTCGCAGAACAACAAACAGCAGGATCAACGCAGGCCGCACAGGAACAAGCAGCCGCACAGGTCATGTCTAATATTGCAAATCAACAACAGGCCGCAGGCAATAGTTTAATCAGTGCTGGACAAAGTGGATTGACGGGTGCACAAGGTGCCGCACAAAATCAACTTGCCGCAAGTCAAGTACCGTTTAGCCAAGCCATGCAATTGCTCAGCAGTATCTATGGAACTCCTGGATTGAATACCAATCCTAACTTTGCTGGTACACAAGGATCACAGACAACACAAAGTGGTAGCAATTTTGGCATCAAGATTTAAGGAATAAACAAATGGCGATGACATATGACGCAATGGGAAATGAAACTGGCTATGATGACAGCGAGGAAGAGCGTAAGCGTAGGGAAGAAGAAGCTAAAAAGGCACAACAACAACCTGGTGCTACAGAGGCTAATCCTACTGTAGTTCCGCAGGCTAATCCCGCACAAATGGGTCCTACCATGGCTGCCTTNNGTGGACAACAGCCAAACAATCCATTAAATCAAGC
>JGI26470J50227_1000533_pt1 | contig 15446 bp, 5 predicted proteins | sample FreactTroBogLake_FD_50227 | JGI IMG/M metagenome (IMG submission 50227) | reverse complement strand
CAGTTATTATCAGCTGAACAACAAGCTGCTCATCCGCAACAGATGATAGTACCGCCTCAAGCTATGGGTCAACAGCCTATGGGTCAATCATCGGCACAAAACGCCCCTGCTCCTCAAGCCGGCTTAGATCAAATTCCTGCACCTAATATGCAGTCTATGCGTGCTGGTGGTATTACAGGCGAAGAAGATATTCCTAGATATAACAGTGAAGATGGGGATCAAGTTACACAAGGTCCTTTTCAAAAAGCGGGATATAAACCATATAGTAAAGGCGTTCCGTTTCGAGATGAAGACCCATACACAGCGGAAGACGCTAGAAGAGATATATCTTCATTACCTAGTAGAATTGCAAAACCTTTTGTTAATTGGTATAACGAACGTCAAAATGCGCTTAATAAAACATTAAGTACTGCGGCAGCACAAAATTGGGGAGATAATGAAACTGCTGACCCAAGCAAAGCTTTAGCACCTAATACTTATGCGCCTCCTTTAATTACACAATCTTCTAATGCGGGTACATCCAACGCTGGATTAGACGCGGCTTTAAAAAATAAAGCACCTTCAACAGTACCTTTAACAGCACCTTTAACAGCACCAGTTACAAACCCAAATGCTAAGTTGCCTCCGGGGTCTATGCCGCCAGCAGATGTTATGGATCAAATGCGTAATGATGATATGTATAACAGCATTAACAGTACCATAAGTGATTTGCAGAATAAACATAGTAAATTCCAAGATATGTTAGATGAACACGCTAAAGCAGAACCTGAGCGTAAAAAAGAAATTGAAGATGTTAGAAATCAAGGCATTGGTCAGTACATGATGAACATGGGTGCTGCGCTATTGGCTAATCCGCAGTTTGGTAAAGCTGTTCAAGAAGGTAACACATCAGGGTTAGCCGCGCTTAACTTAAGCCGTAAAGAAGCTAAAGAATTGCAAAAAGATTATCGTGACTATAACTTTAATTTACAAAAAGCTGCGGTTGCAGAAGAACAAGGCAATCAAGAACTTGTAGAAAAGTATCAAGGTTTGACTCAAAAATTCCAAAATGATATTGGCACGCTTGCAGTACAAAAGCGTTTGGCAGCTGTTCAAGAATTAGAAGCACCTGCTAAAGTTGATTTATATAGGGCACAAGCTTATAACCAACGTGCTATGCCGCAGGTATTTGCAAACAGTTCAAAAATAGATGCGGCGCATGAAAACCTAGCTTTAACGCAAGCAACTAAACAATTAGAAGATGCGCTTAAAGACCCAAGAATGAAAAGAGATTTATTAACCCCTGATGCGCAAACTGAATTTTTAGATAAAGCTTATAAAAATAATTTAAATAGGCTTAAAAATAGCAGCGGGTTTAATATAGATAATGACGCTATTATTGCTGAACTAGCTAAACGTCAAAAATAAAAGTAAAATAGTACGTAGTATTTTATATAAATAGGGATCCTGATATGGACTTGAGTAATCTTTCAACAGAAGACTTGATTGCGCTGCGAGATAAGAACTACTCTAAGGTTTCTACAAAAGGACTTAACTATTTAAAAGAAAATTATACGCCTACACAAACAAAAAAAGAACCGCTTGAAAGCCCAGACACAGGGTTTACTGGTGCTTTTAAATCAGGGCTTGAAGGTTTAAAAGGTGATATTGCTACCTTAGCCGGTAGAACTGGTTTAATGGATACTGCTGAAGCTGAGAAATACGCTAAAGCGCAAGAAGAAAAACAAAAACAGGTTTTTGCCCCAACAACAAAAGGTTGGTTAGAGTCTCCATGGGAGAAGCTAAAAGAAACAGCTGGTAGTTCTATACCTTATATGGCAGCGCCTATTGTGGCTGGTTTTGGTGCTGAGGCTGCTGGATTGGGGGCTTTGGGGGCAGGCGCAGCTGCGGCTGTACCTTCGTTCTTACAATTTACTGGCGCTAACTTAGGCACTCAAATGAAAGGCGCACCGGAAGAAGGTGTTGCTGGTAAAGACTTAAAAGAAACTAGTTTATTTAATGCCGCTGTTGCAGCTGTACCACAAACAGCTTTAGATATTGTTGGTCTTAAATACGTTCCCGGCGTACAAAAAATATTTAAATCTGTTGGTAAAGAAATTAGCGAAAAAACCGCTAAGGAAATGGTTGAACAAGGTATACGCAAAACAGCAGGACAGTATATTGCTGGCGGTGTTAAAGTTGCGGGCATAGAAGGCGCTACAGAAGCAGGACAAGATTGGTTTGATCGTTTACAAGCAGGGTTAAGTTTAACAAGCCCACAAGCAAGAGAGCAGTACCTAGATAGTTTTGTTGGCGGAGCTGCTTTAGGCGGTGTATTTTCGCCTTTTAATGTGACAGGTAAACGAGCTGAAGCTAGAGATGTAATACAAAAAGCTGAAGATAAAAGAACAGAAGAAGCATTTAAAAAGCAACAAGAAGAACAAGCGCTTAAAGACAAAGAACGTCAAACTCCTGAATACCACAACACGTTAATAAGCGAAAGTAATGAACTTGAGTTGCAGATCGCTAGTTTAAAAGATTTAGCAAAAGATAAAGATTTAGATAAAGCTACAAAAAAAGAAACTAACGCTAAGATTAAACAATTAGAAAACCAACTTAATGATAAAGTTATTGAGTTGCGTGAACTTGCGCCTGAACGTGTTAAAGAGATACCAACTGCTAAACTTACGTTAGATGAATTACAACAACGTAAAGCTGAAAAACTTCAAGAAGAAGAAAATAAAAAGCAACAAGAGTTTGAAGAAGAGCAACAAAAAACAGGACAATTATTTGGCAAACCGCCAAAAGCAGGTTTAGCACCAGTATCAACTTTAACTGCTGCGGAAGAAACACAACAACGCACAGCTTTAGAAAAATCTTTACCTGAAGATCAAAAATTTTTAACTGAAATAGAAAATAAGTTAAACGAAGCTATTAAAACAGGCGATACCAAAACATATACGCAGTTGTCAAAACAACATGAAGAATTAACTAATAAAATTGCGGATGATGAAAAAGCGCTTAAAAGATTGGGTGGAACGCCTAACACAGCTGATAAAACAAAAGCTGATTTAGAAAAACAACTTAAAAGATTACAAACCGAGTTTTCTAAGTATGATATAGAAAGCGGTGCTTATGACAAGAAAAAACTTGATAGTATTGTTAAGCGTATAGAAGAGACGCAAAGTAACTTAAAAGCTTTTGAAAAGATGCCGACTGAACAAACGTCTTTGTTTGAAGGTGAGAAAGAATTAACCTACCCTGAATACGAAAAACGTGTTGCAGAAGAAAAAGCACAAAAAGAGCCAATCAATGAAGAGCTTCTTAAACAAGAAGAAGCACAAAACGAAATTGAAGAGTCTAAAGGTATTGCAGATTCTTACTTTAAAAAACCAACATTAAAAGAACTTAAAGATAAGCTTGATGCTCTTAAAAAAGAAAAAGCGACTTTAGAAAAAATGGGTGCCAATATTCCTTGGTACGCTAAAGATAGACCCGATGAATTGCTTGGAGAAATTGCTGAAGCTGAAGATAGATATAAGCATGAGTATGCCAAACAAGTTACTGGCGAAAAAGTAACACCTGAAAAATACTTAGAACGTAAACAACAAGAATCTCTCGATGCTTTACAAACGCATTTGGATACGTTAGAAGAAAACCCTGATGATGCTAAGGCAGAACAAAAAGCTAACGCAGCGGGTAGAAACTATATACTTCACGCTATCGAAGAGATTGATGCAATACGTAAAAAGAATGGGCAGCAGGTATTAAATGATGGCGAAGTGCTAATTTTAGTTCAAGAACTTCGTGACAAAATAAACAATGTTATTAAAAATAAAGATGCTGCGGCATTAGAATATGCTGAACTGCCTACTAAAGTTAATTTAAAAGGCGCTGGTGTTGGTGAAGAAGCTACTAAAGTAGGTAAGCTAAAAGGGGAGTTTAGATCTAAGTACCGCAAAGAAAATAAGCTTGAAAACTTAAGCCCTCTTGAAAAAGAACTGCAAAATATTAAAAACAAATATGGCGTTGCTGAAGAAGAATTTGCTTTAAAGATACAGGATGGCAGACCAAAAAAAGAAGAAGCGCCTACAGATGTTTCTAAAGTTAGAAAAACAGGATCTTACCCAACAGTTGATACAACGACTAACGCAATAATAGAAACTCCTGTATATGAAGTTTCAGAACCCAGCGCTTTAACACCTCGTGAAAAAGAAGCTGGTAAAAAAGTTGATGTGTCTAACATAGGCAATATTAATCAAGGGGATTTGTTTTCTGATAAAGCTTTATCTGAATTTCAAACAGCTACAGTTCGTGCAACGCCTAAAAATTTTATGCGTTTAGTAGCAATTCAGTCTCAAAAATTTAAGTTTGCTAAACAAGAAATAGAAAAAAAATTACAAGAAATAAAAGATAGAGCAGAAGCAAACAAAAAGAAAAAAACAATAAACCGCGATCTTTTAGATGATCTTGCCGCGCAAAGATCTTTTATTGAAGACTTAATCAATGTTGACGAAAGTGTTAGCAATCTTAGAAATAATGCAGAACAGCTGTGGAATATGCGCAGTAAAGTTGTTGAATCTATTAAAGAAGTAGATAAACTTAAAAAAGAAATTAAAAAAACGCAAAAAGAAATAAACAATTTAGTAAAAGAACAGGCAGAAATACAGCCACAAAATCCTGAAGAAAAAATAAGCGGTAATGAGCGTGTTAAAGATCTTAGTAAACAGATAGAAGAAAAGCGTCTAAAAATAGAAACGCTTACTAAAAGTCAAAATAAAAAAGAAACGATAGACCTACGAAAAGTTTTAAAACATATAGATGCAACTGCCGATGAAAGACTTAAAGTAATAGATGCTTTGCACGAACGCGCAAACCAGTTAATAAATGCTAATGTTGAATTAGAAATAGGTATTCTTAACGGTCTTGAAGAAAAATATAAAAAAGCTGTAGCCGCTGGACAAGCTGATTCAGTAGAACTTAGTAAGAGTTTAGACGCAGAACGTGCTAAACAAGCAAAACTTAGCGCTGAAGTTTTAAATCTTTTAGAAGCCCAAGTAGGTGAAAAACGTAAAGCGGAACAACAACGGCTAGAAGCCCTAGAATCTTTGCCGGGGGTTAGAAGAACTGTTGTTGTAAACACGCAGTTAACTGTTGCTCAAGAAAGTTTAGTTGATACTAACAAAGAACTTAAAGCAAAAAAAGAACAACTTGAAAAGTTAACAGAAGGTACTACAGAGTACAACAAGGTTGCTAGAGAAATAGCTAAATTAAGAGCAGATAAAATAGCGCAGTTGTCTCCAATACAACAAAAGCTTACTCAAACACTAGAGCCGTTAACTAAAGAAGAACAAGCGGCTAAAGTAAAAAAAGAAACTATTGAAGGCGCTAAACAGATGCAAGCTGTTAGAAATCTTGCGCAAAAACAACTTACTGTTGAAGAAACAGAAGCATTAATTAAAAAATATAAAATACAAGCGGAGTTAAATACTTACAAAGCAAAAGAAGCAAAAACAAAAGCAGAAGCTAACAAATTTAACAATTTGGCAAAGAAACAAAATAATTCAGCTAAATATTTACAAAAAAAATTAGATGAAAAATTAGCAAACAAACGCCTTGAAGCGCAGGGATTTATTGATAAAAGTAAACCAACACCGCCTAAAATGAAAACAGGCGTTAAAGCGGCAAATAAAAAAGTTAAAAAAGTTTTTAAAGATGTTGAACAAGAAGCTAGGGATATTGGTGTATCTAGACAAGATTTTGAAGCGGTTGAATCAGGTTTATTTTTTGGTAAACCCAATATTCATTTTCGTATTGAGCCTGCACATGGCGGTGTAGGTATTAGTCAAGATGAAGCTAATAAAGTTATTAGCAAAATTAAAGTACCTAAAGGTTTAAATATAACGGTTCTTAGTAAGTTGTCAGGAAGTCTTAAAGATAGAATTGAAGAGTTAGGGTATAACCCTGATGAAGTACGTGGCGGTGTTTTGCCTGATGGCTCTGTATTTATTGTTGCAGAAAACCACGCTGACGTAAAAGATTTACAACGTACGATGGCGCACGAAATTACTGGTCACTTGGGTATTGAAACTACTATTGGTGAAGAAGGTATGAAAACTTTAGCCAATAAAGTTGAAAAACAAGAAGGCGGGATAATGGGTTTAGCTGATAAGTTAGAAGTTGGCGAAGATGCACAAGCTGCATACGCTGCTGCTAAACGTAATGGCAAAACAAATGAAGAAGCTAACTTGGCGGCAATGCGTGAATTGATTGCCCATACTGAAGAAGCTAGACCAGATAAAGGCTTTTTGGCTAAAGCTAATGAATTTATTAAAGCTATGGTAGGCGCTGTGCGTGCTGCATTAAGAAAAATGGGTGTTGATTTAGATATATCTACTAGCGACATTTACAAGATGTTAAGAGATGCACGTAAAGAGTTTAAAGAAATGGCACCCGGCGCTTATAAAAATGCAAATGGAGATATTTTATTTAACGTACATCCTACTTACAATAGTAAGTTTGCCGACGTAGCTAAAGAAACAGCGGCTATGGTTGCTATGCCAAAAGGTACATTAAGTAATTTACGTGCTAATAATGCAGGTCTTATTTTTAGAACTAAGTTTGTTGATCGTTTTGCGCCAGTAGAAAAAATTGTTGAAAAAATGAAAGACGCTTTAAAAGCCACGCAGCTTATGTATTTTTTACGTATGCACGATCAACGTATGACTTGGGTAGGTGAGATTACATCTAGAGGTCCTATTGATTTAGTAGAAAAAACACGTAAAGATGGCACTAAAGAAATGTTAATCGAGTCTCAAGAAGGCGCTAGCTTAAAGAAAATGGCAGAAGCTTTGCGTGGGGCTAATGTAGGAAACCATGAAGCGGCTGTTGAAATGTTTACTAAATACTTAGCAGCTATCCGCGCTAAAAATAAAGGCATTAACGCTTTGGATTTTAGTGGTAATGTTACACCTGAAATGTTAACAAATGTATTAAATGCGGTTAATTCTGATGCTAAAACTAAAGCTGCGTTTGAAAAAGCTGCGGATATTTACAATGAATATAACAAAGGTTTAATTAATTTTGCGGTTAAAACAGGGGCATTAAATAAAGATGCTGCCGCAAAAATGTTAGCTGAAAAAGATTACGTGCCTTTCTATCGTGTTGATAAAAATACTAATGAAGTATTTTTAGATATTAAAGGTGCGCCATCAGTAAAAATTGGTAACTTAAAAGATCAACCTTACTTACATGAATTAGTTGGTGGCGATAAGCCTATTATGGATGTGTTTACTAGTGCGTTACAGAACACTTCTATGCTTACAGATATGGCGTTACGTAACCTAGCTGCTCGCAATACGGCTTATGGTTTAAGTGAACTTGGTTATTTAAACGTAAAATCTGATAAAAAAAATGACAACGGTATTTACAAAGGTCCGGGTCCTGCTAGACCAACAGTTATTCATTTTAAACGAGACGGCGATTTATATTGGGCTGAAGTAAATTCTGAAAATGCAGGAATACCATCTGAATTATTAGTTAAAGGTTTAGAAGGCGTTAATACATCTCTACCTACTATTATTAAGACAATGAACATACCATCTAATTTCTTGCGTAAATGGGTTGTAAGAAATCCTGCGTATGCGGCTCGTCAAATTGTACGTGATTCTTTAAGCGCTTATATTTTAACGGGTGCTAATTCAACGCCTATTATGTCTTCACTAAAAGAAACAGGCAAAATGTTAACTGGTAGAAGTGAAACAGAAAAAGAATTACAACGTCGTGGTATTTTAGGTGGGCAAGTTTTAACAGGTACGTCTGAAGATCAACGTAAGATTATGGCGGATCTTGCCAAAGGTAAAGAAGGTTTTAATATAAACACGCTTATATCTAGTTTAGATAGTCTTGCAGTTAAAGGCGATGCGTCTACACGTGTTGCTTTATATAATGATTTTATTAGACAAGGGCTGTCTGACATGGAAGCAACTCTTGCAACGCTAGAATCTATGAACTTTAGTAAGCGTGGTACATCACCAAGTTTATTTATGGCTACACAAGTTATTCCTTTTATGAACGCACAGATTCAGGGTCTTGATGTACTATATAAAGCGTTTACAGGTAAGATGCCATTTGAGCAAAAGCTTCAAGTAAGAAAAAAATTAATGCAGCGTGGTTTAACTCTTGCCGCTACTAGTATGGCTTACGCTATGATGATGAGTGACGACGAGTCTTATTTAAATGCTACGGATGAAGAGCGCTTAAATAACTGGTTTATTAAAGTTCCGTTTTCTGATGAACCATTAAGAGTGCCTATTCCATTTGAAATTGGTTTAATATTTAAAGCCGTACCCGAAGCTTTAGTTAATGCTTCAAATAAAAATCTTGATTCCGCAGATACTAATAAGGCTTTACTTGTTCAATTTGCTAAACAGATACCCGGCGCTAGTTCATACGGATTACCGCAAGCATTTAAACCTGCATTAGAAGCTGCATTAAATTATTCATTCTATACAGATGCAGCTATTGATTCTCAGCGTTTGCAAGGATTTGATCCTGCTGAAAGATATGGCGACAGAACAACTGAGATAGCTAAACAAATTGGCAAAGTATTTAATATATCGCCTAATAGACTTGAGTATTTAATAAGAGGTTATACAGGTAGTTTGCCGTTAGCTATTGCATCACTTACTAACCCGATGTTTAAATCAAAAGAATTTGCAGAAGTTGAAGCGCCTTCTAGAAGATTATCAGAAACCCCTGTTGTTGGCGCTTTCTTCCAGCCTATTGATGGTCGACGCTTAATTGATAAAGCATATAAAGATATGGAAGATATTAGACGCACGGCAGAAACATACAAGAAGTATGAAGACGAAGGGCGTGTAAAAGAAGCCGATGCTCTATTAGATGCTAAAGCTGACATAATTGGTTTAGAGAGTGCGGCTGGTACATTCCGCAAACAAATGGGTGATTTAACTCAACAAGAGCGTGATGTGAGAAGCGATCCTAAGATGTCGCCACAAGAAAAACGTAGACGCTTGGATGAAATAAGACAAGATAAAATTGCTTTAGCTAAAGACCTTTCTGCTAGCGCACGCGGGTAAACCAAACGCCTAGCTTGCCGTCTTTTATACCAAACTCTGCCGTTGCTTTTACTTTGTTGTAGATAGCCGCTTTTAGCCCATCAAGTTTAACCTTTTCCAACTGAAGAGTTGGAACGAAAAAACCCCCTTTTACGGGGGTTGTAGACCACGGGTAATGCACTTTAATCATCTTTATTAAATATATCGTCTTCTAATGGGCGGCAGATATGCATAACATTAACTCGCATTTGAGGACCTCTAGTTTTACCTAGCATGTCTTTCTTTTTGTACATCACTTTGTAGTTAGGCAGTTTTTCAATTTCCTTTTTAAAGTCATCGTAGCCATAACTCATCGTTACACAATGCGCACGTAGTTGTTGTTCTTCAATAAAATAGTCAATATGGTTAGGCGTAACGTCATGCTCAACCCTACCAGTTACTTGTGAACGTGTTATAGACTGATCAATCGTACCGCCGCTACCTAGTATAGCTTCTAACTTACCCTCAACAACTTTAACAACAACAAATTTACCGTAATTTTCACGGGTGTAACTATTAAGAATATCTTCTGCCGTACGCTTGTTACCTTTGATAAGCTTTCTGCTATCTTCCACCATCTTGCGCAAAGATTCTATAATAGGCTTTACAGGTATGTCAACGATGTTCGCATATTTTTTACCTAACAAAATAGCCATAGTTACAATACAACCATTACCCGCAGTCCAGAAACGCTCATCTGGCGTGCCATTAAATTCTTTTTTGAGAGCCAATGTAGTATTTTCTAAAACTTTTTTAACTGTATCAATGTTAGTAACCATCCATCTAATTAGTTTATCGCCTGCTACGCCGTAGTTATTGCTTAAGCTTTTAACTAAATCAATTTCAGCATCGTTAAGTTGAATCTTAACAGTCATCTTCATTTCTAAAATACGTAAAAGTTCCGCTTGTGACGAGTGTTTTCTTGTGCCAGCTAGGTAGTCCGTGGCGTGCGTGTTGGATGAAAAAAGATCAATACTTTTCCATACGGTTGTATTTTCTCTTTCTTTGTTTGCGCCCGATTCCATACGATCTTTACCTTTACCCTGCGATTTATCCATCAAGTGTGCAGGTAGCCATTCGAAGTCATTACGGCTCTTAGTTGTTACTTCGTCTGTGATGATTGAGAAGTTACGCAGTATACCAGCACGTTGCTGAATCGCTACAGGAGACGTACTTTGACTTAGCTTGTATAGGTTGGGCGAACCAAAGAAACTACAGGCTAGCATTTGCGCTAAGCTTTTACCTGTGCCTGACTCTGAAGAACCCATATGGTATGTCATACCATTTATACCTGTTTGAAACTCCATCAGAAGCGACGCAGGACCAATCAAACCCATAGTAAGAATGTCGCTAAACTCACGGGCTACTAGCATATCAACAGCTTTCTTCCAAGCATCAAATGAACCTGTTGGTTTACAAGCGTTGTTAATATTAGCAAGTCCGGGCATAGGTACAAATACTATTTTGCCGTCGGGGTAATAAATGCGTGAATTGTAAACAAACGAACTATATCTAAGCGAACCGTCATCATTTATGCCATCTTCCTGCCAACCGTAACTTGCAGGTACTTTAACAGGTCTTTTGTTTGTACTAGCATATTCAACCGCCGCACGTACATAGTAAAACAGTTCTTTATCCAAGCCACCATAAGCGGCGATGACGTTTTGTGAAGCTAAAGTTTTTAATGTCTCATCTTTACTTATAATACTTTTCTGTTGCAACATTACATCAACAGGTCCTTCAGGGCGCATCGCCATCAAATGTGCGTAATGCTCACCATCGGTATACAAAATATCAACTACAAATAAATCATAGGACAGCAACATCATTGGCTTTTTAGTCTTGTTACCGTTCTCGTCCTCAACATCTTTGTCTATGTAAATACCGCCTTTTGCACCATAACTAAATCCTTTAGGCGGTATTGGTTTACTTATAAGTATTTGTTCAGGTACGTTTTCTTTACTTATAAGTATGTCTTTTGCTTCATTATCTACCTTAACATCTCTACCTAATGCTAATGGGTTGGTTATTTTGCCGTAGTGTGGGCATTTCTCGCATACATTTGGGTTTAAACTATCAAATTTTAAGCAAGGAGTTGGTCCTTTTGAATGATTCCATTTGTCAATAAGACGCTTTTCATCGTATGGATGCATGTCTCCTAACTTCTTTGCATACTCAAATCCATCTTCACAGCGTTTGGCAATAGAAATCCAAGCGTACCATAACGGCTCCATACCATCGTTTGCGGCGTATTCTTCGTAGTGTTTTAACTGCAAGCAAGGCTCGGTTGTCCGTTCGATATTCTTGAATAAAGTAATAGAATTTTCAATTAGCTTAACGCTGTTAGTTGTTGCGTCTGCTTTTGGTTTAGTGCCTGCTAAACTTATACTAGATTGAAGTAACTCATACGCTGAGCCGTTCATTTTCTCTCTAAGATTTTGTGCAACTGTTTTAAAATTAAACGTCTGCGGGTTTGACTCCACCATTATTTTTACTTTGCGTGGTTTGTCTTTTATCTTGTAGTTGTAGGTGTCGGGTACACGCAAGACCCTTGCCGCATCTGCTGTGACGTTTTGATCTATCTTAAATCCGTTTTTGGCACAAAGACGCTTGAGGTTTTCGGCTACTGGTTTCCAGTCTACTATATCAACTTCTTCCTCAAACGCCCAGTATACGTGTAGTCCGCCCCCACTAGATAAAATCCATGGCGTTCCTAACTCTGCTAAAGAAGTTTCAGACAAAAACTTATCCAATGCCGCCGCAGCTTCGGTCTTGTTAGGATAGTCCTTTCCTTCTCCACAGTCAATATCTAAGAACAAAGATTTAATCTTTAAAGCATTTGCCGCCGTACGTCTGCGCACGCCTTTATCGTCTACATCATTACCAAAAGTAGCTAGAGCATAGAAAGACTCATAACCCGAATGGCTAAATGACATCGCCGCATTATACGTCTCTTCAATCGTATCAACGAATACTCTGTTTTTTTCAACTGTACTAAATTCGCAAGCGCAATACGCACCTGAAGACGGAAGTACAGTCGCTAGGAAATCCTGCGACTTCATATGACTTCCCCTAGATTAGTTTACGTAATGAGAAAAACGCTTAATTAGTTCAAGTTGCATTGCCACCGGCATCTCACCGGAATGTACAAGTTCTTCCGCAAATCGTATTAATTCTCTGTCTGATAATGTTCGTGGTTCAATTATGTTTTTGTACATTGCGTAGTGCCTCGTCTGATGTTTTGCTTGATTGAAGAATCCTTAGTAGATTACTGACTTTTTCCCTGTATGCAGGTGTTACTTCAGTTCCACTAAACCAGTTATAGACCGTTTGTCTAGTTGCCCCAGTATATTGTGCTATCTTAATTACTGGAAAATCAAGGTGAATAGCCCATCGCCCTAGTTGATTACCTAGTGACTTTGGTGCTTTAGCCGTTGTTTCTTTAATTATATTTGAATATGCCATGCTGTTTCCATTTTTAGGGGGCTTCTGCCCCCATTAATTTACTCGTCGTCTGCGTCCCAATTATCTACTACTGAAGCTAAGCTACTAGCTTTCTTGGGTACTGCCGTTGGTTTTGCCTTAGTTTCTTTACGTACTTCAGGCTCATCCACTTCTTCCACTTCTTCAACGATCGGTGTTGCTTTTTTATGTTCTAACACAGGTGGTTTTACATTATCCGCTTGTGAAACAGTCATTGTAACAGCACGCTTGGCATCTTCGGTCTGTCCTTTTTCAATAGCTGATGTATACTCATCATCTTCTAACCAACGAACTGGCATAAAGAATAGCTTAGGTACTGCGGCTTTTGTATCAAATTTAAGACGTGTAACAACCATCTCAGGATTAATATTTTGAGCCGCTAGGAATCTAGCATACGCTTGTAATGGGCGACGTGCTTCGCCTTCGTCTTTACCGAAAATAGATGTAGCCGCTAGAGTTAACTGCATAACATCTCCCTCTAAGTCATTAGCTAAAACTACTGCTAAACGCTGAGAGAAACGGCAAGCACGTGATTCGCCCTGACCTGAACCTTTAATATTTTGTGGGCAGGTTGCGCATGATTTAGCTTGTGGTTCGGCTACGCTTGCATCAGGTAAGTCACCATCTGCTGACCAACAATCAGGTCCTTTTGCTTCACCTTCAATATACTGCCCTGCATAAAACGTACGGCTAACTTTAGGTGCGGCGTTAACAATTACAACATCAAGGTGGCGATCATCTATAGATGCCACTTCTTTACCGCCTGACAACAAACGGAATACACCGCCTTTTGTCGAGATACGTTTCATGCTTGTGCCGCCTGTACCGCCACCTGCAAGTGCTTTTGCGATTGAGGATAATTCAGCTTTCTTAACAAATGCTGGAACTTTAGTAGGATTAAAAGTAGTAATATTACTCATGTTGTTGCTTGTCCTTATTTAGAGGTTGGTTTACGAACTGATACTGTATATTCTGTCATGCTATTAAGACCTGCCGGCACGACTCCGGGGTTTTCATCCAAAAATGCAACCATATTAGTCTGATGAATACGTTTCTCAAACAGGTCAAGGGCATCGTTCTCAAGCACAAAGCTTTTAAATGAATCCCAATCTTCTGTGTAATAGCGTACCTTTTGAGCCAATATGATTGTCCCCTCGGATGTTTTGATTGACGAACTACCCAACGCAAGCATTTGGTCTTTCATCGCACTCTGTATCTCAGACTGCTGAGCCTTTAACTCCTCAACCTGAGTCTCGTATTCTTTAGTTAATACCTGTATCTTGTCACGGATTTTACGATAAACACGAGCGAGTTTATCTAAAGGTATTGTTTCTTCTGTTGTCATTTACTTCTCCTTTGTCAAATAATTTACAACAATAATGGCAATTATGCAATATAAAATGTGGTTTCTTAAAAAATTTAAATTAACTTATGGTGCTACTTAATAATATCTTCGTATAACTTTAATAACATGCCGTGGTCTTCTACACGAGACTCTAATCGTTTAAACATCTTACGCTCGATTTCACTACCTTGCAAGTGTATAACAGTTACTTTGTTGCTATTCTGTCCAATACGATCTGTACGTGCTATACATTGTACATAAGTTTCAACAGACATAACAGGTCCAAAAAATATAACTGTATCCGCCGCAGTTAATGTGACACCATGTGACGCGGCTTGAGGTTGTATGACTAGTATGCGCGGGACTGGCGTTTCCTGAAACTTTTTAAATATGGCAGTTCGTTTAGACACACTTACGTCACCATGAATCGCTTCACACTCAATGCCGTGTTTATTTAAATGTGTTTGTATAGCTTCAATGTTATGCCTAAAGTTAGCAAACACAATAACTTTTCTTGATGTTTCATGTAGTACTTCTAACAACACATTTAATCGTGGCGCACAATCAAACTCTACAACTTCTTGCCCATCGGTATATGCCGCACCTGATGATATTTGTAACAACTTATTAACGCTAGCCGCCGCATTAACCGCAGTAATTGTTTCTCCTGCCGCAGTAACAAGCATTTGATCTTTTAGTATGCGATAGTATTTGACCTGCTGAGGTGTTAGAGGTATATCACGTGTCTCTGTAAGAACTGGCGGTAAGTCAAGACATTCTTCTTTGGTATAACGTATCGCAGGCTGTAACACTTTAAACACTTCTTCGCTTGCGCCTTGCTTCGGTATCCATTTAAACATCGTAATCTTCTGCATGACTTTATCACGCCATGCCGTTGCAAACTTAGGTACTGCATTTGGGTTAACAAGTTTAGCTAAACCATACGCATCTAGAGGTGACTGCGATGCAGGCGTTCCGGTCATCATCCACAACATAGTCTCAGGTTTAAGAATACGATTTAGTGTCTTCCATCTTTTTGTAGCTACGTTTTTATATGCGTTCGCTTCATCAACAATAACTAAATCAAATCTACCATCGTTAATTATTTCATCGGCAATTAAGTTTAGACCATCATAGTTAACAATAACAAACTCATAATCGCCTTGAATCATCTCAATACGTTTAGCCGCCTGATGATGGTGTGCCACAATAGCACTACGATGTATAACACTCTTACCTATACCATTCATCCAAGCATCATGCATAATCGACAGAGGACATAGCACAAGACATCTACGTATCTTTTTTAACTCCATTAAATAATCAGCCGCCCACAGAGCAGACATAGTTTTACCAGTTCCGGGGTCGTTAAAAACAAAAGCACGACGATTTAAAGTTAAAAATGATGCAGTATCAACCTGATGCGCAAACGGCTTGTGCATACCATGAAAGCGATAGCGTGCAGTAATCGGTGACTGAATATTTTTAACTCCTAAGTTACGTAGTACTCTTGCTTCATC
>JGI26470J50227_1000532_pt1 | contig 15462 bp, 10 predicted proteins | sample FreactTroBogLake_FD_50227 | JGI IMG/M metagenome (IMG submission 50227) | reverse complement strand
CCATTACCAAATACTGTGTTTGCAGTCGCATTACCTACAGTCAAGTTAGCCAATGTGCCGACTGATGTGATATTTGGCTGAGCATTAGTTGTTACTGTGCCAGATGTACCAGCACTTACTGAATACGTCGCATTTGCTACTGTACCAGTTACATTGCCGCCAGTGATAGAACTTAGGTTAGCACCATTACCACTTACGTTAGTGAATACGCCATTAGTTGCACCGATATTACCAACATTTGCGTTACCTGTTACGTTGAGCGTACTAGTTGCGTTGATAGTGCCATTACCAAATACCGTGTTTGCAGTTGCATTACCTACAGTCAAGTTAGCCAGTGTACCAACTGATGTGATGTTTGGTTGAGCATTAGTTGTTACTGTACCAGCACTTACTGAATACGTCGCATTTGCTACTGTACCAGTTACATTGCCGCCAGTGATAGAACTTAGATTAGCACCATTACCGCTTACATTAGTGAATACGCCATTAGTTGCACCGATGTTACCGACATTTGCATTGCCACTAATATTTGCAGTACCAGTGATATTTGCACCAGTATCAGTTACAACAAGAGTTAGATTACCATTTGAGTATTGATTAATATTACCGTTTACTACAGGTATACTTACGTTTGAACTACCGTTTGATACGCCTGAGGTGATTAGGCCAGTTAATTGAGATCCATTACCAACGAAGAAATTAGCACTGATGTTGCCATTTGTGTCTCGTAGAGCGATTGTGCTTCCTGTATTGGCAGAAGCAGCAGCATACGTACCCAGATAACTTGCGTTGTTTGCGTTTGCTACAGTACCAGTGACATTACCACCGGTGATCGCACTTAGATTAGCACCATTACCACTTACGTTAGTGAATACGCCATTAGTTGCACCGATGTTACCTACGTTAGCATTGCCACTAATATTTGCAGTACCAGTTATGTTTGCACCAGTATAGGTGACAACTAATACATTAGCAACTCCGTTTGCTGAGATGTTGACATTACCAGCAGATGCAGGTATATTTACGTTCGAGTTGCCATTTGAAATGCTTGTAGTGCTGAGCCCAGTTAGCGCAGAACCATTACCGATAAAGAAGTTTGCGCTAAGATTACCGTTCGTATCACGTAGAGCGATTGTGCTTCCTGTATTAGCAGTTGAAGGAGTGTTACCTTGTAATGCGTTAGCATTTAGATTTGCTACTACAGTAGTTGATGTGACAATGAGCGGGGAAGTACCATTTGCGATGTTAGAGATAAACTGCGGTGTAGTAATGTTAGCACTTGCAAGAACTTGTGCTGTACCTAGATTACCGACATTTGCGTTACCCGATACGTTTGCAGTACCAGTGATATTTGCACCAGTACCAGTTATTACCAGAACGTTGGCAATACCAGCAGATGAGATAGTGACGTTGCCGTTTGCAGATGGGATGTTTACGTTTGAGTTACCGTTAACTATGTTGTTTACGCTAACGGCTTTTGGAATAGATCCAACGTCAACCCATTGTGAACTAGTGCCGTCATTTAGATATTCAAACAGAATACCGTTGGTAGTATTGTACCATTGATCTCCGGGTTGCGGTGATGCTGGTGCCGTGTCTGTCTGGTAGATAAATCCACTGATGTTATAAGAACCTCTGTAGATTGCATTACTAGTGATCACTGCTACGTTAGCAACTCCGTTTGATGAAATGTTGACATTACCGTCTGCTGTAGGAATGTTTACATTTGAGGTGCCATTTGATATAGCTGCCGACGTAGAAGTGATACCAGTTAACTGGCTACCATTACCGATGAAGAAATTAGCACTTAGATTACCGTTCGTGTCTCGTAGCGCGATTGTGCTTCCTGTATTGGCAGAAGCAGCAGCATATGTACCCAGATAGCTTGCGTTGTTTGCGTTTGCTACAGTACCAGTGACATTGGCACCAGCTATAGAACTTAGATTAGCACCATTACCACTTACATTTGTAAATACGCCATTAGTTGCGCCGATGTTACCAACATTTGCGTTACCTATTACAGCAAGTGAAGTAAGAGTGATTGAATTACTCCAAGCTCTAGTATTGCCAGTTTGTAAAATCAATACTGAGTTTGCAGCGCCTGAACCTAGACTAGGTTCTGCTTCCGAGAGGCCTAAAAATTGATAACGATCAGAATTAAGATCACTATAGGGGGTAACCGGTACACGTCCACTCAATAATTTTGGAGGATTACCTGACATACTACGAGCCTGTCACTAATGTTTCTAGATAACTTAGTACTAACTGTCCACTACTATTATCACTACTAGTAAACTGTAATATATCACCGTAGTTCAAAATCAACCTACCTGTTAACACGCTGATAGCATCGTTTATTGGAACACTTGCTTCCTTGATCAATGATGTGGCGTTTCCAGCACGATATACATCGGCTGATACTTGTATTGTGGCAACACCATTGTTACTTACTTGAGCCATTAGTACGACTGTCGCATAGCCAGCCGGCGGTGTATAAATATTAGCTGTAGTACTCGTTATATCTGCCAATGTTGTTTTAAAATTATTCAATGCTGCTGGCATGTCTTTTCCTTAATTTGAGCCTAGTGCTAATATAAACGGAGTCATCTGTGCAAATAAACTTTGATAAAAGTCGTTACCAGTGATAGTTCCGGTAGCTTGATTAATTACAAATCCTTGACCAACCTTAAAGTTACCTTTTTGATCAGTACTTGTAAACGTCACGACGCCGCCGTTAGTCATTATTACTTCGTTTGCTTCTATTGGAATGCCACCATATTGTGGTAAACCTGCATAAGTAACGCCGGCGCCAACATATTCAAACGTGTGTGCGCTAGCAATGATAGAACTACGGGTATAGAACGATACTGTAGTACCCGGTGGTATTGTTTCATTATAAATCTGTTGTATTACTACAGTGTATGTTAGTGCATTTACTGGAATAATAGTGTCAATCGTATAGTATGTAGGATCCCCTGCAACCTGCATAACTGTATTTACAAAAGGTTGTCCGTCTGTTAAACTATTCACTACGAATGTTCCGGCCGTGCTAGTTCCAACAGTACTACCGCTGGTCTGAAGGGCACCAACACCATCAGCAATTAGACCATAATTGCCAACGCCACAATCGCAAGCGTTTAGTGTGATGAATGATCCAGACTCAACTAGTACGCCAACATTACAGTACAGCGTATAAATGTTTACTGCTTGACTGTAACCTGCATTGAGTAGATATAACCCGGTTCCATTTTGATTGAGAATCGTAATGAATCCCAAAATCATAGCCTTTGTGCTGTAGGCGTTGACTTGATCTCCGTCAATCTTTACGCAAAGTCCACCAAACACATAATAATTGAATGTTAGTCCAACTGTTGTACCACTAGTAGTTGTGATAGCGGGACCACCTAGCGTTTCAGACAACGTGAAGTTTTCACCTGGGGTGGTAGCAATCACATAATAGATAGTTTCAGGAAAATAGTCAGTGATAGTAGCAGTGCCGCTCAACTGTCCAGTGATTAGAACCTTATCGCCAACCTCGGGCCAAGGACCCGTCTGTATAGATGACGCACTAAACTGGCCGGTGGTCGATGTAGCAGAAGACATATGTAAAACTGGTATAGTAGTGTAAGAAGTAACGTTTTGAATATAAGGTGAGACATAGACAGAACCATAAGTAGCGCAAGTGCTACCATCTGGGTTGTAACTAAATGCAGTGCTTGTGTACTGCTGCACAGTGATACCCCATATGTAACATCCATTGGTCAGATAGAACATATCATCTGCAGGATTGCTTGGCTGTACATGCACACTTCTAACATTATCACCCATCAATGCTACATTAGGAGTAATTGTTAGTGGCATATTTTCTACGTATGTGCCCGGAGCCACATGAACTGACACAGAGTGAACACCTGAACTTGAAAGTGTGTAGGCAGCAGCAAGGCCGGCTTCAATAGTCAAGAAAGGGCTATTGATTCCACCTTCATTGGCATCGTTACCGTTAGTTGCTACATACAACGTATAGGCAGATGTTCTTAGTAGTGTACCAGCAGAGTCTATAACGTCGGTAATAATATCCGTACCGACGGTATAGCCTCCTACTGAATTTAATGGTTTTACTGCCATTAGATTAACCTGTATTGTGTTGTCCAAACTGTAGAGTTACTGCTTGAAGGAGTTACTCGCAGATCAATATTTCCTGCATTGATAGCAACTGTCAGTGAGCCAGTGTAGCTTCCTAGGAACGATCCACCGTATATTACGTAGTCAACGTTAGCTCCATCAGTTACTGCTTGTACAGTAGCAACACTGTATTTGGCGCCAGATGTATCGACGCCCTTAACTAGGAATTCTACACCAGTTACTCCAGTTACAGAGAAACTTGCGATAGGTTGATTCGCAGTAACTGCTGACGTAGTTGTCGTTGCCGAAGTAATTACCGAGTTGCCTAGATTGACTACCTTACTGATGGTTGCATTATTAGCAGACACATCACCGGTGATGTTAGCATACCCAGTAATATTTGCACCAATATCAGTAACAGTAAGTGTTAGATTACCGTTTGAGTATTGATTGATGTTACCGTTTGCAGTAGGAATGCTTACATTTGAAGTACCATTTGCTAGCGTGCCAGAGAAATTACCGACGAATGTAGTAGCAATGAGTGCTCCGTTTGCAATATTAGCACTGATGTTGCTATTTGCGTAAGTTTGAGTATTTCCTGTTACCGCATTAGTAAACTGCGGGTAGTATGTACCAGTAGTCGCGGTAGTCACGTTAGAATACATGCTGACATTTGACTGTGCTACATATAGATTAGGAACCAAAGTAGTAGAACTTACGATGAGCGGGGCAGTGCCTGTTGCAACATTAGAAGTAAATGTGTTTGCTGTCACGGTCGCGTTTACACTTAAACCAGTCAATGTACCAACAGATGTCAGGCTTGAACTAACAATACCCGTTGCAAGAGTTGTACCTGTCAGGTTAGCAGCATTTGCAGCACTAGCAACAGTACCTGCTGCTGTCAACTGACCTCGGTCGTCAACAGTAAACGTAGAAATGTAGTCACCGTTTCCGTAAGAACCAGCAGTCACTGATGTGTTAGCAACATAGAACTCGTTGTTAGGATAGATACCTAAACCAATGCCAGCAGTATAAACTTGTGTCTGTGAGAACTGGCTGAACACAATATTAGTTGTGCCGAACACGAGCACTCCTGTTGTAGCACAGACATAAGAATAACCAGCTTCGCTACCAGATGACACTAGGAAGTACGAACCAGCCGATAGACCAAGTGCGCTATTTGTAATGTATTTGTTAGCATCTGTAGCACGAGTTAGAATCCAAGGAGTAGAACTTACTACACCTACTTGAGTAACAGTATACACACCGTTTTGTGTCTGGTCAGTTTGACCGAGCACGATAACACGATCATTCAATACAGCAGTATAAGAGTTGGATACTAGAGGACCAGTACCAGTAGATTCGAGTGTCGCGCCGACACCTGAGTTAGCAAGAGAACCAAGGGACAGACCAGTTCCGTTGACCAAGGACATAACCGGAGCGCCTGTTAGAGACAGCGATACTTCAATAGTTACTGTGTCTATGTATTGTACAAAGTAAGGAGTACCTGCAGTTAAACCATTTGAAGTAGAAGCAAATACGATCACATCGCCAGATGACAATCCGTGAGCAGATCCGGTCACGATATTAGTGTTTGATGTGATTGAGGTCCAGGTAATGCTTGTGCCGCCTGAAGTATATGTGGCTGGCTGGTTAGTAATCACGTTGACTGCCACAGCAGGGTGAATGACAAGAGAAGCAGATACTGCGTTATCTACATACAACTTAGTTGCAGCATCATATGCCGAAAGAGGTGTAGCGAGATTGCTGATTAGTGCGTTGCCTGCGTCAGTTACACCAATACCATTTGGTACCAATAGAATCGAGCTACCAGTTCCAGTTGGAGTGATACTGATATTACCACTTATGCTTGCGATAGCATTAGTGTATAGCGTAGTATTCGCAGTGATATTACCTTGAACAACAACATCATTAGCGAAGTTTGCATAGTTAGCAGTGACTAAGTTACCTAAGTTTGCATTGCCTGAAGTTAGATTACCAGTTACGTTTGCAGTGTTTGTTGTGATGTTGTTTGTAACCGAGATATTATTTGCGTTAGCAATATTACCTTGAACAACAACATCATTAGCGAAGTTTGCATAGTTAGCAGTGATCAAGTTAGCACCAGAGATAGTTCCTCCAGTGCCTGTGCTGACTTGAAGTGAGTTAGATGCTATGACATCGTAAACATTGCTGATGTTGCCGACGATGTTTGGACCTTGAATGTTTCCGATACCGTAACCGTCACCTAAGAAGAAGTTGCCACCAGAAGCAGTAATGTTACCGGTAATATTTCCACCAGATACTGAGTTTGCTGTATCGGCTGTGCCTGAATATGTTGCATAGTTAGCATTGGCTACCTCTGATACATTTGCACCATTGATGTTAGACAATAAACTACCATCACCGCTAAAGTAGTTTGCAACTACTAAGTTACCTAAGTTAGCATTTAGACTTGTGATATTACCAGTTGCATCTAAGTTTCCAGTAACATTTGCACCAGTACCTGTTACAACAAATACGTTAGCATTGCCATTTACTGAAGTATTGACATTGCCATTAGTATCCGGAATGTATACATTACTGGTACCATTTTGAATTTCGTTGATGTTAGCAGTAGATGACCATGTTAAATTACCTGCTCCATCAGTCTGTAGTACTTGACCATTACTACCACCAAATATGTGAACATTACCAACATTACCAAGTTGTACATTTGCATTATTGGTATTGAAGTCTACAGTGCCGCCATTTGAAGTGATTGAGTTTGAGAAGATTACATTAGCACCGAGAATATTACCACCGGTTAAAGTGAGATCACCACCAGTGCCGTTTGTGCTGAAGTTGTTAGCAGTGACTAAGTTTCCACCGTTAATATTACCGGCAGTAAGATTACCAACTACGTTTGCAGTGTTTGTTGTGATGTTGTTTGTAACCGAGATGTTGTTTGCGTTAGCAATATTACCTTGAACAACAACATCATTAGCGAAGTTTGCATAGTTAGCAGTGACTAAGTTACCTAAGTTTGCTGTACCGATTGCAGGGGCTATTAGATTACCAGTTGTAGTAAAGTTCCATTGATAATCTGTGCCAGCATTAGCATTGATGTAGACATTACCACTAGAATCAGGAATAGTTACATTGCTATCACCGTTGTGAATGATGATCGGACTACCAGTTGCGTTCCAAGTTAGATTGCCTGCACCGTCTGTCTGTAAGACGTAACCAGAAGAACCACCTGTGATCGTCACATTGCCAACATTTCCTAGATTGGCTTTGTTAGAAGTAAAGTTGTTAGCATAGATATTACCATTAGCGTCTATGACTGTTACGGGGATTTCCTGAATAGAGAATCCTGCTACTGAGTTAAAGGTTCTAAGTGCCATTTTTTTCTTTCCTTCTTATGGTTAAATGGTGGCCGGCTACTTTATTGTTGACATTATTTATCTTTTAAGTCTAGTTTGAATACGCTGTAATGAGCATTCTGTATATTGTTTCTGTAGATGAATCCGGCGTAGCTGAGAGAATAACGCTAGCATTTCCAGCGTCATACGCTAGATCAAATGCACCTATTCCACCATTGATTTTCAATCCTGCATACTCGTTGAACTGTACCACACCGTTATAAACAATGGATGAAATCTTTGTTGACTGCATAGCACCTAATGTATCGTTAGTAGCATTGATGTGAAAGTCAACACCCACAATGTCTGTTGCTGAAATCGCATACAACACCTGATCCGGTACCGCGCTTATCGTGGTAGCAAAGTAAACTTCAGTGGTAGAAAACTTTGCTGCGCCATATCCTACCTGTATAGAGTTGCCTACGAATGGGCCATCAACAGATAATGTTTGGCTAGTGTAGTCATATGTTAGATTTGCGTCTCCGTCAAATGCACCACTATTGTTAAACTGAATCTGGGTGTTAGCACCACCTGGTGTTCCACCGCCACCAGTCTGTTCTACCCAGCTTAGATCGCCGGCACCATCAGTAGATAGTACATAACCGCTGGATCCACCAGAAATGCTAACATTCCCCACAGCACCTAGAACTGAGGGCCCGTTAACGACCAGCGAAGTGAGTGTTCCCAGTGAAGTTATATTTGGTTGAGCTACGTTGACTACAGTACCGGTAAAGTTTGAGTAGTTGGCTGTTAAGATACCAGTAAGAAGTCTACCGTTGCCTTGAAAATAGTTGGCTTGAGCAAGATTACCTAAGATAGCATTACCAGAATGTAGATTACTGATTATGTTAGCATTGGCTGTTATTAAGTTTGCTGTAACAGATATATTAGGTGCAGTAAATGTACCAGTACCGGTATTGTATGTGAACCCTGAAGCACCACCGAAGGCACCGTTGTTATTAAACTGTACTTGTGTGTTTGACCCGCCCGGGGTTCCACCTCCACCACCACCGCCATCTGCCCAGGTAAGTGTTCCAAACCCGTCAGTCTGTAAGAAGTAACCATTAGTTCCGCCACCAATGCTTACATTAGAGACATTGCCCAAAGACAGCGTGCTTCCATTCCAAGTTACATTCGTAACTCCGTCAAATGTGCCTAAGTTATTAAACTGTAACTGATTAGGAGAACCACCCGGAGCAGTAGGAGCAGACCAAGATAGATCACCGGCACCATCAGTGGTCAATAGATATCCAAATGTTCCACCTGAGATGTTGACATTTCCGACAGCACCTAAGTTAGTCGGGCCGACAACAGTCAGTCCACTAAGAGTTCCTAATGATGTGATATTTGGCTGAGAACCATTTACTACATTACCTGAATAGTTAGCATAGTTAGCAGTAGTAGATACGATACCAGTAAGCAGACTACCATTACCAACAAAGTAGTTGGCGTTAGCAGTGTTACCTAGATTAGCATTGGCAGATCGTAGTATACCAGTCACATTAGCGATATTGGTAGTTATAGTGTATGTAACATTTGCATTGGCAACAGTCATAAGCTGGGTTGCTTGATTTATAGTGAATCCTGAGACACCACCAAAACTGCCTGCATTGTTGAACTGAATCTGGGTATTGGCGCCGCCTGGTGTTCCACCACCGTTGCCGCCTGTCTGTGCAGTCCAGCTTAGACTACCTGCTCCATCTGTCTGTAGCACATATCCGTTAGTACCACCAGTTATAGAGACATTTGACACCGGCGCATCTAGTCCACCTGCACTATTAGAGAAGGTAGCATTTGCTACAGCACCTACAACATTGGCGCCGACAACTAAGTTTGCGACCGCAGAATATTCTACTTCGCCAGTAACATTTGCACCAGCAACTGCGTTAGCAATCGCAGCATACTGGACTTGTCCTAATACATTTGCTCCGGCGACTCGGTTTGCGACTCCTGCATAACCTACTTGACCAGTAACATTAGAACCAGCTACTGAGTTGGCAATTCCTGCATAACCTACTTGACCAGTAACATTAGAACCAGCTACTGAGTTGGAAATTCCTGCATAACCTACTTGACCGATTACATTGGCGCCGGCTACTGAGTTAGCAACAGATGCGTAAGAAACTGCTCCTGTAACATTAGCGCCATCTACTGAGGTTGCTGTTGCTGCTACGCCTGCATTTAATGCGTAAGTCGCATTTGCTACAGTACCTACTACATTAGCCCCAGATACACTATTAGCGATTGACGCATACGTTACTGCCCCTGTTACGTTTGCTCCGGCGACACTATTGGCAGTTGCTGCATATGACACTTGTCCTATGATAGAAGAGCCAGCAATACTCGCAACGAGTGTACCTGTAACAGTTAGATTAGGAGTAGTTACTGTGTTGGTAGATGAGTTAAAAGTCAGTGAAGCCGAACCAGCAAAGAAACCGTTGTTATTATACTGAATCTGGGTATTAGAACCTGATGCGGTAGCAGTGATACCTGTTAGTTGTGAGCCGTTTCCGACATAGTAAGCAGCAGTGACATTGGACGACACATTTAGTGTTGACAGCGTGCCTACTGATGTGATGTTTGGTTGAGCACTAGAATATACCGTACTTGCTACTAATGCGTTTGCGACTTGACCAGATACATTAGCACCAGCAACTGAGTTTGCTACTGTAGCATACGGAACTGCACCAATGATATTAGCACCTTGAATGTTGTTTAGACCACTACCATCACCGAAGAAGTTACCGATGACATTGGAACCAGTTATGTTGCCAGTCACGCTAATGTTAGGGGCAGAAAGAAGACTTAGTGTATTATCAAAGGTGAAGCCGGTTGCTGCACCAAAAGTACCTGCATTGTTGAACTGAACTTGCGTATTAGAGCCGGCTGGTGAACCATTTCCGGGACCGCCGCTAGCCGCTGACCACGTAAGATTACCAGTGCCATCGGTCTGAAGGAAGTATCCATCGACTCCGCCACCGATCTTTATGTTGGAGATGTTACCTAAAGATAGCTTACTACCATTCCAGGTTACATTTGGAATACCATTGAGTGTACCGGCATTGTTATACTGAAGCTGGGTGTTTGATCCGCCGGGCGGAGATATGAATGGACTACCGTTTGAATAGTAATATGATGTCGCATAGATCGCATTAGTCAAAACATTTCCAGTAGGACTAAAGATGTTAGTGACGACATTTCCGTTGGCATCTATAACTTGAACAGGAGGAATTCCTGCTGAGTAACCACCAAATGAATTAAAAGGATCTACGGCCATGAAAGATTTCCATATATTATTCAATATTTATCTGTAATATTTTTTTATTGCTACAGAATAAAGATCGCAGGAGATCTTTTTTCATAAATACGAGATGTTAACTAAGCAACCATCTCGGCCCATCTGTTCTCATTGTAGTTTTGCGTTAGCCAAACCTAACGGTAAAAGCAAACATGGCTTTCAAAAATGGCATAGGTACTGTATTGACTGTGCTAAAGCGACATACAATAACAGATTCAAGCATCTACAACACAAGAAGACCTCTTGTGATCAATGTTCATTCGTCCCAGAAGACTTGTGTCAGTTGGATTTGGTATTCATTGACGGAAATAAGAGCAACAAAGTAAAGAAAAACTTGTTGACGTTATGTGCAAACTGCGCTAGGATACACAACAAGAGAACTAGAACTGGTAAAAAATCTATTCTCAATGTATCTGTTGACTCAGATACTAGGATATCCTAAGAAATCCCATATCGGCTTTTGTGCGGCTATATAATCATCATAGAACTTTTCGGCATCCGGGTTTGTTGGTAATCCAGTCATCTCACTTACCGCTGAAAGGGTTTTATCCCTGTCACGCATTATGTCATTGAACTCTAGGTAGAAGAAGTTAGGATCAGCGAATCTAGTACCAGATTTATACTTAGGTTGTATAAAATGTCGAGACGCATGAGATTCCAGATATGCCATAATCATCTCTTTAGTTATTGATTCATCTTGTGGCGTCGGAGCGTTGTTAAAGAATCTACTAGACACTGTTTTCCAAATTGCTAGCGTGTGCAGACTCATTCCAAAAGTATCAGTTAGCCATTTGAAGTAGAAGTTTGCTTGAATAATCAAGGCATCTTCAAGCGCATATTGTATTATTATTATTTTTGCATTAGGATACTTTGCTCTCAACTCCACCAAATCAATCGTGCCATGATCAAGTAGTATATGCGGTTTGGATGGGTTGAAAGGTCGAGTCCTCATTCCAAATCTATCTGCATCATAGAATGGAAAGCTGACTATATTATTTCTAAAATCTGCTGCTGCGTGAGCATTTCCATATTTAGAAAAGCTAGCCGATGAAGAATTACCATAAAAAGCTGTTATGAGTGATGCTATAAAGGACCCTGCTGCACCGGTAGCATATTCTATAATGTATATAGGGTTGTATGTGGCTACCTCAGGCATCATGGTCGTCGTCGTCAGCCTCGTCCTCAGCATCCTGAGTATGATTGATGATTTCTTCTATTAGTTCTTCGGCGGTCCAACCAGCTTCAGTTAGAATATAGATAGAGCGGACAAATAGATCAAGTACAGTTGCGTTGAAATCAGAGTTTGGTACAACACTTTGTTTTTCAGCTAGATTAAGTAATGCATCTTCAGCCATCTTTTCGCATACATCCAAATCGAAGTAGTATAAAGTACCGTCTTCTAGGATCTCAATAATCTCATTGTCTTTCATGATGCATAATCTCTTGTAATAACTTATTTATATAGAGCTACTAAGGGTCCTATATTAAATCATCTAATCAGTTGTTTTTCTGCAAGTGCGGCAAACAAGAAGTTATCAACATAATGCTTGTGGCTATCAGTTGCTGGATGAACCCCATCTCGTTGAAAATCTAACTGATTTTCTTTAGTATATTCATACAAACCACTAGTATCTTTCCAAAAAAGCCACTTGTTGAAGTCTATCATGTTATATAGCGGCAGCACATTCCTATATAGGTCTTTAGTCAGCCGAATCTCTTTCGGTGTATGACCAGACCAGACTGGATTTACTGTTGGATAATGAAGTATGTCCATGTATGTTTGATTGACAAGCGCGATGCCTTTGCTATCACAGAACCACTGCAATCTCAAAAAGTTCTCGTATGACTCTATAGCAAGTGATTGACAAGAGTAGAATCTAGATAAATCCTTTTTAAACTTAGTAACTACAGGACCGCCACTGAAACCTACAGCACCTACCAGATATCCGTCACCAAACGCAGTACTTTTGGGTGAATACCAATTGAGTTCATGATCCAGAAAGTTTATTATTTGCCCGTGTGTTTGATCAGGCTGCTCATTCACTATTTCTCTGTACTCTAGGATAGCTCCGCCATAATCTATGAACAAATCTTTTCTGTTGATAGCTGACCACATGACGACTACTATTATCTCTTTGGCATCTATGCCATCGTCAAGTAGTTTCTGTGTTTGGTATATCGCAGACTTACTGATCCAAGTATTTCCAGCTCCTCCGTGACCTCGATTGTATAGCTTGGTCCCTAATAGGTCAGACAAAAAATATGGCCATCTACCGCTAGATGATAAATCGGGTAATGGATTATCTGAAAAGCTACAACCAGAAGTTACTAGATGTTTTGTCGTCATGAGAATACTTATGTTATATATTTGGCTATCTTGATAATCTACCAGCCTGTAATTGGTGAGAGGGTTGTGACCGGATCGATTATCACTAAAGTTTTACCACGCATCATGACGTTAGCAACATGAAGGTCAGAGCTAGCATCTGGTATAGTCGCTATCAACTCACATGCTTTGGTCATACCAGGTTGAATACTTTCGATTCTCTCCATGTTTTGTATAACAACTTGTTTACTACTGTGACTAACACTATGACCCTTAACAATATCTATGTAATCGCTCATACCGTCAAGTACTTGCCTAATATTATAGGAGAAGTCTAGACGGTCTAGCTTTTCCATACGAATAGCATTATAACGATCATTAATCTTGATCACTCCACCTTTAAATACAGGAAAATGCGGGTTTGGATTAGCCTTAGCTATTCTCACATAGTCAATGTAGCCACGCTCGGACGACGCAAACAACTTTAATACATACGGCAGTCCTGGTTTCCAGAATACATCTGCGTTGTTACCTTTACCAATTCTACCGTATCCAGCGTCATGCAAAATCAAGCCCGCGGTGCCACGGCTGTTTGGGCGAGTCACTTCAGTAAGGATTTCTTGGATTCTCATAGTAAGTGTATTTAGCGTTCCTTACAGTTGTTACCGTGCCAACGAGCGTTTCTTTCCACCCAATGACCAACCATCTGCTAACCATTGATCAAGTGTACCACGCTTAACTTTCTTCTCAGCACCGTCTTTATTAATAGAGATGTTTCCTAATGTAGCAATACGTACTCATTTGGGTCCTAATTCTTTAATAAAGATTTCATCCATCCAAGAATAAATGCCTCGCCAGTTTTGTTTACGTCTAATATCCAACTCATCGAGGTAGTCCCTGAGTTCCTTCATTTGTTCTTTATTAACCGGTGAACTTTTGATTTGTACAGCAAATCCTTCGAGATAATTCACATAAGAATTATCCAGCCTAGAAGCTGAGTCTACTAGTTTATCTGTATATTCTGTTAAGTAGTCACCAAATACACTAGGGTCTAAGAATGTAGGCTGTGCCACAACATTCCAGCCTTGCTTAATATGTTTAATTTTATTCCACTCTACAATTTTGTCTGTTAGTTTATATGCTGTAGGTAATGTGATAGGACTCAACGTAGATTGTACAAGTATACTTATTTCTGGAATGTTCAATAAAATATTAAAGTTGTCTTCCCAGTTCTTTAAACTCATTCCGTTTCTAGCATATTCCTGTTCTTCGTCCCAACAATCTATACTACAAACAATTTCAAAACGACGAATCTTTTTTTGTTTAATCAAGTCAACAATTTTATTCATTTTAACTTCGAATTGTTGTGTATTATGTTTAAGATTACTAAACACTTTCCAGTTAAGATTTGGATTATTATGTGTTTCAAAAAAATCTAAACATTCTTGAAATTCAGGTTGAAACAAAGGTTCGCCGCCGAGCACTTGAAAGTCATATAGATGCATAGAGTTTTCATGCATCCATTCCCAAAACTCTCTTTTCCATTGCTCGTATAACGGTTTAGCACTCCAATTGCCGTGTAAATTATATCGTTTGCTGATAGGTCCAAACTTTTTAATTTCGTGTTCAATTACACTACTAAACATAGGACTACAATAAACACACGACTGGTTGCATAAATTACTAAAATAAATTTCTAATATACGTGGAGTAACATGTGTTGCAGTTGGGTCTGTTTCTAATTCAGGAGGTACCATATCTAGATCATTGATGTATCCAGTCCTCTCGCTCACGCCGCCGGCGTCTTCAATACGCTTACAGTAGTTGCATTCGTTATTAGGCCATTCACCCTTTAACATTAATTCTCTATCCCTAATCTTTAATGGAAGATTATGAAAGTTTTTAAAATTTGTTTCATCTAAGTAGCCTCCCATTACCCTGTGACAACTACTAGTCGAACCTTCGGATAAGTAAATGCTACTCCACGCCCATTTATACTGGCAGGCAGTTTCCGTTTTTATTGGAAACACTTTTTGTGTTGTCATATGCTGTTCCACCACTTGATTAAATCTTTATTTTGAGAATATATATTTTCTATGGTATATCATACATGATATCACATTCCACTATTTAAAGTCAAAAGAAAAGGGTGCCGAAGCACCCTTTTCCATAGTAAAGTTCAGTGAATGCCTTACAGTAAGGCATTGTATTTTCTGAAAAGGTCTGCGCTCATGAATAACCCCGTTTTAGTTATTTATCGGTGTTTGCAGTTATCACCGTACAATTAATCAACATACGGTAAATATGATTCC
>JGI26470J50227_1000531_pt1 | contig 15491 bp, 25 predicted proteins | sample FreactTroBogLake_FD_50227 | JGI IMG/M metagenome (IMG submission 50227) | reverse complement strand
TTTAAACGCCAAGGGTCGAGCCAGTCTTAAGGCTGAAGGTCATGACATCAAGCGTCCTCAGCCCGAAGGCGGAAGCAGACGTGACAGTTTTTGTGCACGTATGGAAGGCATGAAGAAGAAGCTAACTAGTGTCAAAACTGCCAAAGACCCAAATTCAAGAATCAATAAAAGCCTACGTGCATGGAACTGTTAAATGGACACAAGCTTGGTAATGATGCTATGGAATTTTGGTTTGACAATTTTGATGACAGTCATTGGATTTGTTGCCAAAGAAAAATCAGAAGAGTTACATCGTCTGAACATTTTGTTAAATAAAACTCGGGAAGAAATTGCTCGAGACAACGTCACCAACCATGAAATCGAAAAGGTCACGGAGCACATTGACCAGCGGTTTAATAAGTTGGAATTTAAACTCGATGAAATGATGCGGAAGCACTATGCCCAGTAGTAGCCCCAAACAGCATCGGTTTATGGAGGCAATTGCCCATAACAAGGCGTTTGCTAAAAAAGTAGGAGTCCCTCAGTCAGTGGGTGAGGAATTTTCAAACGCCGATAAAGGCAAAAAATTTAATAGAGGTGGAACCATGAAAGAATCTAAAGCAATGGAAATGCGTCAAGCGAAACAACTTCGCAAGATTGCAGATGAAGAAGAAGCAGAAGCACACGGCATGAAGCACGGCGGTCACGCCAAGCATCATGTTAAAAAAATGGCAATGGGTGGTGCAGGTGGCATGAATCCTAAACTGGCGGCAATGATTGCGGCTGGTGCGGCTCGTGGCGGTGCACGTGGCTCACGTATGCCAGCCGCTCCTATGGCGGCTCCAATGGGTGCGCCTATGGGTGCTCCCGGCATGAAGCATGGCGGCTTGAGCAAGACTCACCACAAGCATTTGGCTGAACACCATTTGTCTATGGCTGAACACCACATGAAAATGCATGAAGGTGGTCACATGAAGAAAATGGCTAAAGGCGGAATGACTGAGCGTGAAGATATGCATGCTGAAAAAGAAGGTCGCAAAGTAGCTAAGGAAATGGAATATGACTATAAACATGGTCGCAAAATGATGGCTAAAGGTGGCTCTACTGGCATGGGTCCTCGCAACATGAGCGAAGATGTCGAAGCCGGTTCTAACAAACACGCCAAGTTTGGTGAGTCCAAGTTGCAAAAGACTGGTCATACCCGTGGCAAAAACCTTGGCGATTCCGGCAAAGTTTCACGCATTGAAAATGAAAAAGACATGAAGTCTTGGGAAAAAGAAGGCATGAAGCGTGGCGGTAAAGTTCACAAGTACGCTGAAGGCGGTCACATTGGCTCCAAGGTTCATAGCCGTGGAGATGGTATTGCCCAACGTGGTCATTCACGCACCAAAATCTGCTAAGGAGAAATCATGAAAGAACATCACGAAAAGCATCATGAGCACAAGCATCATGTTCATCACATGAAAGAGCATGAAGCCGGTGGTCACGTTCATCACCACGAGCATTATGGCAAACACGCCGCAGGTCATGCCAAGCACCACGAGCACGTTGAGAAAATGTGCCACGGTGGTATGGCTCACGGCGGTCATGTAGGACATCATAAAAAATGATGCCGTCTCGTGGCATGGGTGCGATAGAACCCTCCAAGATGCCCAAAGGTACTCGTAAAGCCCGTAGAGACAATACGGACTTTACTGAGTATTCCAAAGGCGGAAAGGTCAATGCCGCAGGAAATTACACCAAGCCTAGCTTGAGGAAGAAGATTGTTTCTCAGGTCAAGGCTGAGGCGGTGCAGGGAACTAAAGCAGGTCAATGGTCTGCACGTAAAGCCCAGTTGGTTGCCAAGAAGTACAAAGCGGCAGGTGGTGGTTACAAATGACAGCACTTGCTAAACCTCAGAAATCTCTCAAAGATTGGGGCGACCAGAAATGGTCAACCAAATCCGGAAAGAAATCTTCTGAAACTGGAGAACGATACTTGCCTGAGAAAGCAATCAAGGCATTAAGTTCAAAGGAGTATGCGGCAACCACCAAAGCCAAACGTGAAGGTAAGAAGTCCGGAAAACAATTTGTAGCACAACCCAAGGCGATAGCCAAGAAAACAGCGAGGTACAGATAATGAGTTTACTAAAAAGACTTGAAGAAGAAGCGGAGATGCTTCTTGCAGAATTGCAAGCACGTTGCGAACAATTGCGTAATGCTTTTGGCGCAAATGCTCATTCACACATCGACCCATTGATTGCAGATTTGCAAGCACATGTTGATGCACAGAAACCCGCAGACCCAGCACCAGTTGCTCCAGTTGTTGAAGCACCAGTTGCGGAATCTCCTGCACCCGTTGCAGATGCCGCTCCCGCAGTAGATGCTCCTGCTACTCCTGCACAAACGAGTTAATCATGGCTGACAAGTGGATTCAAGGCGCAATTAAAAAAGCAGGTGCTTTGCGTGAAGCTTTGCATGTCAAAGAAGGTCACAAGATTCCTGAGAAAAAGCTTGCCGCCGCCGCTAAAAAGCCCGGTAAACTCGGGCAACGTGCACGTCTCGCAGAGACATTAAGGGGAATGCATAAATGACCACTAGCGGCACAGCCTTTTTCAACCTACCGTTTAACGAGATAGCAGAAGAATGCTATGAGCGTTGCGGGGTTGAGATGCGTACTGGTTATCAGTTACGCACGGCTCGCCGCAGTATGAATTTGCTCACCATTGAGTGGGCGAATCGTGGCATTAATTTGTGGACGATTGAGCAAGGGGAGATTCCTCTTGTGCAAGGTCAAGTGTCATACCCACTACCTGATGACACCATTGACTTGCTTGACCATGTGATTCGTCAAAACGAAGGCACAACCAATCAAGAAGACATCAACATCACTCGTATTTCCGAGACGATGTATTCCACAATCCCGAATAAACTGGCTCAAGGTCGCCCTATCCAAGTTTGGATTAACAGACAGACGGCTCAAAGTAATCAGACGAACGTTCAGCTTACAAGTGCAATCACTGCGACTGCCACCTCTATACCTGTAAGCAATGCGTCAAACTTAGCGTCAGCCGGTTATATCAGCATCAATGGTGAACAGATTTACTACAACAATATTGAGAACAACACATTGAACTTGTGTTCTCGTGGGCAGAATGGGACAACTGCCGCCGCACAAGCCGCAGGTTCATTCCTAAGTGTTGTGAACAATATCAGTATCAATATCTGGCCCACCGCCAATGCAGGCGGTGGATACACCTTTGTGTATTGGAGACTGAGAAGAATCCAAGATGCTGGAGGAGGTTCCTCTATGCAAGACATTCCATTCCGTGCATTACCTGCATTGATTGCGGGTTTGACTTATTACCTATCGGTAAAAGTTCCGGATGCAATGCCAAGAAGCGGAGATTTGAAAGCGCAGTACGAAGAGCAATTCAACATGATGGCGGGTGAAGACCGTGAAAAAGCATCATTGAGACTTGCTCCGAGACAGATGTTCTGGTGACGTATGGCAACGCAATACGCATCAGGTAAATATTCAATTGCGGAGTGTGACCGTTGCGGACAGCGGTACATGCTCAAGGAATTGAAGAAGGAGATTATCAAGACAAAACTTTTTCAAATAAAGGTTTGTCCTGAGTGTTGGGACCCTGACCAACCGCAGTTGTCACTTGGACTGTATCCAGTGTATGACCCGCAAGCGGTTAGAGAACCAAGACCTGACGTGAGTTATTACATGTCAGGCTCGAGCGGTGTACAGACTGCGGCGACCACTGGGAATTCGGTCTCGCAAGAAGGATACCCCGAGGAGGGTAGCAGAGTGTTCCAGTGGGGTTGGAATCCCATTGGGGGGTCAAGTGCCAATGATGCAGGGTTAACGCCGAACGATTTGACGTTGAATTTTGCGATTGGAACGTGCACAATTTCAACAAGTTAGGAGCGGATATGGAAAAGAAAACAGTTAAAAAGATTGCTGACCAAGAGATTCANAAGCATGAAAAGAACATGCACAAGGGAAGCAAGCCCACNAAATTTGCCAANGGNGGCGTGACTTCAGGTGAAGACAAAGCCTTGGGTCGTAACTTGGCTCGTGTTGCCAACCAAGGGAGCAAAAAATGAGCAAGTTCAGCATGAAAAAAGGCGGTAAAGAAGTTGGCTATGCCGACATCTATGCCAAGCCTCACACAATGACCGGCAAAGAAATTGACGGTACTGAGGTCATGGAAGAAGGCGAGTATTCAACTACCAAGTCTGCTCGTGACGCTGGTGTTAGAGACCCCATTCCTAATGGCGTAAGTTACGGTACTGCTCGTATCAAGACTTCCGGTATTGAGATGCGTGGCACTGGTGCGGCTACTAAGGGCAAAATGTCAAGAGGACCAATGGCGTAATGTATTACTCAGACCTTGTTACGGCGATTAACGACTATACGGAAAACAACTTTCCGACAGTCGATGTCAATCGCTTCATTGAGCAAGCCGAGCAGAGGATTTATAACTCTGTTCAGATTCCTTCGCTCCGCAAAAACGTAACGGGTCAAGTCAGTCCTGCCAATCCATATCTTGCTTGCCCACCCGACTGGTTATCTACCTTCTCTTTGGCGGCGTACACATACGCCTCTGGAACGATTTCTACGACCTCGGGTAGCAACACCATTACCTACACTGGAATAAACGCTCAGGTGGGGCAAAACGTGACTGCAACCGGTATTCCTGCCGGTACTGTTGTCACCGCCGTTGGAACTAACTCTTGTCAGCTTTCTGCAAACGCTACTGCGACCGGCTCCGTCTCCGCCTCATTCCAAGGTCCGTATGCGTATTTGCTCAACAAGGATGTGAGTTTTATCCGTGAAGCATTTGCCTATCCATCAAATACGGGTTTACCCTTATACTATTCTTTGTTTGGTCCACAGACAACCAACCAATATGAAATGACTTTCTTGTTGGGTCCAACGCCTGACCAAGTCTATAACATGGAGTTGCACTACAACTTCTATCCGCCATCAATCATTCAGGCGGCAATCTACTCTTTGGGTTCGATTACCTCCACTGGTACGTTTACAAATGGTACGTACTACAACACCGTACTAACCGGCGGCACAGGTACAGGGGCAACTGCAACCATTGTTGTCTCTGGTGGCTCCGTGACTAGCGTGACTCTGGTTGATACCGGCACAAGTTATGCAGTTGGCGATTCATTGTCAGCAACACTTCCATATATTTCTGGAACGCCAACATTCAACATTCCAGTTTCATCGATTACCAATCCGCTTGGCGAAACTTGGCTTGGGGATAATTTTGATACTGCTCTTCTCAACTATTGCTTGATGGAAGCAATTACCTATATCAAAGGCGAACAAGATTTGGTTGCTCTATACCAAAAACGTGCTGATGATGCTCTTGCACTGCTCAAACAATTGGGCGATGCCAAGGAGAAAGGTGATTCTTACCGTGATGGTGTACCGAAATATAAGGTCGTATGATAGTTCAAACCGTCACCAATTCCTTCAAATCGGACATCCTTCAAGGGTTGCAGAACCTCTTGACGGACAATTTGTACTTGGCTCTTTACACAGCCAACGCCAATTTAAACGCCAATACGGTGGCGTACGATTCCAGCAACGAAGTTTCCAGTGCCAACTATACCGCCGGAGGTCAGTTGGTCACCGGTGTCACTGTCCAAACTGACACCCAAAGCAACATCGTTTATGTGAGTTTCAATAATGTCACTTGGACAAATGTTTCGTTTGTCTGTAGAGGAGCATTACTTTACAATGCTAGTAAAAGCAACAAATCAATTGCGATACTGAACTGGGGTTCAGACAAAAATGCAGGACCAAATTTCACGGTAACTTTACCGGCGAATACACCAACGAATGCTTTAATCAGAGTTTAAACGAGGAGGAAGAATGGCAATCATCACGACTACCAAAGGCGATATGGACGACTCATTGTTGGTTCATAAATCCGGCTCCATCGACAACGAAATTGAGTACACAACTTGGGATGAGTACTATTTGGACGGCGAATTGGTCCATCGTTCTGCCCATGTGACTTTAAAAACTTCACCTTTTACCGACTTAATCGGTGCAACTTTAGGATAAATCATGGCAAACACCCAATCAATGTGCACATCGTTCCTCGGGCAATTGTTGTCTGCGGGGCATAACTTTTCGTCTACAAATGTGGCTCGTACCATAAATACGCCTGATGCGTTTAAAGCCGCTTTGTATGTAACCACTGCAACCATCAATGCGGCAACAACAGCTTACTCTGCGACCAATGAAGTGTCCGGAACTAACTATACCGCTGGTGGTGTAACGGTGACTAATGCAACCAATCCAACTTCGACCAACTCGTCATCGACTGCTGGCGTTGGTTATTGGACTCCGTCTGCAAGTATTGTTTATACAAACGTGACGTTGAGTACTGCGTTTGACACGATGTTGTTGTACAACTCAAGCCAAAGTAACGCCGCCGTTGCCGCATATACGTTTGGTTCACAAACGATTACGGCTGGTAACTTTACTTTGACGATGCCATCGAACACGACTACGACAGCTTTAGTACGTTTGTCTACGACATAAGGAGTAGCTTATGTCGCTCGGCTGGGGTAACGATGGCTGGGGCGTTGACCCGTGGGGCGGGACAGTAATTCCGACTGGCGTAAATGCTAGTGGAAATACTGGAACGACAGGAGTAAGTGTTACCGTTGCATTGACTGGTGTTAATGCGGCGGGTAATGTAGGGTCAGAGCTACCTAACGTGACCATCGCCCTAACCGGCGTTGGAGCGAGTGGCTTTGTAGGGAATGTTGGTGCAAATACATCGATAGCAACTTCGGGTGTATTTGCAAGTGGATTGGTAGGAACGCTGGCTCCAAGCAAGTCGGTGGGCTTATCAGGAGTTTTTGCAGTTGGTAATGTTGGTACGGAAGTGCCAAATATTACTGTAGCGTTGAGTGGAGTCTCGGCTAGTGGCTTGACGGGTTCGGTAACCCAAAGCATAGACAAGGCTCTTACCGGTGTGAATGCGGCGGGATTGGTTGGAGCGTTGAGTGCGTCAAACACTCAAAATTTAAACGGTGTATTTGCGGTTGGTGCGGATGGTTTTTTAAACCCCAACGTAACGATTGCTTTGACAGGTGTCTTTGCAAGAGGTGCAGTTGGAACAATCCAGCCCGGAAAGAGTACTGCATTAACAGGAGTCAATGCAAGTGGTCTTACAGGAACAGTTGGCGTAAACAAAGCGGTGGCTTTGACAGGTGTGGTAGCGAATGGATTAACAGGAAGTCTGGGTTACTTCTATTGGAGCGAAATTGATGATGGGCAAACGCCTAATTGGTCGCCGATAGACACCACAGAAACCGCAAATTGGGAAACAATAACTACATTGTAGGAAGCTTATGTCAACATTTACAACTAACCTAAATATCCAGTTAATCGGAACTGGTGAACAAGCTGGTACTTGGGGTTCTACCACGAACAACAACTTCCAGTATGTGTTTGAAGAGGCGATTGTTGGTCGCACTACAGTCTCGTTTTCTGATGCTAACGTTACGCTGACTGCGACTGCGGCATCGACAGACCAACAGTATCGCAACGTTTATCTAAACTGTACTGGTACAAACGCCGCTCAACGCAGTTTGATTGTTCCTACCGTCAACAAGAACTATATTGTTGAGAACAATACGACCGGTGGATTTGCAATCCTTGTGACCACATCGGGTGGTACAGGTATTGTTGTTCCAAACGGATTCAAAGCCGCACTATATGCAGACGGTACAAATGTTGTCACCGCATTCAACTGGTTGTCGGCTTTGACAACAACAACCGCAACCATTGGAACGTTAACTTTAACCAATGCATTGACTACTGCTAATGGCGGCACAGGCTTGTCATCTTATACCGCAGGTGACTTGCCTTACTATGCATCTGGTACAGCTTTATCAAAACTCGGAATTGGTGCGTCAGGTTACGTATTGACATCAAGTGGAAGTGCTCCTCAGTGGACTCAATTATCCACAATCGGCGTGACTACATTTAGTGGCGGCACAACCGGACTTACACCGGCATCCGCAACAAGCGGAGCAATTACTTTAGCTGGTACATTAGTTGTTGGTAATGGTGGTACTGGTTTGACATCATTGACCGCAGGGTACATTCCATTTGGTAATGGTACAAGTGCATTTGGTTCTAGTGCAAATTTGTTTTGGGATAATACCAATGCCGCTTTAGGCGTTGGCGTTACAAACCCAAACACTTATGGAAAGCTTGCTGTGTCAGGCGGTAATATGTCTGTGTTGGCTGGTGGCATTTTAAGAGCCTATCGTTCCGACAACGCTACTTACAATGAAATTAAATATGTTACTTCGGGTGATTTATTTTATTTAAATCAAGCAAACGGTGGCTCTTATTCTTTTAATGTGAGTGGCACTCCTTACGCCGCACTTTCCTCTACTGGCCTCTCAGTCACTGGAACAACCACATCATCTAGCAGGTTCATTGTTTCTGGCTCGTCCAACGCTGGCACTACCGACATCAGTTACGGCTCATACTCTGGCGGCAATTGGATTAACTCACCAAGTGGCAACACTGGATGGTTGGCTATTGGTGGTACAGGCGTTGCAGTTTGGAACTCCACAGGTTTTGGTGTTGGTACTGGCGGCGGTGCGAACCAAGCACTTTCTGTTGGCGGGTCAATTTCACTTGCAGCCGCAGGTACAACTGGCTCCTTGACAATGAAGAACGCAGACGGATTGTCGGGTGCAACAGATGCTCGTTTGCTGATTGGTAACGGCAGTAATTCATACGGTGCACTTCGCATGGTGTTCAACAGCACATCGAATGTGTCTATGGATGCTGTTACATGGGGTAGCACTTCAACTCAAACAAACTTAGCATTGCAAGTCAATGGCGGTAAATTGTTTGTTGGTAATGTTACCGGAGGTGCTACAGGAGTTATTACAACCCTAACTGGTGACGGTGCATACGGTTTAGTTTTGCAATCTGGTACATACGGAGTTCGTATGTATTCGGACTCATCTAATGGTTATACCATCCAAGGTGTGGATGGAACTGGTAGCGTAAGTTTCCAACCTTTGGTTTTTGGAGCCGGAGGAAGCATTCAGTTTTGGACTGGTTCTTCCGGAGGTGGAAGTACAAGTTTGAAGGCTTTTGTTGCCGCAAATGGCTCTCTCAACATTGGCACTTCTTCTAGTGGAAATGCAAATCGTTTGACTGTTGTTGGTTCAACGCAAGTCAGTTATTTTTCGGGCGGTAATGTAAGTACAAATATTACCTCTGGAACTCCTGACCAATTTCTTTACCAAATTACTGATTCAACAGTTGGAAATTTTTTCCAAACAAGAGTTTTAAACAATTCGGGAAATACCATGTTCAGTATGGGTGCTCAAAGCACTTCACATACTGCAAACTTTAATAATGGAAAGTTTTTTGTTGATGGGCAAATTGTTTCAACACCATCTACTTTTATTGTTGACTGTTCAACCACTTATACATATTTTGGATATAGTGGTTCAAATGGCAGTTATAGGATTCAAGTCAACGGTCAAATTTTTGCAACATCTTCAACTATTGCAACTTCCGATGGTCGATACAAGGAAAATGTGCAAGACTTGACTGGTGCTCTTGACTTGGTAAAAGTCCTTCGCCCTGTTTCTTTCAAATGGAAAAAGCACAACATTCACAACTTCAACACAGAGGACACAACCGTTGGCTTTATTGCTCAAGAGGTTCAGCAAGCAATGGCTGATAAACCATACTTGAACAGTTTCATCAAGGTTAATAAATGCACAAGTTTTGATGAAATTGAGAAAAAGCAAATGGACGAAGAGTTCTTGGGTTTTGCCGAGACAAATATGGTCGCAATTCTTACCAAAGCATTGCAAGAACTGAATGCAAAATTTGATGCTTATGTCGCATCTCACCCTTAATCACTGAAAGGTAAATCATGACAACTATTGCATGGACAATCGAATGGATGGAAACATCCACACAAACAATTGACGGCTACTCACAAGTCGTTTTGACTGCCGGATGGCGTTGCACTGGTACTGATACCACAACCGCCACACCTCCAGTGACTTACACGGCGACCAACTATGGGACTTGTTCTTTCCCTATTCCTGCATCGGGCGGCTCGTTCACTCCATACCCGCAATTGACTCAGTCTCAAGTGCTTGGATGGTGTTGGGCAAATGGCGTTGACCAAACGGCTACTGAAGCCTCGGTGAAAGCCAATATTCAAGCTCAAGAGAACCCAACACAAGTGCAATTGCCTTTGCCTTGGAACACTCCTGCGGCATAATCTTATGGGGTTTAAACGGCTTCCCCTCCTAAGCCGTACACATGGAGTTTGAAAATGGAAAAAATATCTTTGAGCGTCAACTTGGTTAACGGCATCATGCAATACCTTGGAACTAAACCATTCCAAGAAGTGTTTCAACTGATTCAAGCGATTCAACAAGAGTCTCAAGGTCAATTACAAACAGGTGTTGAGCAAGCACCTCCTGCAACACCAGCGGCTGAACCCGCTCAAGCTACAGTGCAGTAATGGACCCGTTTACTCTGGCAATGATGGCTCTTGGGGCGGTCAAGTCCGGGGTAGCTTTTTATAAAGAAGCAAAGTCTGTTGGGAAGGAGGCTTCCGAAGTTATCCATGAGATAGCCGGAGGTCTTTCTTCTTTTTTTGAGCATCAAGATAAAGCCATTCGGGATGCTGAAGAAAAGCAGAAAAATCCACCAAAAGGAAAATCACTGCAAGCACAAGCATTGGATAACGTGCTTTTAAAGAAACGTTTGGAAAAGGCTGAATACGACCTTAGACAAATGTTGATTTATGAAGCACCTCCGGAACTTGGAGCGTTGTGGACAGAGTTTGAACAAGAAAGAGCAAAGCTTTTAAAAAACAAATCCAAGTTTGACGAAGCACAAAAAAAAAGGATGCACGAGAAAGACGAGAACGCAGAGAACTTATTGACAAATGGCAGATACGAATTGCAATTTGCATAGGTGTTTTGGTTATTGTCTTTACATTTTTTGGTTTGATGTATTTCATTCATCAGGACTATTTGAAAAGGCGAGAAGGTCAAGCTTGGTACAAAGAGTTTAAACAGCGACACAAAGACACTTCCAAGGAGTGGGAGTGCTACAAAACTTTTAGGGATACTGGATACCTTCCAGATGAATGTAATTAGGAGAAATCATGAACTGGTTAGAACAAGTAGCACCCACAATTGCAACTGCTTTAGGCGGTCCTTTGGCTGGATTGGCGGTTGAAGCTGTATCAAAAGCCCTAGGCGTAAGCGGTGATGAAGCCAAGTCCATGTTGGATGAGGGCAAGATGTCTGCCGACCAGATTGCTCAAGTCAAAGTGGCAGAAATTGAATTACAGAAACAAGCTCAAGCATTAGGGTTAAATTTTGAGCAATTAGCTGTAGCAGACAGAAGTTCTGCACGTGAGATGCAAGTCGCCACAAAGTCATTGCTTGTTCCGACCTTGGCAATTATCATTGTTGTATCGTTCATTGGCGTTGTTGTTGGAACCATGATGGGGCTTTCCCATATTGAATCCGCAATGGCGGGTACTTTGGTCGGTTACCTATCGGCAAAAGCCGAACAAGTCGTAGCGTTTTATTTTGGTTCGTCTGCGGGTAGCCAACGCAAAGACGAGTTGTTACACCAATCAACACCAACGGATGCAAAATGATTAATTCTCGGAGCCTAGATGACCTTATTCCGCAAGCTAAAGAAAAGGTTAATGCCTTTATTGCTGAGTGCCATGCTAATGGCATTGATTTATTGGTCACTTCCACATATCGTGACAATGACAGTCAAGCCGCTTTATATGCCCAAGGTAGGACTGCTCCCGGCAACATCGTAACCAACGCCAAGGCTGGAGAGAGTTTTCACAACTACCGTTGTGCGGTAGACATCGTCCCATTGGTAGGCGGTAAACCCGTATGGAATACATCCGGTGAGGATGGCAAACTATGGGAAAAGATTGGTGAAATCGGTGAAAAAAATGGTCTCGAATGGGCTGGTCGTTGGAAGTCCTTCAAAGAGATGGCTCACTTCCAATACACAGGCGGATTGACTTTGGCTCAACTTAAAGAGGGCACAGTGATTGTGTAATGCCTGATGCCGCAAAAAAAGATAACGTTTAAACCGGGAGTAAACCAAGAAAACACCCGTTATGTCACCGAAGGTGGCTGGTACGATGGCGATAAAATTCGTTTTCGTCAGGGTTTTCCCGAAAAGATTGGTGGATGGGCAAGAATTTCTTCGTCTACATTCCTTGGTGTATGCCGGTCTCTTTGGAACTGGGTAACGCTAGGCGGTTTAAACCTCATAGGCGTTGGCACAAACCTGAAGTTTTACGTTGAAAACGGCGGTGCTTACTACGACATCACACCTCTTCGCAATACTTCTGCGACAGTCTCATTGAGCAATGCGTTTACAACATCAAACGCTTCGTCCGTTGTACAAGTAACTTCATCCGGAATCAATCTATTCACCGGTGACGTGGTCAATATCTACAACCAACAGACGACCGTCAATGGTATTCCTGCTTCGTATTTTAATAATCAATTCACCGTTACTCGAGTTGATGCAAACAACTTCACCATCAACGTAGGATACAACGCTACCAGTAGTGGAGGAAGTGTGGGTGGTTCTAGTACTCTTACCTACTTTACCTATGAGTTTCCAATCCAAGGGATTACCACGGTTAGTGGTTCTTCTACCGTCACAGTCAATGCAACCGGCAACGGGTGCGTAGCAGGTGACTTTGTATATTTTGTAACCACGGTAACCTATAACGGCATTACGCTGACTGGCTGGTACGAGATTGTCAGCGTCTTGACCAATAGCTTTACGCTTGTTGCTTCCACAACCGCAACTGGCTCGGGAACATTGGTAAGCACGTCTTATGTTCAATACCAAGTTAACACCGGAACTGCTACCGCCATTCCTCAAACCGGATGGGGTGCAGGTGGCTGGGGTCTCGGCGGTTGGGGTGTAGGCGTTCAAAGTACTCAGCAATTACAAATTTGGAACCAATATAACTTTGGCGAAAACCTTGTATTTGGACCACGAGGCGGAGGCATTTACTATTGGGTAGCAAGCAACGGCGTTAACACGATTGGATACGCATTGAACCAATCCTATGGCGCATCGGATGTACCAATCGTGCAAAACAACTTGATTGTCTCAGACCAGTCAAGATTTGTCCTTGCATTCGGTTGCAATGACTATGGCTCATCCGTTCTCAATCCAATGTTGATTCGTTGGTCTGACCAAGAAAATCCTATTCAATGGACTCCTCAAGTCACTAACCAAGCGGGTAGCGTACAGCTTTCCCACGGCTCAACCATCATTGGCGTTCAACAAACCCGCCAAGAAATTTTGGTATTTACAGATACATCCGTGTATTCACTGCAATACATCGGACCTCCTGCCGTCTGGAAATCTCAATTGATGGGCGACAACACAGAATTGGTCGGTCCAAATGCCGCCGTAGTTGCTTCGGGCGTGGTATATTGGATGGGAAATGGCAAGTTCTATACCTACAACGGTACTGTCCAAACCCTCAATTGCGACCTCCGTGAGTTTGTGTTTAGTAATATCAATACACAACAGTACTATCAAGTTTATGCCGGTACGAACGAGGCATTTAACGAAGTTTGGTGGTTCTATTGTTCTGCTAATTCAACAGTCATCGATACCTATGTGACATACAACTATGTGGATAACGCATGGTTCTATGGCTATTTGGGGCGTACCGCATGGTCTGATTCGGGCATTACGTCTTATCCAGTGGCGGCAACTTATGCCAATAACTTGGTCTACCATGAATACGGTACAGATGATGGTACAACTGCCACGCCGGTTCCAATTGATTCATACATACAGTCATCTGAATTTGACATCGATGATGGCGATAGATTCTCATTTGTTTGGCAATTACTGCCTGACGTGAGATTTAATGGCTCAAGCGCAGAGAATCCTCAAGTCACTATGACTTTGTATGGATTACAAAACTCCGGCTCAGGGTATAACCTATCTCAAGGTGGTAATGCAGGTGGTGTAGTAGTAGCATCAAATTATCAGCAATATCCTCCAAGTAGTACCGTTTTAGTGGAAAAATTCACTGGAACCGTTCCCGTCAGATTGCGTGGTCGTCAATTGGTGTTTAGAATAGAAGGAAACCAATTGGGCTTGCAATGGCAATTGGGTGCGCCACGAATCAACATCCGCCAAGACGGAAGAAGGGGTAACACATGAGCCAAAATACCGTACCCGCAGTACCCAATCTACCATTACCCGCCGCTCAATTCAGTCAACAATATTTAAACGTTTTGACGAACGTTTTGCGTTTGTATTTCAACCAATTAAACGCATCGGTGTTGACAAACACGAACGATATTTCATCGATTAACACGTTGATTTGGTTGGACATTTAATGGCTACCTATCAAAATGTCACCCCAATTCAGTTAGGTCAGGCGGCTATTACAACGTCCGCCACGACACTGTATACCGTTCCTTCTTTAACAAGAACATACCTCAAAGACATCAACATCTGCAATACCACTGGTAGCCCAGTCACGGTCAATGTGTACTTGGTTCCAAGCGGAGGCAGTGCCGGAACGGGTAATGCGTTGCTCTACGGATTGAGCGTGGCGGCAAACACCNTATACAGATGGACTGGCGTTCAAGTATTGTTGCCCAGTCAGACTGTTCAAGTTTCGGCAAGCGGAACCGGTTGCACCATCATTGCAAGCGGAGGCGAGGCAACATAATGGACAAGATTCAACTATTCCTTGAAGTTGCCAAGCTTGCTCGACCAATCTATTCCGAAGAGCTTGTCCTAGAGAGTTTAAACGTCCCACTGGCTGATACCGGTCTGGATAGTTTGGATTGCTTGATGATTGGCATGTATATGTCCGACATCTACGGAATCGAAGAAGACATCTCTAAGGAAATGCAACCCGAATCGCCGCAGGGCTACTATGACTTCTGCGAACTCCACAAAACAAGAGAGCCGTCCACATTGGAAGAGGCATTGGGATGGTGTAAATGATTTATTTGACTGAAGCCAGAACCGCAAGCACAGAGGAAATAACCACCTTTTCCGATGTGCTCTATCCGCAAAAAGCACATTTTTTTGCTGATACTTACTCTAAAGCAGGTTCCGGCATGGTCTATCCGCCTCATAAACTGGCGGAGAAAGTCTTAGACCCAGTCTTGATGAAGACGCTTAGGGAAAACCCTGTAAAGACTGCATTCATTCTTGCATCAGGTAATTCCCACTTTGCCGGTTTAAACCCCAAGGACAAAGAGCCAAACAGTCTGACTTATGACTACAAGGCGTTGCCAATGACCCTCACGCAAGTCTATGCGGGTCGTACTGCGGCGGCATTCGGTGCAAACGACTTGGTGATGACTGATGCATCGGCTTGTGCGTCCAGTCTCAAAGTAATGATGGATATTCAATCGCTTGTTCGGATGTAT
>JGI26470J50227_1000530_pt1 | contig 15502 bp, 15 predicted proteins | sample FreactTroBogLake_FD_50227 | JGI IMG/M metagenome (IMG submission 50227) | reverse complement strand
TGCTCGGCATCGTTTTTGTAGTGGTTGGCGATACAGATGAACACACGGATGCCTGTCTGTTCCTTCACGAACAAATGGGCGGTGTGTTTACCGCAAGTGTGGCAGTAACGGAACGAGAAGTCTGTCGGCATAGCACACCTATATGACGTGGATACGACCTTCGGTGATGAGAGTAGAGAGCAGAGAAGCCTGTAAAAACTTCCTCCAGCATCTCTTATGCCAGCGATGACCGTTGTGGTCTCGGAACGTTCGCTCGGGGTCAGCCGGTGCGACACGTTCGTTGCAGACGCAGAACTCTTTGGTTCGGGTGAAGTTTCTTGTGGTTGCCATATCATTATCTATCCCTTTCGTTGGTTAGTTGGTTGCCAGTTTGACTCCGCACAGTGCGGTTTATCTTTATGTGATGCTGTTGTACTTTGCCCATACGTGGACAAAGAGGCGAATAAATCTTTTCATAGAACGTCTAAAAATATTATAACACATTATGTGTTTACAAATGTTTATAAACTATTTGTAAACTAAAAAGCACACTCCTTAAAATGTGCTTTTAGTAACTTGTTAGAAAATTACAAATATATTTTTCTTTTTTTGTTCAACCCCACTCCCTAGGGAGGTAGATAGTAAAGAACTTTGAAATCCTAAAGTTATTAATTTCGCTTTTTATATTATAGCACTATTAGCTTGCAGATGGTGTTGTATTTCCATTTAAAGAATGTTCAACAGCAATCAATCCCGAAACTAACATATCAATAATATTAGTAGGAGTAAATCCTCCGTGAAAAGCAGAATAAGCACCTACAAAAAATACTACTGCTAATCCTCCAAAAACTTTTATATTGTGCATCATAAATTTTTTATAATAAATCACTAATAATTGTACCGACCGTTACTCCAAGATCATTAGCAACGTGTGTTGCATAATCCATTGGCGAATTATTATCTGAACTCGGAGCATATACGCTATAAAATTCTAATAACGTCATAGTAGGTTTGTAAAACTCTGATTGACCAGTACAAGCATTTATAAAAAGATTTTTAAGTGCATTATATCCGTCTTGATATGTTTTAAATTTTGCAAATTTTCCATTTTGTACTGCATTAGGTTGTCCACGAAAAACTAAGTTGCCCGGATTATTGTTAATCCACGCAGGTGTTCCATTCGGATATTGTGGATTTTCACCAGGGGCAAAAAAACCTTCCATTGTTTGAGCTGAATGACACCACGTATCTATTTTTGAAGAAGCACAGTTATTTAGTAAAGATTGCCACGTCATATTGCCCACAATACCATCGCATTGTAGTTTATTTGATTGCTGATAAGACTTTACAGCAGAAACGGTATTTTGGTCGTATGTACCCGAAATAGGGCATTTAAAGCCCTTTTGGCACAAAATTTGCTGTACTTTTGTTACTAGATTGCCATTTGAACCTAATTTAAGTAAATTTTTCATAGTTTATTTATTATACCATTATATTTATACCAATCAATACCCATTTCACTCGCTAACATTTTTTCAATTTGAGTCGCAAACTGATGTTGTAAATAATAAGGAGCATTTTTATCATCTCCAGGTTCATCAAAATTTCCTTCTTGTCTTTTCTTTTCAAATTCAATATCAAAATCATCAATTTTTTCTAAAGGTATTTTGTTATGTTTTACGAGTCCATATTCAATCAATTCGTGTACTGCAATTAAAAATTCCATTCTCCAATTCGGAAGTTTTGAAACAAAAATCTGACAAATTTTTTGGTCATTATCAAATTTTTCTTCCTTGTAATTTCCACAAGTTTCGTAATCCTGTTCATTATGCGGAATAGATTTTATAACGATTGTATTCATAAATTATTTTCTTCAATATCCTTTTCAAATTCTTCAATTCTTTTTCCTAAGTCGTGTCGGTATGTAAAGTTTGCAAGAAATAAATTATCTTTTATATATTCAAGTGATTTTTCTCGTACTTCTTCAATAGATTTTCCTGTCTGAGTAACGACAAGTAAATATCCATTTTTAGTGGCAACTTTATAATCTCCCTCATCTGTTATTTCAAAGTTTTCTAAATGTATATGTTTCCATTGTTCATCAGAAAAATCTTTTGCAGGTTTTTTGTTTTTTATAATCCAAAGTTTTTCACCACGACTTGTCGCATCATCTCCTAAATCTGCTTCTACTGGAAATGGCGCTGCGACTACAACTTGAGCAATACCCCATCCTTCTTTTATTTTTATTGGTTCATCAAGTCCCATAGCCATAGTTGCCAAAAGTTCACCAGTTTTCATATCAAGTCCTTCAATAAATTCATAAGACGTTGCTGGAATACCAAAGCGAGAGGTAGCTTCAAATGCTACATATCCGTCTTTGGTTAATGAACCATTTATGTCAAAGACACCCTGATATTTAGTGTCCTTTAGAACCTTTGTTATCTCGTCTCTTAATAGTATATCGGACACCAAGTTATTATTTTCATTTGCTCCATAAAATAACGTCCCAAGCTCGCCGGTCGTTTCACCAGTATCACCATCACATTGCTTTTTATGTTCAAAGTTTACAAATGCAACGACTTGTCCGTTTTCATTTCTCAACCAATCGTGTCCGTTAAAAAAACCAGATATAGCAACTTCCATACCTTCTACTACTTCCATTAAGTCGCAATCAAATGCACCATATTCAGCTTCATTCCAAGACTTTTTACATTCTTCCAAGTGGTAAATCATATCTTCATTACTATCAAATTTGCCTTTATAGTTTATTGATTTTGGAGCATCACCATTTTGTTTGAGAATATATTTAGTATCAATATTTTCTTTTACAAATTCTAAACATTCATCAATATTTTTGAAATTTTTAGAAAATGGTTGTTTGAAACCAGCTTTTTTGAACCAGTCTTGACCTTTTTGTCTATCATTTTCCATTTCTGAAAGTTCTGTATTTGTACCGACAACATATTCTCCTTGTTCACGAAGCCAATCTTGCAAATCAGCATTTTCGCATCCATCTATAATCCACACATAATTTTTTCCTATATAGCGATGCCATTCTTTTTCTTTAGTAACAATTCCTTCTCCAATTTTTGAATAGTCGTGATCAATAGTACAAAAGACTGTTTCATATTTTTCTACTTTTTCAAGTTGAATAGCAATATCTAAAAGCTCGCCATAAGTAGAAATAACTATAAATTTCAATGGTTTTTTAAATGTTTCACGAATAACCTCTTTTTCTTTTATAGGTTCTTCTATTTCTTCTTTCTTTTTTGAAAACAAATCTTTTGTTAATTTCATTTGACTTTTATAGTTAATTGTGTATAATGTTAATTATGATTAACGATCCAGTAGTAATTATATCTTTATTATTTTCCTTTGTTTGTTTATTTTTTTGGGGAATAATATATATTATACAAGAAGTTTTTTAAGGTTTTCCCTTTAAAACATCATAAGTAGCTTTTCCACCTGCTAAAATTCCTCCTACAACAGCACCTTTTTTAAGAAGATTTTTACCCTTACCCAATAATCCTTCTCCTTTTTGTTCAATCAATTTTAGAATTTTTGAATTATTAAATCCCTCTAATTCTCTTTGAATATCTGAACCTGCCTTACCTAATATATTTTGGAATAATGCTTTTGCATCTGCACCTAAGGCTGGGTCTTTTAATTTATTAGCAAATGATGCTAACTTTGATTCAATTATATTTCCATTTTTGTCTAAAAATTGTTTAGAAATTTGTTCTGCTTTATCTATATTATCAACAGCATTTCCTAATGCTGGCCCAAACTCTTTTGAACTTGATGTTATTAGATTTTTTAATTCAGTATTTATTTTACTAACTACTTGATCAGAAAGTGAACCATCACCTCTGTTGAACTGTTCATATAAAATTCTGCGAAGTTCAGCTAATCCACGTGGACTAGTATTTTCTGGATTTTTAATATATGTATTCACTTTGTCTACTAAGTTTGAAACAATTTTTTGTTCATCTGGTGAGAATTTTGTTTTTGTAAGTAAATCGTTTATATCATTAAGTGTTGCTCCTGATGATTTTTCTAAAGCTCCGACTACTTTCCCCATTCCAGTATTTACAGCATCTATAATATCACTAGTTTTTACAGAAATATTTTTTGGAAGTTGGTCAAATACAGTATTTAATGCCTTTTTTCCATTTTCAATAAATGAAGTTATACCAGATTTTATTTTATTTCCAGTATCGGATAATGTTCTAATTCCTGACTTAAATTCTTGTGCTATTGGGTCATTTTGTGCAATTTTTATATCATTCTTAACCTTGCCAAAAAGATTTTCTGTCATACTTTTTGTTGAATCTATCCTATTGTTTATATTTTCTTTTAAATAATCAAAAGTTGAAGTAAAGGGTTTTTTAATTGCATTAATATCATTTTTAATTCCTTCCGCACCTCCTATTTCACTAGAAAATGGTTCTAATATAGTTGCAACATTTGTTAAAATATTTCCTGTTTGTTCACCAACATTTTTAGATCTTAAGTCTTCTGTAACCCCCTTACCTACTTCGGAATTATCATTTAAAGATTGGAATCCAGTCTCTTTTTGTACTTGAGCTAGTGGTTTTCTTGAAAAATCAGATATTATTCTTTGTCCAGCTCCTTGTAACATTTGTGCTGTTCCTCTTGCAATATCAATTCCACCTTTTACAGCTCCAGTTGCGACATCTTTTAATGATGTTCCTAAATTACCAAAAAATGAGCTAGAACTTTTACTTGCAATAGGTAATGGTTTATTTTGATTACTTCTTAATTGTGAAAATTGTAATGGATTTCCACTTGTAGAATTAGTTGGTTTTAATTGTGAAAATTGTATTGCCATAAATTATGGTTGATATGTATTACCATCACTTCCTAAAAGCGAACCATCTGCTTGGGCTGTAAATGTCAATCCTGCAGGCGCTCCTTGTACTTCTACTGTGTCGCCTTGTTTATAATTTTTTCCATCTATGGTTATATTTATGTCGGTTGATGTACCAGTATTAGTTGAACCTCCAATCGTTCCGCCAGCTTGTTCAATAAAGGCATTAACCTTGTTTTGAACAGAACCCATAATAGTTTGCATAGAAGATTTGAAGGCATTTTTTGAAAGATTTGGATTGATAAGAGATTGTGCAAGTTGTGTTGTAAAGTCTGAACCAGCACCAGAACCGAATATCTTACCAAGTTCATCTGCTGTACTGTTTACTTTATTTACGAAATCAACAGTTGCAGGGTCGCTTGTTCCTTCTTTAACAGCAAGAAGTCCAGAATTTGTAAGTGTGATATTTCCTCTATTAACATTATCTGAAAGAGTAAGAAGTCCATTTTGAGGATCGTTAATACTATTGATAACAGTGTTAGAGTTAGCAACGAGAGTCTGTGTAGGTATTGCTTTAGCAAATGCAAATTCTTCTTGTAATTTAGGATAAGTTGTACCAAGAGACTTAGCATAAGCTGATGCAGAATTTTGAATAGCCGCACGAACTGCTTTTGTGTCCGCAGATGATCCAAGTCCTAGTGATGGTGATTTTCCAGTAGTTGCATAATTTACACCAGCATCATAAATAGCTTGATTTGTAAATCCAGTATTTACACCATTAGGAGTTACATATATTTGACTTGATTGTGAATCAGTTGGAGCTATACCGCTATTTATATCATAGTTTGAAGAAGATGTTGCCTCTGGTTTAAGTCCTTTATATGCAGTAATAAATTGCTCAAATGTTTTACCTTTATTGGCAGCATTTCGTACTAAAGTTGCCACAGCATTATTTCCATCCTGAAAAGTATCAAAATTTGCATAAGTTCCACCATCAGTTCCTTTTACTCCACTATCACTAAAATTAGTTAGTCCTAAAGATTTTGCCGTAGCTACTTTAATATTCCCCGGATTATTTACTACACCAGATGGAGAGCCACCTTCTTGTCTTTTTATTCCGTTTACTACACCATCAACACCAATATTTGTGTTTGCAATAATTTCAGACATAGGTTGTGTTATATCTTGAACACCAGAAAATGTCGCAGTGTCATTTATTACTTTAGAAGCATAAGCAGAATTTGCTTGAGTCTCTGCATCTTGAGCTGATGGAGAACTATTGCTTACTGGTACACCATTGACTGTCGTACCATTTGCACTAACAACAGTTAGTGCTCCCCTATTTGTAGGGTCTACGCTCATAAATGTCAAGTTAGCAGGATTACTTGGGTCTGTGGCAAAATTTGGAGATGTCAAAAGTAGGCTGTTATTTCCGATTTTTTGTGCTTGCCAATTTGGAGGTACAGTATATCCAGGAATAGAATAATTTAGATGAGATATTTTTCCAGTAACAGGGTCTTGTACTACTTGATTTACTGTTGTGCCTCCACTTCCATCACTTGTGAAATAACTACCGATAACATTTTCAGCAGGTTGTGCGAGAGCGAACATTGCATTTAATACGTTAGGGTCGCCTCCAACTTGAGTAAGCAAATTTTGATATGTTTGATAATTTGGTGAGTCTGGTTTTGATGCTGAATTATAATCAAAACCATTTTTTGCTAGAGCTGTAATATTATTTTGTGCAGTTGCGAGTGCATCTGCCTTTGCTTGTTTTTGATAAGCGACTGCATTTTCTGCACTTGTTTGTGCAGTTGCAATTTCTTGCTGATTTAAAGATATTGCATTTTTAGCAATACTATCATAAATTCCTGCGAGAGCTGTATTTCTTTGTTCTATTATTGGGGAGATTGCTGACTCAACAGCTCCAGGCGCGCCAGTAGCTCCACCAAGTCCAGCGGCTGCTAGTGCTTCATTTTCACCACCTGCAGTTTTTTCTATTTGAGTTTTATAACTTTGAGTTACAGAATCTATTAAGTCTTTAGATTGATTTACAAGGTCTTGATAAGTTTGTTCTTGTGTTGGAGGTGGGGTAAAAGTTGCACCAGATACATAATCAACAGCAGAATTTCCAGTTACAGCAGGTTGTGCAGGTGTCCCTACTGGTGGCGTGGCTGTTGGTGTAGGAGTTACACGAGGTAAAGGAGATGGATTGCTAGCAGGATTTATTCCTTGAGAACCATCTGGAAGAGTTATAGTAGAAGCACCTCCAGCCACACCATTATTTTGTGGTGTTTGTGGTGCTACTGGACTACTTATTACTCCCATTAATGGATCATTCATATAATTTAATTACCAGATGTTAGTTATTAATAATGATGTCGTAGATGTTGCTATTCCAACTTTTCTAGTATTTGTTCCTGCTGATGTTCCTATTGTTCCTGATGAGTCGTTTAAATAATATGGCGAATTTGGTGTTAATGATGTTAAGCCACTGATTACACCATTCACTGATACTGATACCGAAGAACCAGCACCTACCGAAGAATTAGCAAATCCTACAAATGAAGTATATTTATTTTGATTTACTCCGTTAGTTACGCTTGCTGAACTTGATGGATATACATATCCTCCTACTGGAGTTGTAAATGCTTTTAATCCTATAACAGTTATTGATGTTGGACTACTACCATAAGTAACAGTTGCGGAAGATGAGGTGAACGCTTGTCCCGAATCTGCTGTTGCAATTTGAGTATAAGAATTTNTAGGTGAATTTTGTAAATTGTTAAAATTGTTTGCTGATGAAGTAGAAGCAGTACCTCCACCTGCCCCACTCACCAAGAGAGAACCTAGAGGAGGAACGCCATAAGCAACTGTATTACTTGCCGCTCCAGTATGTGTATCCATTCCAGAAGTATTGTAATAAGAAATTATACCTGTTGAAACATAATTTGTTTGAGAAGAACTACCTAGAGTAACAACTAAATTATTTGCACCTGTTGCTGGTGAAGTTAGTATAAATGAAAATAATTTTTGTGATGAACTTACTGTTTGAGTTTCAACTGCTGTCATTGATACTCCATTATAAGTAACTGTTGGAGTTGGAACTGTGCCAGATGCAGAACCAACATTTACAAATACCACCATAGCTCTATTGGAATTATTACCTACTGTAAAAGAAATTGTATCGTTACCACCAGAAGAAGATACAGAAGTATTATGATATGCCTTTGCATCAAAAAGGACTCCGCCATCTGATTGATAATATCCGAGTGTAACTGGTTGCCCTGATGTTATTGATGCACCTGCTGTAAATGCTGTAGCTGTAAATGATGGAAGAAAAGATGAATCAATCAATCCTGAACCATTTGCACGAACTAACTTATTATTTGCACTAGTTGCAGAAGTATCGGCATTATCTTCAAATTTATTACTTGAGCTTGGTGCTGTACCAGATTGACCAACGAGAGCTTGTAATTCTCCGGTGGTTAGACTAGAAGTATTTATAGTTGGGACTCTAGTATCATTATCTCCAACAGCAATAGGATTTGTGGGACTCACTGGATCAACTGAAAGTTTTGAAATTCCTTTAACTGTTGATGAAGCATTAGCACCACCTGCTATGGCAATATCATCAACATATTTTTTATCTACTATTTGAGTATTTGAACTAAAAGTAGGATGAGTAGTATATGAAATTATATTAGCAATGGTATCTGTGCCATTTAGGATATTTCTAAGCAAAGTTAAAACTGGGAAATCTGTTATCTTTATATCTGCACCTCGTCTATGACTGAAAATTAAATTTGCATCACTAGTATATCCTGTTACTGGGTCAATACCACGAGTCAAACTCGTTACTGATGTTCCTGATACAGTACCGCAAGTATATTCTGTGTTTGGCTGTCCTTGATCAAGAGTAAAACAAGTGAAACCAGATGGCAAAGTTGCTCCGCCTAAAAGTATATTGCTTGCCAAATTCATTGATGTATCAGTTGTGGCAATAGGAAAAGCTAAACTTGTTTCAAAGATTGCTGGGCTTTGAGGAAGTTGGGAGGCATAAGTTTTAAATGAGGAAATAAAAAGCAAACCGAGAACCAAAACTATAAGAGATATTTTTTTTATTTTATTCATATTTATATTATACAATGTTATTTATAATTTACCACTATTCATCTATCTCGGGGTCTTCATAAGATATTAAACGTCTTCTTTTAAAACGTATATCTTTGAAAGACACTTTATTTACTTGAAAATATCCCACTTGTAATGCTTGAAATTGAAAAGAAATGTATTCAAACAAATCAGTGTGTATTGGTATATCAACTTCAAATTTATTAGCAAATTGTGAAGCAGAACCCTCACCACCAACCAAGTTAGAACCCATTGTGTATGTTCCAATTCCCACAGAAGAACCCTTGTTTACATAATCAGCATTTCCTAAAATTACATATTCCGTTGTGTAGTTTCCACCATCAAGAGCTATACCCACTTGAACATTTTGAGGGTTTTGTATAAGTCCTTCAACGTGTAAATATCCCACCTTTTTTAATCCATCTATTTCAAGATTTAAGAAAGCGTGATTATAATAATTTTCTATGACTTGTCCGTCATCATCAAAGCCAGAAAATAAAGTAAATACGTTAGGTGAAAGTGAATCTCCACTTATTAAAGTACCAACAAATTCTGATAGGCAAGTAAATTCATAATCTAATTTATTCCATAATCCTGACCAAATATTTCTAACAAAACAATAACTGTTATATCCGTTGAATTGTCCGTATTGATTTGCCACCTGAAAAGCTACTATGTCAAAATCTCCCCAGCGAGCAACTACACATTTTTGAAATCCATAAGGAGATAAGTCTAATTTTTCAGATAGTTTTACTGGCACAACAGTTAAATTTGTAGAGCCTGGGGGAATTTGCAAAATAGAAAATTGAGGATTTGCAGGTGTAGAATTATTTAAAAATATAATTCCGTCATTTGTTTGAAAGGCGGCACGAACATAAGGTATTCCAATTTGTTCATAGTATGGAAGATTTGCAAAGGCTTGGTCAAATGTTGTAGAAGCTGATAAAGTAAATTGCCAAGAACGTAAAATATGCAAACAATATTCTACTCCTTGATAAGAGAAAATTGATTGTGCAGATGAACCACTATCACCTTGTGGAAATTCTTGTGCGGCAGATGTGTCGCTTGGATTTAATGCAAAATCTGCTACGCCATTTATTGTCGCATTTTCATAAAAGAAAGATGCTGTGATTGGAGTTCCGCTTGTAGGTGCAGTATTGAAAGTTACAGAATATGCTTGTGTGGCATAATTTATTGTACCAGTTCCACCAAGTGAACCGATTAAATTTCCGTTCATATCATCATTAAAAATTTCATTTCCATCAGTTATGGTCAATCCGAAAAGAGTAAGTGGCGCTCCTCCATCTGGTAAAGTGCCAGTGAAAGTTTTAGTTGAACCATCACCAGTGGCTATTGCTGATATTAAAGATTGAGTAGTAGAATATGGTGGCGCTCCAGTAAATGGATTTAAAAATATATCAGAAAAACTATTTGTAGTAATTTTATATTGATTAATTAATGCTGGAGTATTATATACCCCACTTGATGTTGTTCTATATATATTGTAACTAGAAGCTCCAGCAACTCCAACCCAAGAAAGATTTATTTTGGCATTTCCACCACCACCAGAAACAACAACGGCTAAAGACTGCGCACCCTTCGTTGTTTCTGTTCCATTTAATCCAATAGCAGTAATTACATAGTAATATGTTCCATCAGCAATATTTCCACCAGATAAAACAACAGTTGCAGTAGGTGCAGGTGGCAAAGCCATATAACTTGTAGTCGGTAACTGTGTATCAACGTGAGAAATATATAATCCAGTCTTATCAATAGAGTTAGAATTTACTGCCGAGCCTTTTCTATTACAAGCAATCATTCTTCCTTGGTCAAATTTAAAATATCCAAATTTGAAAGTTGTTTTTTGGTCTACAACACTTTGAGGATTTGCCACAGGTATTTTATAAATTGAAGAGTTGGGAGAACTTAAATACATAAATACTCCAGCATTGTTTGCATATTGATTGATTGAAATATCTTCATCATCTACCGGAAGAATATCAGTAGTAGAAACTTCTTTTGTATCACCAGCAACACTGTCGTAATACATTATTTTTTTAGCAAAACTATAAAAAGGTACTTGAGTGCCATTTGGTAAAATACCAACACCCATACCGCTAACGTGTTCATTGGCAATATTTCTTCGTGTCGTTCCTAGAAGTGCTTGACCTCTACGTAGTTGAATATTATCTTGGTCTCGCCCTGTGAGCCAATTTAATTGATCGTAACTTTCTCCAACATCCATATCTCGGTTATCTTTTGTAGCCGTATTCAATCCTCGCCAAGGATGGTTTTTATCACCGATAACGTATGGAGCTATAATTTTTCCTTTAGATTTTGCCATATTATTTTAATCAAAAATTCGCCCTGACACCCCTAGGACCATAACCTGCATAATTACCACCACTATTATTACCACTAATAAGGTCTGGATAATTTACTCTATTCGTAGCAGAGATTGCAAGTTCAGAATCCCAGAGTCGCATTGTTTCAAGGATTTGCTCATACATTTTATAATTGTCATCTGCATTGCGAGCGTTTACATCATCATAATCAGTTCCAAGTCTCCAGTGAGCGGCTGCATCAAAAGCAAGAATAGGAGCAAAGCGTTTAGGAAATTTTTGCCACACTGTATTCAAAGTAATATCTCCATAGTCTCCGATATAGTATTGATACACAGTATAGGTTTTAGGAATCAATCCTGTGAAATATAAATTATTATTTCCATAATCTACTGCGACATTTCCGTATTGGTCTTTGTTAAATAAAATATTTTCAATAGGGATTTCTGTAATGTATTCAACATCTGTGTTTCCGTCAAAGAGAATGACAGAACCCTCGGCAAGCGTACTCTCTCCAAGAAATCTAACGAAATCTGCTGGACTTCCACCTAAAATAGATGGCAAAGGCACTGGTGTTGTGTACGTAGTTGCTGGACTTACTGTTTGTGTTTTATCAGTAGTAACTAAAACTTTCCAAGGACGCAAGCCTTCAATTCTTATGCGTGCCAAATTTAAAAGTTGTAACATAAAAACGGGATTCGGTGATTCGTCTCCTAAAATATTTGAAAGTAAATCTAAAAGTTGTTGACCATTCATTGTAGTTTTTTAAATAATGATGTTAATAATCCGACCAACCAATTTTTTGCTCCTGTTATTCCTGTTTTATCAGTGCGAGAAAAAGTATATGCACCATATCCGAGTAGCGCCATCTGATCTACTATACTTCTAGGGAGATAATAAAATCCATTATCACCTGCAGTATCTCCCCAAGTTTGCTGAAATACTAAATACATCACTCCATTTATTGTTTTTTGTCCTATTATAGCCATATCGTGTCCTCCTCCATTCATTGTAGTGGGCATTATTGGCGGTATTATACCTCCAGTAGCTAAAGTCCACTCATCGTGCCAGAATAGCCCAAAAGTAACAGCTCTACGCTCTGTGCGGTGCATATAAAGAGTCTGGCGTATGTTATCAAATACATCATATTGACCATCTACCGCAAAATATGAAGCATCTTTATCAATCAAAGCAATTGAGTCTAAAGCAATCGGATAATTTACCCAATTCGCTAAAAAATCTCTCGTCTTATCAGTAGCAAGTCCAGTACCAAAAGTAAATGGAGCTTTACTCAAAGGCAAAGAACCATATTTAATAACAGAATTACAAGCATCTCGTAGATCTGCTCCATAACCCTCATAGCTTCCCATTATTTGTTTTATTTTAGACATTTGATATAGAGGGTCAACGTCTTGTCCGAAAATAAGTTTTTGCAATTCAGCCGTAGTATATGCAGAACAAAAGTCTAAAGATAATTGATTTAATATTTTAATATCTCTTGCAGGAATAGTAATAACTTGACCGAATTTAATTTTATTTATATCTATTATTTTATTTATATCCGCAATACTTTTTAAAGAACATTTAAACTTATTAGCAATATTTGAAAGTGTATCTCCCCAAACGATTGTATAAGGAAAAGAATCGTATACAGTAAAATCTTGTGTTGGCAACTGTGAAGCTCCAAGGTTTCCAAAAGTATTGGAGTGAGAATAATCTCTTGTATCTAATTTAAGTTTTAATAATCCTTTTTCATTCATACTCTTGCACACCATTTCTGATGTGCAAAATATAAACAAAAACTATGAGTTCGCTGCTGGTGTAGAAAGTGAACCTGAACCTGCAACAAGTCCAGAGATTTCCCAGACTGTTGAAGAAATACATTCAACAGTTATGCGAGTTCCTTTTATACCTCCAGTAGTAGTACCATTCATAGTACAAGCTACGTTAGCAGTACCATCAAACAATGCTCCAAGAGCCGATGCTGCCGATGCTTCCATCAATCCAAGCATACCTACTAGGAATGTTGTACCAGCATCAGTAATAATCTTGTGGCTGTTACTTGTAACAGTTACGCTTACCACAAATGTAAACTTTAATCCTACCTTTGGAGCAGGAAGTGTTACAACTGAACCAGAAGCTGTATCTAAAAGAACAGTGGCATTATTTTGAATTGCTGTAAGAGTTCGTGTTGAACCTGCAGCCAAAACTAATCCACCAGCACCTAACTGTGTCCAAGTTGGAGCAGCCGCAGTTCCAGTATTTTGCCATACTATAGTTGTATAACCTGTACTTGAATCACGCTGATAAAGAATACACCCTGGAGCATAAACCCCTGCATCTGTTGCAGGTGTACCAATACACATACCACTTGTAATTAAACCATTTGCACCACTTGTAAATTGTGAAAGTCCACAACTTACTTGATTTTCTACTACTCCTCCTACTGTCATAAATAATTCCTTATCTTTAATGCCGATAAGTAGCGTTATTAAATAATTAACCTAATGCTTTCCCGAACGTATTGCCCTTTAAATATTTTTTAGGGCTAAATGTTAGAGTTGGCTTTTTTGAAACTTTTTTTGAAACCCTTTTTAATAATTTAGTCTTCATTGTGATTTGACTATATTATAGTCTGATAATATACCGACCACTGTTGTTCTAATTTCATATTTTATTAAATCAATAATCGGAATTGAGAGGGCTAGTAGGACACCTATAAACCAAATTATGCCACCCTTCGACCATTCCAATTTATTAACTCTACCATTCGTCTTATACGCTTGCTCTTTTGTTAATTTAACATCACTCATAATTGTAGACAGTACCAAATCTTGACTATCCATTCTTTGAAATAATGATTTTCTAAAAGTATCTTCTTCGCTTGGATTGTATTTTTTATCTACTGTCATAAATTAATATTGTTATTATTTAAGGTTAGGATATTTAATTTGTGCAGTATATGGCTTGTGAGAAGATTTTGCTACAAAACCTAGAATTATGAATAATAATAAAACACTTAAAATAATCACCCACTGTCCTTTTATTTTCTTTATTATAATTTTTATAATGGGTGAATTTTTCATTAGTTTGTTGATACTATGTCTGATATTGACTGTGCTTCTGATTGCAATGCAAGTGCTTGCTCTTTCAAAAATCTTGCTTGCATTTCGTCTGAAACTTCTTGCAATTTTATATTCAATGCACCCAATACTACTGATACTGCATCACTGTCTGATAGATTATAAGTTCTTTGCAAAAGACCAATTTGATCAGATGAAAGACTTGAAAAGTCTAAAGTTACTGTATTCCCCACTACTGATGTTGCTATTTGTCCCATAAAATTCCGCAGTAAGTTGCGAGCTATTTAATAATTAATATCCAACCAATTCTACAAATCCTGTACTTGTACTACCTGTAATTGTAATTGCAGATGTACTCTTTGCAGTAACTACTCCAGCAGCTAATTCATCTGTTGTTACGATTGCTGGTGTGTTTGTGAAAGCAGTAGGGAATGTGTATGAAGCTGTACCAAGAGCTGCTGAACAGTAGACCATAACTACTTTATAACTTGATCCTTGCTCTGGTTCAGAGAAGGTACAACTACCTGATGTTGATGAGTTTACAACTGTTTGAGCAGATGTATTTTTAATTGTCGCTGCTTGAAAGAATGTATCAGCACTATCATCTGCAAGGCGAGCAATCAATCCTGTTGTAGAGCGTTTTATCGAAGGATATGAAGATGTTACGCCACCCCAGTCTAATCGGTTAAAGTCATTAGAAGCATTATTTTGCAAAAGAATGATACCATCTGCTGGTGATGTCATAGCAGCTCTTGAACCCCATTGGAAGTATTGAGAAGCACCAATATCTAAAGCTCCTTGTGTTGTTAATGTGCCAATAGATGTAACAACAAATTTACTAANACCTCCCACTGATAACTGCATAAGCAAAGCACCAGAGCTTGCTGTGTTGGTTGCGTTTCCAGCTATAAGAATTGGACTACCTGATGTATTCCAAGTCTGTTGAATGTTTAATGCAGAACCTGCAAGAGAGCCAGAACCTGCAAGAGTTGTATCAGTAATATTAAATTTATTTGTAGTGTTCGGCGTACCAATACTAACAATAGAGTTAGTGCTATCTACTGTCATTATTGAAGTAGTATTATCTGCTTTCAAAAATTGAAATGCTGTCGTTGAATCTGATGCTGGGAAGA
>JGI26470J50227_1000529_pt1 | contig 15554 bp, 21 predicted proteins | sample FreactTroBogLake_FD_50227 | JGI IMG/M metagenome (IMG submission 50227) | reverse complement strand
GTATGCTCCAAGGTATGTAGCGGCCGGAGTAGTTTGGCTTGATAGCCATGCCAACGGTAATTTAAATATTTGGTTATATCCACTGTTACCTGGCAATGCAATAGTATTAGTGCCAGTTAGAGAATATGTGCCATGTCCACTAACTACTGGAACAAATGGTATTAAAGCAAATGTAGAATTGCTACTTACGTTTGGACTAGTAAGGTCATTTGTTCTGTCACTTATGTCACCAATGCTTGCATTGCCATATGTGGCAAAGTACACTTGCGGATATTGAGCAGAAGTATTACTGTTAGCATTGTTACCTACGCTAACATACTTACAGTCACGAACTATGTTATTAGTGCCTGCCGCAATGTATACACCTTCTTGATTGATAAAATAAAATTTACTATTAGTAATTTCTGTTTGCAATGGACCATTTGGAGCAGAGCTGTTGTTGTATGTGTAACCATTGCCTAAGTAAATTCCCATTAGGCTATTTGCAAAATAACAATTATCAAAAGCATTGTTTAACATTTCGCAACTGTGTGTAGCATCCTGATATGAATATACACAATAGTTGACATTTGTTATTCTAATATTTTTAAAAGTATTATCTTGTACTTGTGCAGACACTGGAGAATTAATTGCAATACCTACGCTGTTGCTATTAATAATTCCCGAGAATGATGTTGAAGTAGGAGCATATCCAATTAAACTAATATTTTCAAATCTACTGTCACGAACAGAGTTTAATCTCATTAGTGTATTAAGACCGGTATCTGTCTTTATAGTTAAATTACCAATTTGTATTTTACGAGCTTGGTTGTTGTATGTGGCAGTTGAAGGATCAGGATTACCTGGAGTACTGCTATCATTAACAAACTGTATAGCAGGAGCAGGATTAGTCAATACAAAAGATACGTTAGTTAAATTTTGTAATGAATTATAACTCAAAGTTAAACTTGTTCCTGCATTAACTGTAGTAACTGTAGCAGTTGTTTTAGAGTATGCGTTAAACAAATTTGGATAACTAGGGCATGTAACAATCCAACCATTGTAAGTTGATGCCGCAGAAGTAGTTGATAAAATTGCTGTACCTGAACTAATTGAACCTGTTATGGTAACTTGTGTAGGATTGTAGTTGATGAATGTTTTATCAATACCTGCACCAATAATAGTAGCATAGCTAGGAATGTAAATTGTGCTAGATGTGTAATAAGTTCCAGGAGGAATAGCTAGTGTTGCACGAGTCTTAACAGCACTCAATGTTCCTAATGGATAGCTTTGTGAGTATTGATTGCTTGTTTGACTTGGGTTTAGAAACAATTGATTGATAGCACGTTGTAGCGCGGCTGTATCATCAGTTTGTCCATCGCCGGCTGTGCCAAAGTCTGCTGTAGTTATTTGATCGTCAAGGCGAAGATTAATAGAACGACCAATAGGACTGTTGGCATTAGGACCTGTAGTAATAGCGGCATTGCTTGAACCGTACACATACTGAACTAATCCTAGCAAACTACCTTCTAAACCTAAATCCTGTTCTGTAATAATACGAACATTACTTACAGCTGGTGATCCTTCGCTAACAGCACCACTACCAATGTATAATTGCTGAGTATCAATAGCCCAAGCCATTTCGCCAGATGCTAACTGTGGCAATCCTGTACCACTATTCGCTTGCCCGCGACGGATTTGTATTCTCGAAATTTGATAAACAGCCATGGAAATATCCTCTTATGAGATATTTATCAGTTCTGTTTGTAGTATTGTTCCACTCTATCCCACCATTTAGCTTCCCAATAGCTAAAATCTTCAGGTTTTAGTATAAATTCCTGGTATGTAGGATCTTCTATAACTACTAATTGCTCGTTCATTTTAGGGCTAACGCACATTAGGACTACACCTTTGCGAATGTTAGTTCCGTGTACTTCGTTATGGGCTAGGGCATAAGCAGTTAATTGTAGATAGTAATCTTCAATCCACTCTTCTTTTTTAGGCTTGTTAGTTTGTTTGTAATCTAAAATACTTTCGTCATTTAGATGAAGTCCACATCCGTCGGTAGTTCCCGCATATAGACCGGGAAAATATAAGGGAACTTCTACGCCCCATATTTCGTTAACATTACTTAGACCTTTTTCAATAACATGTTTAGCCATAATATGGCTTTGTTTACTATATGGATTAGACCCTGGTTCATTAACTATTCCCGTTTTAACATAGTCCTCTAAGAACTTATGCATACGAGTTCCACGCCCTGCGGCTTCAGTTACAATCTCCTGTGCTTTCTTTTCACCAACACGCTTTTTCCAATTGTTTAGGGCATCAATCTTTTCTTGCGGTTTAGTTTTGTCTAGGATAGTTGTAACTGATGGAACTTTAGAACCATCAGGAGTAACGTAAAGACGTTTACCTTCTACACTTTGTCTGTTGATAGGTGTGTAGTTAAACCTTTCTATTAATAGTGACATTAGGCTAGTGTACGCTAACTTAAATGATTTGTCAACTAGGCAAACGCTCTTTTTGTAGCGGCTTTAGCCATTTGTTCAACACCATTAGTTTTTGGCTCACCTTGATTAGGCTCATCTTGCATGCCTTTGGTTTTGATTACTAGGCCTTGTCCGTCAAAACGAGCAACTAGTTGTTTAAGAATAGGATCTGATTCCCAACGAGAATTGAACTCGTCATAGGTAATTTCTGGATTACCTTGTTTTCCTAATATGTGATTGAGTGCTTGCCAAGTAAGTGGTGCAAGTGTTTCTTGACCAGTATCGGCATGTTGACGATTAGCTGTTGATTGTAAATCCCTTAGTAATACAACTAAGGGATCTGCAAACTCATTAATTACTTTTTTTTTGACTGTGCTAGTAGAATGCCTAGTTTACGGCTATAGTCAATACTTTCGCGTTTTTCACGGCCTGCTTCTGGAGCCTCTGCGCCCATTTCTGCACCTTCTTCGCCTGGCATTGGAGCCTCTGCGCCTGGCATTGGAGCCTCTGCGCCTAAGTCTGGAGTTTCGCCTGGCATGCCGCCTGCTGGTTCTGCTCCCATAGTAGCTGGAGCTTCACCGCCTGATACTAATGCTAATCCGCCTGATATGCCTTGGCGAGCTTGTTCAATTGATCCGTAGATTTGATCTAGTGCAGGTTTAACAGCTTGCTCATACTTGCTAGCAACATCACTGCCTAGTGTTTCTCTTATAGAGTCTAATAGTTCTAAAAGATGTTCTGATTTTAATTGTGCAACATCTTCATACCAACCAGTAATTTGATCAACCATGTCTTTAGTAGCCATGATGATTTCTGCTTTGGTTTGTTCGCCTTCGCGTAGATATACAATATAATTAGCTTGATTTTCTGATAAATCGTAACGTGTTGTTAATTCTGCTTTTAATTCTTCTGAATCTGATTCGCCTAGTTTGATACGGCTAATAGCTGACTCGATCCATTTTGTAGGAACTGAATGCTCGCGAGCCTTTTTAACTAATAGTGCTAGGTTTACGCTTTCCATTTTCTTTTTCTTTTCCTTATCTTTAACAGCCTTCTTCATTGTTTCTTTCTTGTTGCCGTCTTTGTCCATATCTAGGAAGTCTGGTTTTGCGCCTTCATTTTGTACTTCACGTTCTGCAATGGCTGTGTTGATGCAGTCAAGCATGATCTTTGTCTTTTGATAGTCAGGGTTTGAATTAATAGAATCATAGTTTTCACTAAGCTCTAGCTGACTTAACTTTGTACGTAGTTTGTTACGTGCATCTTCTAATTGAACGTCACTAAACTGTTCAAGATTAAGTTTGTAGCCAAACTGTTTAGCAAGGCTTTCGTTCAGCTGTTTAGCTGTGACTGGTTTTGATAATTCTCTAATTTGCATGGTGGTATCCCTAAGCTATATTGTAAGTATTTATACAAAACTCCACTTAAACATTCTGGAGATTTCTTCCTTCCAATGTTCAGTTAAAAATTCTGTGTGTTCTAGTTTATTTAACAATATCACATACCTGTCAAAATCTTTAGCAGTTTTAATGTTTTTGCGATAAGTTTGCGTATCGCAATAGCTAGACCAATAACGATTGTCAGCTTGCTTAATTTCTGCAAATTTTTCTAATTGTACTTTACTGTAGGCTTTAGCCGCCATTAACGCACAAGTCTTTAGGTAAAATTCGTTAATTTGATCGTGTGTACTAAGACTAAACAAGCCCCAGTTATCATTAGCATTTTTCTTAATGTAGTAGTTATTATACACTATACTGCCGTTAGGCTGTATGCTAATTGGCAACGATTTTTTGATGTCTTCTTCAAAGTGTTGCGCTAGCTCTTTGATAACTTTTTCTTTAGGTTTTTTAGTTTTGTTTGATTTTTTCATTAGCAACTACCATAGGATTTTCCCATCCCACTTTAGTTACCAAACTTTTGCGGATCATGGCCTGAATCCTGAACTGATCGTGTTCGCTCAGACTTGCTAGCTTAACAGGTTTAGACAGCTTTTTTAATATCTCAACTTCCTCACCAGAAGCGTATATTTCAAAGCCGTCTATAATACTGTACGTGCTACCTTTAGGAGCAGGATCAACACTAGCTAGTAATTCACTTACTTTCATTTTATTCCAGCAATGGTAAGCCACTTGTATAGCTCATCAGTTTCTTTTAGCTTGCCGCCAATTGGACTACGGGCACTAGTACCCTGTCCACGATTCTTACGTTCAAATTCTTTATCTTTAACATCGTTGATAAAGTTGTCTGTAGCATCTCCACCAACATCTCCACCACCTTGAGCGATAGTGTCTTTATGTTTTTTACCTTCTTCTACATCCTCTCGAGTAACGTGAAAAGTATGTCCTGTGATTGCTTGGTATGCTTGCGGTCCAACTTTCCATTGATGGCCTGTGTTAAGTGCTAGATGCATCTGTCCATCTTTACCTTTGATGTAACCTATTCTATTTGTAGAGTTAGCAGGGTCTTGGATATAAGCAGGATCAATTTCTCTACCTGTTTTAGTAACGCCAAGGCCGTCACCGTCTGACATCATAGTGCCAATTAATGGCGCAGGATCTTGTTTGACAAATAAAGTGTTTGTACCATCGGGTGGCGGAATCTGACGAGCTCCTTCTGCACCCGGAGCAGGCTGTCCTGGCATAGGTTGATCTTCATTTTGTTCTTCGCTACCGCCAAATGTAATTTTCTTTTCTTTAGCAAGATTTTGTAACTCTGCGGCTGCGGCAGAATCTGTTGCAGTTGCTACTACATTTCCATCTGGCGTTGTAAGCTGAGTTGCGCCTGGAAGAGGTTTTGGCGTTAACGCCATTTCACCATCTTCACCTAATATATCTTTAATCTTCATTATGTTCTCCGAGGCTTAATTCAGCACTTGTTAGTTTATGTATGTATTTACGCAATTTATCAATTTGTCCCCTAGCTCTGAGTAGTTTGAATGCTAAGTTTTCTACGCTTTGTTCGCCGTTAGCTTCTAATCCTGCTTTGCGCAGGCGTTTTAAATCATCAAGCACTGCTTCACATTGTTCTATATCTCCACTACGAATAGCTGAGTTAATTTTGCCTGCGTAGCTACGTGCTTTACTTTTGATATCTTTAGGATCTACAGTAGGCTCTTCGTGTACAGGTTCGCTGATCCATTTATTATCTAGCACACTATAGATACCAGCTGAATGATGTGTTTGACTAGCAGGCTGTACATATAGCTCAACAGGAATACCTTTAATAGATATATCGTGTGTGCTGTTATATTGATTCTTTTCGCTGGTAAACAGTTCATTACTATTAACCACTAGGTGCAAGTCTATGTCGCTAAACTCACTATAGTTATAACCAGCACTTGATCCGCTGAGTGTAACATCTTTTAGTTTTAAGTTGGGTACTTCTAGGTAATCAATAAAGTGTCGAGCTATTTTTAATAGCTGATGGCGCACTTCTGGGCGCATAGAACTGTCATCCCAGATAATAGGATTAAGCTCATGATGATGGGGATTTGGATCGATGAATTCTAAAGCGTTCATTCTGTATTTAACAGAATTAGATGCCTAAGAACTTTAATATAGTTGGAAGATTAATCATGTTTAGCCAACCTGCACCTGCTACAAATGCTAGTACAGCCATGCCGTACATCATTGCTTTGCTTTTGAGCTTTTGTAGTTCTGCAATTTTGCCAGCTAGTTCGTCATGCTGTGCTGTTTGTAGTTCGTTTAAATGATTGGCATGCTCATAATACTTTTCAGCATTAGTACGATATTCGCCTGTCATCTTGTCTAGCTGTGCTAGTACTACCTCACGAGTGTTGTCCAAACAGTCGTGCATGTCCTTAACATCATCTTTCAGGTCACCTAACTTTTCGTTGATGTTTTCTACTTTTGTTTCTAATACGCCTACTCGCTCAGGTAGTGCGGCAAGTTGTGCTTGCGCTTCTTTAGTTACGGCCATTTTTTAGGCTCTCCAATGTTGTAAGTCAGGGACTCGCTCCGAGTCATGTGCCTATTGTATGATTGGTAATGTGCCTATATATAGAAAATTTGCCTACAGTCTTATTTATAAGTAAACTGTAATTATAATGCAGGTGTTTTATTTTTTAAAGAATACAATGTTTTTACCTGGATCTTCTGGATTGAATACTGCATACTGTTGTTCCATACGCTCATCCAATCCGCTAATATATGGTACTAGTGTAAAGTCTTCTATTAAGAATCCTATAGGGTCGCCGTTTATTTCGTATAGATCGTCACGGTCTGTATTAAAATCAAAGCGCCAAACACGTATGATATCATCAGTGTCAAAGCCTATTAAACGTCCTCTAACTTCAACCATGTCTGGTCCAATGTTAAAAGTAACATTAGCACGTATGCCTAAAGTTTGTAGAATCGTTTGAAAGTTTTGTTCCTTCCAACGTAGGTGTTCCTTGCCAGATTCTGAACGATGCTGTTTAGTATGAGTTATATCAACAAGTGTGTAGAGTTTGTATTCCATCACATATTTAAGCCAACAAAAAAGGACTCCGAAGAGTCCTGATTTGCTTCCCATACCGAACAGGAATAAACTGCTATTAAGATGCTGTACCTGAAGAACCTGGTGCAACAAAAGATGTACCAAATGGGAACACTTGAGTGATAGTAACAGCTGAAACTGTTGTACCAACTGTGTCTGCACCGTTAGCTGAGCTAGCTGGAGCAGATGTGTTCAATGCGTTCTTGATTTGAGCGGCTAAACCACCAAATGTTAACAACACTGGATAACCAACTTCAAACACTTCAGTGTTTACGCTTGTTGTGGCAGCTGAGTTAGCTGTATCTAATGATACTGCAACTAAGAAACCAGAAGCTGTTGAACCGTTGTAGTATGGTAAACCTACCATGTAAACTTCAGCAAATTGTTGGATTGTACGAACAGCAACTGAGAAGTAGCTGTTTGAATCTGCCCAAGCAATAGTTGTAGCTGTTTCAGCTGAGCTTGATGTAGCTGGGTTGAAACTTTGGATCTGGTTAGCATAACCAGAAATGTTTGAAGCGTCAGTATCTGGACCACCTGCGGCTGTCAAGTCTAATGCACCTGTTGTAACAATTTTCAAGAACGCTAAGTTACGTGTTCCGAAATTGTTGTATGTCATACCGCCGTATGTGTCTAGCGATGTCATGCGGCCATAATTGGCTGCTACGTATGTACCTAATAGTGATGGCATAATATTCTCCTAATCTTACCATTACAGTTCGCACTCTGCGAACGGCTTTCCTAAAAAGCCTTTGTATAATTATTTAGTATTTTGGATAAAAATAGGGCTCAAATGCCTATTTTAGCGGACATAGCTTTAAACCAATCGCCTGTACCTTCTTTAACTGCCTTTTTAGCTTGTCTATGTAGGAATTGGCTTTTGATATCTTCAGGAGCAAAGAACTCTTTAACTACTGCAATAGCATCAGATTCTTTAAAGTCTTTACAACTAAACACGTCTATGTAAGCACTACTTTCGGGCGCATCATTAAGATGCATGGTTATTGAACTAGTTTCAATTAGTTGTAGGCAACTATAGCCTTGTAGGTGAGGATCACCCTCTTTGAGAAACTTGATAATAGGTTCCCCAACTGCTTTCATATCTATACGCTTGACTAGAGATTCAAGCATTTCTTTTATAACTTTGGGATCGCTGACGTTTTCATTACAGCCACCGCAATCTAGGATTAAATGATAACCCCAGCTCATTCTTTACTTTCTTGGATGCGCTTAATACCACGCTTAAACTTGCTAGAATCGGCGCTTTTTATGCTATTAATGAACCTGCGCTCAAGCTCTGCGGCAGTTTCTACGTCATAATGTTCGCGAATCATGTTTAATAGATTAACGGCACTGGCGATAATGTTAGAACCTCGGCTTTCTATGACGTGATCTGTATCTCGACTAAGTCCAATATCGCTAAGTTCTTGTAGGATGCTTCGGGTGCTTTTACGCATGACTCTCTCTTTGATGTATTTATTACTATTGTAACGGAAACTTTTAATAAAATCAAACCTCTTGATTAATCTAACCGTAACATGTATTATACTAAATACTCAGTAGAAACACTGATAACGTTTTTACTGATATTACACATACACTTAAAAGGAACACAAAATGTTAAAAACCATATCAAACTGGGTCAAAAACCTAGAAAATTCATTCAGTAAACCACAAACTTACGGTAGTGGACTAGAGTACTACATTGTATCAAACAAGCCACAAAACGCCGCAGATGTAGATCGTTTAACCAAAGAATACGAAACTAATAGAAACACATTCTATTGGGCAAGGGGACTTTAAAAATGCGTAAATTTATTAGAGATTTTTACGAAATCATTAAAGCCGTTCAGCAAGCTCGTGCAGAAGCTATACTCAAAGGCCAACACTGGATTTAATCAATGCTTACTACAGTTCGCCGTGTACTTCCACACGAGTATGCCAAATATCGTACGCACCTTAAATCTCTTGACGCAGAATCTAAGGTATTACGGTTTGGCTATACAGTTAGCGACTACATCCTGGACACACTTTGTGACAAGTTTGAAACCAACCCTCGTAAACATATTCTTTTTGCTATAGAAAACGAGCAATTAGAATTTGTTGCTGTAGGGCATGTTAGCCTAGAAGGCGAGATGGAACTGGCTTTTTCAGTTCTAAAAGACTATCAAGGACAGGGAATGGGAAACAGGCTAATGAAGCGTTGTATCCAATACTGCCGTACACACAACATACTTAAAGGCTGTATGGTGTGTCTAAGCACTAACAGTCGTATCAAGCATTTGTGTAGCAAATACGGTATTACAATGGAAAATGCAATGGGTGAAACACTGGCTACTATAGAACTGCCACACGCTGACGCCTATACTTATGTAGAAGAAGTTGCTGATAGAAATCTAGCAGTCATAGGCTATATGAGCAAACGCATTCCTAAATTAGTTGCATTTGCGTAAAAAGAGATATATAATAATACTATACAGCAATGTATAGACAAACATACACACACAAGGAGAAAAATATGTTTAATCAAGCAATCGATACCATTCAAGCTGGTAAAAAGACAATCGTTAACACATTCGTTACCGACAAAGAAATCCAAAAAGAATTAGTAAATCTAATCGAAGCACAAACTAAGTTATATCAAGGTTGGGTTGACACAACTCTTACACTTGCAGAAACTCTAGTTAAAACTGTTAAAAACCCATTCGCAAAAGGAGCAAAATAATGTCTGATTTTACTCCAAAGCTACCAGAAGTTAAATTTAACAAGAATGGATATGAAATCCGTACAGATGTTCTAGCCATGGCTAAAGATGCTGTGCTAGAAGAATATCATATGAAGTTCAAGGGTTGGGAAATGTCAGTTGCTCGTGATGAGAAAACTGGACAAGTTGTCAGCAAAGTAGACATGCCAGAGTTTCCAGGAATGGAAAAGATCATGGAAGCGGCAGAAAAATTCTATGGTTTTGTCAATAGCGGAACTAAGAAGTAAGCTAGCATAGCTATTAAGTAGGCTGATACTATAAAAGCAAAAAGGACCTTCGGGTCCTTTTTTTATTATCTACTTTCAATCCACTGCATACTGGCTTGACCGTATTGTGTACCTGTTGATAATTGTGCGATAGCGACAGTATAAGTTTCACTAACAGTTCCTAGACTTTGACGACCTAGTTGGAAAGCAATATTACTGATATCTTCAGCCGTGCCTGGCGCGATTGCCTGTTTGATAATTGTTCCGCCACTTATAGCCGTAGAAGCACTATCCGTTTGTGCAAAGCTACCTGTGTTTACACTATTGGTCCAAGAAGGACCTGTTAGCGTACCATTTTTAATAATTCTATATGCACACACTACGACTGCACCTGCGGCAGTAGTAGCACCTGTGGTTAGATAGGTAGGTCTCAAAACACCGTTGAGTGCTGTACTTTGCAGTCTAACACTGATAATAGGTAGGTATGTACCAAGCGATAATGTAATAGGCGTAGGTGTGGCGAAACTATTGTTCGCTCCTAAGTTAGGGCTAAATGGTCCGTCACAAGTAACGCTGTTTGATCCTTGACGCATTGTGCTTGAACTTGCGGTTGTACCTGTATTGAATAGTTCTAATCTAATAGGAAGGAAAGGAGTGCTACACCAAACAGTAGTTTGTATGTTGGCAGTATAATAAGTATGACAGTTTATGATAGAACCGTTGATAATAAACCCTAGTGTAACAGCACCGACACCATACCATTCGTAATCGAAACTGATCAGTTGTTGTTTAGTTAAGTCAAGAGTGATACCACTGGCACCTGTGCCATCTAACTTGTCGCCGTTCCAGCTGGATCTGGCTATCCTTGTTTCTTGCATTGAGCCGCTGGTGCTGGTTCTAATTACAAAATTGAGTGTGCTGGCGCCTACTAGTTCAAAGAAAAATCCGTTATTTTCATCGAACAAGCCAACACGCTGGGTCAAGTTGGCAATTGGGGTTGCCAACTTGATCTGCTGATTAAGCTGTGCAGGGCGACCCGGAATGTAAGGAATAACTCGTATAGTCTGTCTAATAATACTAGCACCACTGGCTGTAGTTGTGGCCATGTCCACACCACTGTTGGCGCCGTTCCATGTAGCACTGCCGCCAGTAACTGTAGCTTCATCCCAGTTGTCTGTTTCTTTACTAAACTGAAATGTATTGAACCAAATAGATTGATAATCGGTAATACGTAGTCTATTATGACTGTTTACCTGCGCATTAGTTAAGGTGTTGTTGATTAGATATGTCATTAGATTATTCTCCAGCCCGATCTATAAATTAGAGTCAGCGAGCCATTGTTGAATGCAAGTTGTACGTTGGTGTTATTGTCTACTGTTCCTACAAGCGTGATAGGGTTATTAGCACAATTACCGCTTTCGTCTTTGATTATTAGCTGGTTTCCATCAGAAACTGTAGGCAATGTTATTGACACAGGACCAGCATAATTTACACCAATATAATAATCACTTGCTGTAGCAACATAAGTCGATGTGTTAACTAATCTAGTAGAATAGGTTGGTACACCAAGCATGTTGACACCACCGGGTGTAACACCGTCACTTAGTCTCAGTGTAGTTGTGTCTGAATCATAGAATATTTCGCCTCGCCTACCTATGTAATTAGCGTACAAAGTCGCTATTGCTTTTGTATCTAATTTCCTAGTAGTCATTGTAATATCCTTAACGGGCATACAATGAGAGTGCTAAAAGCAGAGTATGTTTATAATAGTATTTATCAGAACAAGAAGATAGTCAGTTAATGGATTATTTGCTAAAATAGCGTAACATTCACTAGCACCTTCGGGTGCTTTTTCTTTATGCTATTGATTCTTTTTCAAAATACTCTGGATGTCGCTTGCCCCAGTTACGCATAATGACAGCCGCTTTGGCATTGGCTTCATTTTCTTGTGGGCTACCAGTAGCACCTGCATCGTCATCTTCTAACTCATCTTTTAAGTCTTGTGAGTAGTGTACCATTTCGTGTGCTAGTGTACGGCACACATCATTGATATGGCGATTCTTTACAGTAATAGTAATATGTTCTGCGCCGGGCATATATCCACCAAAGCTCTTGTGTTCTACCGAACGTTTGTTATCAAATACAAATTCAAACTTTGGTAAAGATTTAAGTTCTAAATGGCGGGCGGCAAACTTTACAAAATCGTGTAGGATTGCGTAAGTGTCTTGTTTGCTTAGGCTTTCGGTTAGTATTTCTCTTGCTTTCATGTTGTATTTATTGTGCGTTGATGAAGTTGATGTAGGCTACACTACGAGCGGCACTAATCTTACCAATATGATTAGCCATCTAATTAACCCATCTCGCCCTGAGGGCCATCAATCATTACAGTTAGTCCTGCAATACGCTTGATATCATCTAGCTCGTCATGTTCTCCATCATGTGTCAATTCATCTTGTGCATCAAAAGCATTGTCTTCGCCAGCGGCCTTTTTAAGCAGTTCTAGCTTTTGTTGTAATGGAGGAATCATAGTTGTTGGATTGTCGTGCTCTTGTGGAACATGACTAGCAGGATCAATTTCTCCGCCTAGATGCTCGTCGGCACCTGCTTCAGCGTCCATTTTGTCTGCTACTTTGCGTAGAATATCTGCTATTTTCATATTAACTCATAGCCTCTTGACAGATTAAGTGTCCACCAACCACTGAAGTAGTACCACTTACTGTACTAATTGCCAGTGTTAGTTGATCAATTTGTGATCCTCTAATATTGTTATACAAGGGAAAGAAGTAGCTCAAGTCAATATCTTGTAAGCCTGAACCTGCTGCCAATGTAAAGGCAAACACAACTTCACCGCCTGTAATAACTGTACCAATTGCATCGCGTTCAGCAAAACTGTTACTAGATCCAATCGATGCCATTGGAACAAAGTTAGCACCAGTTATTACACTTGGGTTACTGATACTGCCTGAAATTAATTCAACCACGCAACGTGTGTCTGATGAAATCATTAAACGCTTAGGCAGTAGTTGTCCACGGTTAATCAATCCAATACAGTAACCTGTATTAAATGTAGCAGTACCTGAACTGTTAGCTGTTAGTGCTTGGTTGATTGTGATAGTTGTACCACTTACACCTGTTACAATACTGCCTGTAGGAATACCTGTACCAGTTACTCCCATACCAGCAGTAATACCGCTAGCATTTGAAACTGTAAATGTATAACCACCTGTAGTACCTGCACTTGCAGTTGGTGTAACTTGTGAGGCTACAGTTGGCGTACTAGTCAATGCTCCACCAGTTACTGGATCAGTAATGATTAATGAGTTAGTATTTGTAGCAAGGATACGTGCAACGATACCGTTCTTATCTGCACCTGTTCCACCTTGTCCTGGGAAAAATATCATACGTCCATTAAACTGTCCGCTGGTAAATGTAGCGGCTGGGAATGTAATTGTAACGGCATATCCGTTAAATGTTGTGCCTGCTGGAACTGTTTGATAACTGCTTACAGTCCATGTTGAGCCACTACCAGCAGTGATGAATGTGCCCCATGCAATGCCTGTACCAGTTAACTGTTGTCCAATAGCAATAGTTCCGCTAGTTGTGCTAGAGACTGTTAATGTTGTACCTGTAATGCTACCAACAAATACTGATGTACTTGCAGAGCCAATCGATGTAATAGCATTACCAGTTGTTGATGCATATACTGTGCCGTATTCTTGTGTACCTAACTGACGTCCACGCACTGTTAGCAATGGATAACGATTAGTGCTTGAGCTTACTGAACGAACTTGTACAGTGTTTGGTAAACCATATGAATATGTAAAACCACGTTGGTCATCTGTACGACCTTCAACAACTACTGACACACCATAGTGATACATGTCGTTAGTTTGTGTAGTACCTGCTAGGTTACGCTGTTCGTAGCGTACTGGCAAGTTACCTGTACGTGCCCAAGGGTTTTGTTGCGGAGCTTGTGTACCTAAGTTTAATTGTAAGTTACCCCAACCTACTTGGTGTGCAATGAATGGTTCACCGTTGATATAAAATCCAAAACGTGTTACACCGGCACCATACCATGCATATTCCATCCAGAACATTTGAATACGACTAAAGTCCAGTTGACGAACATTAGTTATATCTCCGTTCCAACTGTCTAATCCCACACGATGTTCTGTTAGTGTACCGCCTACGTCTGTACGAACAACAACATACATACCGTATGGGTTGGTTGCTGTTGGCTGTCCTTGTTCAAAGAAAGCACCGTTTGAATCATCGAAGAATCCAACACGCTGTACGTTACCCGATAATGCTGTACCTAAGTTAACAGCCGTTGCCATGAACATGGTCTTACCTGGTTGATATCTGTGATAAGGACGTGACTGACGAACTGTAATATCGCCTTGTGCGTTAGTAACACGCATACGTACACCGCCTGAACTAGGTACTTGAAGTATCGCACCTGCACCTGCTGTTAACTGTTCCCAGCGTAGTGGTTGTGGACCGTATTCAAAGTCAGCTTCGTAAATGTTTTGATGTAGTGATACTTTTAAGCGTCCAAGTACATCGCGTACTCGTTGTGGCATTGCACTAGATTCGTGATGCCCTGTGATTGGGTTTAATGACATATTTTCTCCTTAACTAGTACTCGATGACATGCGCTAGTACGCCACATTGTTGTTTCCTATGTGTATTTATACGTTAAATACGTTACTATGATAAACAAAGAACCTTTTGAAAAACTTATACAAGAACTAAAAGACAACGGCAAATACCGTGTTTTTAACGACATTGTGCGCGAAACAGGCAAGTTTCCAAGTGCCATTTGGTACGGCCCGTACAATATTAAAACTATTGTTAATTGGTGTTCAAACGACTATTTAGGTATGGGTCAGAACAAAGTTGTACTAGATGCTATGCATACAGCTCTGGACCATACAGGATCGGGTTCAGGCGGCACACGCAATATTGGTGGTACTAGTCATTATCACAAAGCTCTAGAACACGAGCTTGCTACTTTACACAAAAAAGAACGAGCTGTGCTATTCAGCTCTGCTTATGTGGCCAACGAATGGACACTTATTGCTCTTAAAAAGATTATACCTAATATAGAATATATCTCAGATGCTAATAATCACAATTCAATTATTGTAGGTATCAGTCATAGTGGTGCAGATAAAGTTATCTTTAAACATAATGACTTAGATGATCTAGAACAAAAACTTAAAATTAGTTTTGGGCAAGGTAAGACTCCATGCGTTGTATTTGAATCAGTATACTCAATGGATGGCGATGTTGGGCATATTAAAGAAATATGCAAGTTAGCTAAAAAATATAAAGCTATAACTTACATAGATGAAGTACACGCTGTAGGCTTGTACGGCCCGCATGGTGGCGGAAAAGTAGAAGATCTAGGACTAGAATCAGAGATAGATTTTATCAATGGAACACTAGGTAAAGCATTTGGCGTACAAGGCGGATATGTAGCATGTGATGCTATAGTTGCAGATGCTATTCGTTCAATTGCCGCAGGGTTTATTTTTACAACATCAATGAGTCCTGTAACTTGTAGCGGAGCACTAGCCGCTATTAAATGGTTAAAGGATCATCCTGAAGTTA